>Ga0196977_1000372_pt1 | contig 24615 bp, 11 predicted proteins | sample S3v_1013CmetaG_FD_148634 | JGI IMG/M metagenome (GOLD analysis project Ga0196977, IMG submission 148634) | Soil microbial communities from Anza Borrego desert, Southern California, United States - S3+v_10-13C | ecosystem: Environmental > Terrestrial > Soil > Desert | place: USA: California...
TGCTGGTGAAAGCCGCCGTCACGCGGTTGTCCGCATCGTATTCGTATTTGTGGTAAAACTTATCCGGCTGCCCGTGCTGGTACCAGAGCTCGTTCACTTTCCCGCTGACAAGGTCATAGGAGTAGCGGATCTGCTTGTAGCGCTGGTACACGCCGGCCGTGCCGTCGTCGAGCGCGTTGAGCTCGGGCATGTCCTGGATCATTTCTTTTACGTTGCCGTGGAGGAGGGGATGCGCGTACGCGAACGATCGTTTAAAAAAATAAATGGGAGCGAACCACCACCTCATCAAATTACCACCTGCTCCGGCTTTCCGCTGCAAGTCCTCGCGAGTATCGTTTGCTAAATGATGAGTTAGTTGTTTGCTCCGGGCTTTCCGCTGCAATCCGGGCTAGAAAAAATCACCACCTGCATTTCATCGCGCCATTAATTTTATTGATTATGAAAAAGAAAAATCGCTACCACACCAATTACATTATTCGTTACCAGCTCGGCTTGTTACCCGAAGACGAGCGCAGGCTTATTCCTTGCAGTACACGCAGCTATTGGTAAAATTGTTTTGACACCGTGAGATTGATCGGCTACGAGGAAAATGATCCGCTGTTGGCCGATCTTGATTTTCACCGAAAATTCCTCAAGGTCGAATCGCTGAAAAATATTGCGCGCTGCATTTGGTTCGTTTACCGCTGCCTTTCGCAAATTCTCTCGACAGCAAAAAGAAAACGTACGCTGCTGAGGCAGCACAAAGAAAAGCTCGTCCAGGTGATCGAGCGCATTTCTCCCATGCTCGGAGTAAAGCGTGCCTGCAGGCTGATGATGACCAGCGCTCAGCAGTTTTACAAATGGAAAAGAGAAAAAAGCTGCGCCGCGTCGATTTCCCGGCTGTGCGTGTCCCGATTTCCTAACCAGCTCAGCCCTTCGGAAATTATAATCGTTAAACACCACCTGCGGGATCCGGCCGCGCAGCACTGGCGGCTGATCTGGATCTACTACAAAATGATGCGCGATGGCGCAGCCTTCATGGGGAAAGAGACGTTCTATCGTTGTGCACGCGCGCTAGGAATTTCACGTCAGTCAAAACGAAAGCAAAAGCCGCGCACCGGCATCCGTTCAACGGCGCCGCTGAAGCTGCTGCACATCGACGTGACGGTTTATCGGCCGGCAGATAACACGCGCGTGTTCATCCAGCTGATCACCGATAATTTTTCAAGGGCGATCCTCGGCTGGCGGGCTGCGCGGAGCTGGTCGGCGAAAGAAACGTTGGCCAACTTGGTGGCAGTGTGCGAAAAGTATAACCTGTATTGCAAACCAATCCAACTGATGTGCGACAACGGCTCCGAAAACGCCGGGGCTTTGAATCTCTTTCTCGAACAACCTCACGTCAACATCGAAAAGCTCGTTGCGCAGGTCGATGTCACTTTCTCCAACAGCATGGCCGAGGCGGCGAACAAAAGTTTAAAGTATAATAACCTGTTTACTCGCAAGCTGCAAAGCTTTGAGGAAACGTTGCGCTATCTGCCGCAGGCGATCGACGAGCTGAACAACAGGTTTCATTATTCGCTGTACGGGCTTACGCCGAACGAGGTGCTTCACGGGGCCGTTCCCGATAAATCGTTCTTATCAAGGCATCGGGAAGGAAACAATAACGGCTTCGGATTTTCGAAGCCGTTATTGTTGGTTTTGCGGGGAAGCTGCATCGCAATGCGTGCAAGCATATTTTGTTGAACGCCCAGGTGACGGATTGAACACAAGGGTTTTTGAAATGCTTTGGTTTTGCATTACAGCGAAGATGAAATGAAAAAGCGAGGCAGATTACCTCGCTTTTTCTTGTGCCTGACGTTCGAACAGATAGTTGATCCTGAGAAATTTGAGCTTGTCTTTTGCGTTTTGTTTAACCTGCAGGTGACGGATTGAACATAACCACGGATTGAACATAACCGTTTTTTGCGTTTTGTTTAACCTGCAGGTGACGGATTGAACATAACCCAAATTGGAACATGACCACATGACCACTACCGTCTGTACTAAGAATTAATCACAAGGGCGGTAGTATCTTATTCTTTCTTTCCTAACGCCATTAAGAGTTTCGATAAAATTAGTATCACTAACTAAGCACCTTTTAGAATGTTTTCCGGATTCAATGACTTTCCCATCTTTTAGCTTTTCAAATGAATAATAACCTGTTTTTTTTCCTAAAATAATTCTTAAAACGTACCCATCTTGCGTAGAATCAATAATCGTATTCTGCACTTTTTTTATATCATAAATTCTATGATTTTCAACGACTGAGAATTTAGTAACTCGAGGATAGTTGCATTTACCAAACAACGAGGCTAATAAAATTCCAATAACGCAATAAAGAAGGTTTCTCATAAGATTGTTATTTTACAGTTACTGTGCTTTTATCCCCATTTCTTGCGGAGTCTGTGCCATCTTGAACGATTCTATCAACATAAGTTACATTCACTTTTACTGATGCAGGTAGCCCTCCCCTTCGTAAAGCTTCGGTTATGTCTTTGCGAGCTTGATGTTCGCCGTTCATTTTTGAAGCAGAAGGCAATCGCCATTTGTATTTGTCTCCAATTTCGATATCAAGTTTAATCTCTATTTCTTTAATAGCAGCATTAGTGGCTGCTTTTTTTCCTAACTCCTCAAAAAATGTTCTTCCTTGGGGGCCAAGCTCTCCTTCTTTTGCTGGTTTAGAGGGATCATTTAGCGATTCGCCCCCCGGAACCCCAGTAGTACTGACTACCAAACTTATTGTTGCTTTATCCAGAGAAAGTACATCGCCTACATTTATTTTTGGGGCAGGTAATTTAGGTGCTGAGGGAGTCGGAAGCTTCACATTCCCCTCAAATCTATCTGCATCCTCATAAATACTGCCATCAAGAGCTGTATATACCTTGTCCTTAGTTATTTTTGTTACATCCAGAAGCGCTTCTTGCTGTTCTTTCGTCAAAGCATCCTGGAAGCCAATCTTATTCTCCGACCCGTCTGCATAGATATTATTAACAAGTACTAAATGCTTCTTTTTGTCCGGAAAAGCATAGTTCTGATCAACTTTTGTCCCAGCCGATGTCACATAAATTATTTTGCAGGATATAGGTTTTTTCTTTTCATCGTGATTAATAACAACTATATATTCTTCAAGGCCATCAAGATCAATTGCAATTATTGGTTTATTGCCCGCAAACTGATACGGCGTATACCACGGATAACTTTCTGATAATGGATCGACACTCAGAAATCTTCCTAGCCTTGGATTATAGATTCGAAACCCATAATCATAAATATTGCCATTGCCGTAAGTCTCATTATCTTTTTCTTTACCATTAAAGCCGTATCTGTACGCCGTCGTAGTAAACGTTCGTCCGGGCATTTCAGCGCCGAAGGCTGTGTAATTACTCCATCGGCAAGCAGAAATTCAAAGAACGTTTCTCATGCTCAAAATAGAAAAGTTTCTTATTCTCCACAACAAAACAACTTCACACTCACTTCGAGCATCCGCTCGCTCTTGCTGAACGATAATGTTTTTCTACCGAGCCGTTTTATCCTCTGCCGTAGAGTCAAGTGAAACCGTTCCAGTCTATTGATCGCATACTGCAGCGTTCGGTGAAGCGCGCGGGGGATCAGCTTCCGGTAACCATTCCAGCCGTCGGTTTCCACACGCGCAGGTTCCAGGCTGAGCATGCGTTCGATCATTGAAGCAAGAACACTTTTCTTTCTTTTGCCGGCAATGCTCTCGATAATTTGACCTGTACGTTTGTTCATCACACTGATCACGTAGTTGCGGCTTCGATCTGAATTTTCTCCAACGAATGTTTGCAGCTCATCGACAAGATACGTTTGGTTCTTTTCGTTTGGCGAATGGAATTTCAAGCGCCTTGCTTTGCGTTCCATCAGCAGTTGTACACTCGTTTTGGGGATCTTCATCAGCCGCGCGATCGAACTGATACCGCTCCCTTCATTGTGATAACGACGAACAATATTCTCTTCCGTTTCGGAATACGATCGCTTGCAGTATGCTGTTTGCTGCCAGCGACGACACGTTTTGCAGAATAGTTTCTGCACCTCGCCGCGCCGGCCTTTGCAAATGCAACAGCCTAAGCAATACATGCAAACGTATTTTGTTGAACGTCCAGGTGACGGATTGAACACAAGAGCTTTTAAAACGCTTTGTTTTTGCATTACAGCGAAGATCAAATGAAAAAGCGAGGTGGGTTACCTCGCTTTTATCCCCTGTCTGACGTTCAGACAGGTTGTTGATTTTCAAAATGTTGAGTTCGTCGTTTGAGTTTTGTTTAACCTGCAGGTGACGGATTGAACATAACCCGGATTGAACATGATCGAACATGACCACTACCTTACCATAGCAATGATCTTTGGGCGACTAAATCTTCGGTTACAGAAAAAGGCGCAGCAAATTCTTTTTGTTCAACGAAAAGCAGCGAATCATGTCTAATAATAGCTTTTTTCATCGTGAATTTGTAAAGTGAATCATCATGTGGATTAAGCGTTGATGCAAGGTATAATGACCCATCGCCGGAGTCTATCCATATCCAAAAAAAAGAGGTTCTAACATCATCTAAAATTATTTTTCCTGATTGTAGATTTACAATGTAGCTTGAAAGTGTATTGTTTACGCCCAATAATGGTAAGACTAAAACGCTATCCTGGTAAAAGAAGCACCTTCCTAGATTTAGATTAGTGGCGCCTTTGGAAAAGCCAACCACTGATGAGCTTGGAAATGCTAGTTCTGAATTATGATAAAATGGTAATTTAATAGAGACAGAATTCTGACCTCGTTTTTTATACTTCAAATATATCTTGTCGTCTATTCGTTTCACAGTCAATGAAGAATGTTGGATGACTGTGTCAAATTGCTCAACAATGGGTTTGGCAACAGCTACTCGTTCGGTTGATTCATATGGATTTTTTTGCGAAAAGTTGCAAGTAGCCAAACACAATCCTAGAATAATAGAATAAGAGAGTTGTTGCATCATAGTTAGAATATTATTTACTTATATCACTCTTTACCTGTTGAAGCTTTTGATTCTGAGCCTCTAGGTTATTGGCCTCTTTCATTAATTCCCTTTCTCGATTTGATAAAGCATTCGATTCATCCTTGGAAGCTAGACTGAGTGAGGATATTTCGTTCCGTATCGTGTCTAACCGTTCGTTATTCTTATTGACTTGATAATCGATACTTGCGACTAATCGAACCTTGTAATCTTGCATTTGGTTAATCAGCTTTTTCCCATATTGGTTATTATTTATTTTTTTTGCCTCGTCTATATCATCAGCATTATAAGCTAAATGTCCAGTTTTAATTCGTTCGTCTGCAAATTCAAAATGTTTTCCAGTATAAAATACGGCATCTACATCATCAGCAGTAAAAGATTCCTTTTTAATTAGGCCAATTACTCCAGGCCATTGTTTTGTTTTCTTATTGAAGTAATCTGAAATAGAGCCATCCCACCCTCCGGCATTTGAATAGTCTTTAATTTTGCCGTGTGAATTTCGTCTTTTGAAGTCGTTGCCAAGAGTCATTACAGCGAATAGGTTATAGTCCCTACTTTTCATTGCCGATTGTCCATAGCCGGATTCGATACTAGCTTGCGCCATTATTAATAATGCACCTTTCCCTGTTGCTCCCTTAGCTTTGGCAGCATCATATATTTTAATAGCGACTGTAGTAAGGAATTCATGATGTAAAGGATCCCCGGGAGCACCACCTTCAATATCCATAAGAGCGATTGGACTATTAGCAGAAAACTGATACGGCGTTAATTCCGGATATTCTTTTGTAACAGGATCAATACTAAAAAATCTACCTAGTGAAGGGTTATAAATTCTCATTCCGTAGTCCTGCGTTCCCTGTCCGGTTGCCACAGTTTCTCGATCGTTTTCCTTACCGTTAAACCCGTACCGATACGCCGTTGTCGTGAACGTGCGTCCCGGCATTTCGACGCCAAAAGCAGAGTAATCACTCGCCATATTCACCTTCGCCGTAAACGAGCCCACATTGCTGATCGCATAGCTAGCACTCCACACCGGCGCAGCACTGCCTCCCGCGAACGTACCGTCGTTATTGCTGGGAGAATCATCACCAATGCTGGTACCGGTGCCTTCATTCAGCGGATAATAAGCCACTAGTCCCGTCTCAGAACCCAGCAACTGGAAGGGCATCTGCGCCTGGATCTGCGTAGAAGTTCGCGCCGTATTCCAGATACGCACTTCATCAATTAAGCCATCAAAAGAATAGCCGCTGCCCACGTAGCTCGCACCCACCTGGTGCGCCGTGCCCCAGCCGCTGGCCGTTGATGCAGTAGTCAGCGTTTGCGATGCGCCATTGACGTAGATGAAATTATTCGTTCCATCCCACACAGCCGCCACGTGATACCACTGCCCGGTTGTGATCACGCCGCTGGGCGTAGTATGCCGGCCTGCAACGTTGATGCCTGTTGCGCGCCAGTTGAAGAAGCTCACGCTTCCATTCTGGTTGACGGATAAGATCCAGTCGCCGATATTTTCGCCGGTAGTGGAGCGCATGATGCCCATCCCGTAAGTGACCTCTGCATTGCTAAGGCTTTCGGGATTGATCCATGCTTCGATGGTAAATGCTCCTGTTCCTGTCGAAGGTTCTGAAGCGAGGTCAACACGATCCAGGTCGCTCAACTCCACATCGAGGCTGGCGGTAGCGGCCTGGTTGGCTATACGGTAATCGCCGACTGCCACAAGCACGTTGCCCAAGTGATTTGATTCTTCGTAAGATTTCCGTCCGAGTTCATGCGTAAACGCAACCGCAGAAACAGTATACGTCGTCAATGTGCTCGGCGTGCCTGTCAGCTCTCCATTTCCATTATGGCTCGCAGAAGTATACAGCCTCTCACAAAGATTCTGCGAGAGCGTGCGCACACCTATGCGCGAACTTCCATACAGATGATTTTCCTCAAGTATCATTTTGTCCGTGTAAGTCGGTCCACCCGCATTATAGGTGAAGTCTCTTTCATACACCGCCAGCACATTGCCCTGCGCATCGCGAACGTAATACGTATACGTCCAATCTTCCTGGTCTTCGATGCCGGAACCGTCTCTTGGTTTTACTAATTTAAAAAATCTATTGCCGGTAGCATCATATTTGAACTGCAAATCGCTCTTGCTGCTTGATGCGTCGCGGGTTACGCTTTGGATCTTTCCGTACACCGTCCAGGCGATGGCGTCGATCTCCTCCTGCACGTCGGCCGTCAGGTTGCCGATGGCGTCGTAAGTGTAATTGCTCGCGCTCTGATCGTCGATATCGTCGGCGTAATTGCCGGAGGCCACGGCATCATCCACGTGCGTCAGCCGGTTGGTGCCCGAGGCGTAAGTGTACGTCAGGTCATCCAGCGAAGTGGTGGTCGTATTGCCGTTGCGCAGCAGCTTGGTGATGTTGCCGTTGTGATCGTACACGAGCTGCTCCTTGTATGCCGTAAGCGCGCTGCCGCCGCTGGCCCAGCTGTTGCCTGCGAAATCGAAATTGTCGTACGTCACCGAGCTCTTCAGGCGGTTGAGCTGGTCGTACCGGAAAGCGCGCGCATGCGGCTCGTCGCTGCCGCTCATGAACTGGCGGATGCTGGTGACCATGTGGCGGATGTTGCCGTTGTACAGGTTGGGCGAAGCGCCGTGCAGATCGCTGGAGGTAATGGATGCGATCGCGGGATTTGTTCCAATAGAAATGTAATCGCCGCTGAAATAATTGAGCGAGTAACCCATCTCATCTTTTCCAACGTACGCGTTCAGGTTCGTTCCGCTGTTCGCATCGCGTCCCATGTCGTGCGCCACGTTCAGCGAGTTGCTGTTCACGCCTTTGATCCAGCCGTGGATCGTGTAGGCAAAGTCCATGGCCTGCACTTTTTCATTGCCGAGCTCGGTGCGCGCCAGCGGGCCGTGCACGTAGTAGAAATATTTCGCATCACGGTCCCAGTGACGGTAATTGTTGCTGGTGAAAGCCGCCGTCACGCGGTTGTCCGCATCGTATTCGTATTTGTGGTAAAACTTATCCGGCTGCCCGTGCTGGTACCAGAGCTCGTTCACTTTCCCGCTGACCAGGTCATAGGAGTAGCGGATCTGCTTGTAGCGCTGGTACACGCCGGCCGTGCCGTCGTCGAGCGCGTTGAGCTCGGGCATGTCCTGGATCATTTCTTTCACGTTGCCGTGGATGTCGTAGCTGTAGTGCGTGGCATGCGTGTAGGCGGAAGCTGTGCCGTTGTCGGTATCGTAGATCGCTGCATGCGCCACGCGTTTTCTCATATTGTCCTGCGTGGTGCTTGAGAAGCGTGCTGTCGCGCCGGAGAATGTTCCGCTCGCCGCATCGTAAAACGTTTTGGTCACCGCGCTTCGCGTATTGCTTCCGCTCACGGCCCCGTCCCAGTTGTCGGGATAGTTGGCCGCGTTCAGCGTGCTGCGCAGGGTGGAGTAGCCCATCGTTTTCAGGTCGGTGCTGCTGGTCAATTGTCCCACTTCCTCGATGCGGCCCTGCTCGTCGTAGATGGTGTAGCTCCAGTCATCGGCGGCGTCCTGCTTCTCGTTCTGCGAGGCCACGACGCGCCCGAGGGCATCGTACCAGAAGAACGTCGTTCCTCCATCCGGCGTGCTCTGCCTGATCAATTGGTTAAGCGAGTTGTAGCGGTACACGGTCGCTAACGTGTGCGCGGTGTTGTACACCTTCGAGTACGAAGGATTCGTGCGCCGCGAGTTGCGGTCGGTTTTGATCTGCGTCAAATCGCCGGCGTCGCGCTCTACGGCTACACCTTGCGGCGGAACGGTTTTTACAAGGTTGCCCGCCTGGTCGTAGTAGTACAATGTATAATGGTATTCCTTATCCGTGTAAACCAAACCAAATGTTTCCACCGCGTTGCTCATGCAGTACGCGATATAATCCGCGGAGAAAACCGCTTCCACGCTGTCGATGTATTGCTGGTACTGCTGGTAAGCGTTCTGCGTGGCGATGTACTGCAGGTGCTGCACGCAGCTGTCGGAGTACGCGTAGGTGGGCGAGGCGGGCGGCGTCACCGCGCTCACCGGGCCGCAGCCGTTGATGTAGAAGCCGATGTCGTCGATGGACAGCTTCACGTCCGCGCCGGATGCGCCGGTAGTTTTCACTTCGATCGTCACGGAACCGGAAGAAGATTTGCCGTTCCAGTTCGCCGTGAGCAATTTCCAGGAATTGTCGTTCAGCACGCTCACTGTAGTCAGCTGCGTGCCGTCGGCGTGCAGGCTTAAGGTGATGGGCGTGCCGCCGGTGGAGTAGCCGCGGTACCACAGGCTCATGGTGTACTGCGTGTACGCGGTCACCGTGGTGCTCTTGCTCCAGAGCGTGTAGTTGCTGGTGGTTTGCGGGGTGAAATAAAATTGTCCGTAAGGCGGGTTGCTGTGATCGGCCGAGGGATAACCCGCCACGTTGCAGGTATCCGCCGCATCGCGCGTCACGGTGTACTCGCCCGTGGAAGGGCATTGCGAATCGTAGGTCAGCGTCGTCGTAAATCCAGGTGAGCCGCTGTTGAAATTATCGAAGTTCTCGTACTGGTTGCCGCCGTTGCCGGTGCACACGTCGCAGTTGCGGATGGGGAAGCAGCTGGTGCCGGAGAGCAGCTCGCTGGTGCCGTTGGTGTACCAGGCCACCACGGTGAAATTGTAGGCAGAGCCGTTCACCAGGTTCGTTTCGTCGGCGATGAGGCTGGCGAAAGCCGTGATGTTATTCCAGTAATGCCCGCTGCCGGGTGTGTTCACGAACTGCAATTGGAACAAGCAGGAGTCGGTGATTCCGCCGCCGGTTTCTTTGACGGAAGCTTTCAATGTTTTCACGCCGTTGATCGCCGTGGTATCCGGGTAGCTCCAGTTGTACGTGCTGAAGCCGAGGTACGATTCGAGCAGCTGCGTGAAGGCGGGGCGGCTGTCGAGCGCGACGGCGGGCGAGCGCTGCCACACCACGGTGGAAATGTTGCTGAGCAATCCTTCCACGTCTTTCCTGCGCTGGAAATCGTCGCCCGAGCAGAGCGAAGGCGTCGCCTGCGCGCAGGTTCCCACGTTGATCACCGTGTTCGTCTCGCCGTCCTGCTTGCTCAGCTGGAAAGTGAGCACGGAAGTGGTGGTGCTGTTGTGCGCTTTCACCGTGAACGAAGTTCCGGGAGAAACGATCGTCAGCTCGTCGAAGTAGTCGATGTTGCTGATGATGGTGCCGCTGGTTTTCGTAATGTAGAGATCGGCGCCCGCGCCGCCCTCGTGGATCTTGAAGAGGTTCGAGCCGTCGTACAGCCAGTACCAGGTGGCCGCCGAGCCGAGGTGCGTTTTCAGGTGGCTGGCGTTGAAGTACGTGTCGTACGGCGAAGAGGTGAGCGTCACGTTGCTGGTGCTTTGGAACGCGTTGCTGTTCTGCGCGAGCATGTTCATCAGGTTGAGCAGATCCTGCGCATCGCCGTTGGGCTCGCACACGTCGGCGTACGAGCAGCCCACGTCGAGGCAGCCGTCGGTGCCGGTCAGCAATTCGTACACGTCGGCCGTGCCGCTGTTGTTGTCGTGATCGATGGCGGCCAGCACTTTGAAGTTACCTGAAGAAGTGTACAGCAATTGGCTGAAGCCGTTGATGGTGAACGTGCCGGGATAGTTCGCCCAGCTGAAGGCGCTGCCCGCGGGGAACACGAGCGTGAGGCTGCTGCAGGAAGTGTTCGTGCCGCTGAACGTGCCGGTGAGCGTGGTCGCGCTGGTGCCGGTGCCGCCCCAGCTCACCTGGTTGAACGCGCTGCCGGTGTGCATGGTGCTGTACATGTTGTACGTGAACTCGGGATAGTTCTGCAGGTTCACGCTGCCGCTCTTCAGCACGTCGTTCTTCGCCAGCGCAGTGAGCAAGCCCTGCAGCTCGTTCGCCGCGGGGCATTGCCCGTTGATCAGGTATGAATTATAACCGGCCTGGTTCTGCAGACTCGTGAGCAGCGTGCCCGTGGTGCTGCCGCTGCCGCCGATGGGCTGCATGATGTCGTCCCCGTTGGGGAAACGTTTGATCTTGTGCGCGTATAACGGGTAGACCGCGGCCGCGCAGGGCTGCTTCACGTTGGCGACGTTTGCGGAGAAATCGTCGAAGAAGGGCGCGCTGCTGAAGCTGCCGGTGGTTTCGAACATGCCAGCGACAAAAGGATCGAACAGCACCTCGCCGATGCAGCCGTTGTAGCCGTCGTTCTTCATGGCGATGGAGTCGGCGATGTACGCCATCCAGTGCTGCTTGAGCGAATAGTAGAGGTTGCGGAAGATCTGCCACTCGCTGTCCTGCAGCGTGCCGCCGCTGTTCTTCAGGTAATCCCACTGCACGGTGATCGTCTGCGTGTTGTTCGTGCCGAGGCAGGTGGTCACGTCGCTGACGGTGCCGTAGGTGGTGCCGCAGTTCTTGATGATGTCGGCGGCTTTCCAGATGGTGAGCGTGTCCACGTAATCGTCCATGTCATTTTTCATCTCGTCCCAGTAATCGGCGCCCGGGCCGCTGGTGCGGAAGAAGGGATCGTTGCTGTTGGCTTTGCCGGTGCTCAGCGGGTCGAGCAGGTTGTTGCTCGAAGCGGTGGCGGCGGCCGAGGTATGGATCATCAATGAATCCCAGTTGTCGCTGCTGCGCGAATGCCCGGAGATTTTTTCGGTGGTGGGTTCGCACCATTCGTAGTATTCGTATTCCGGGTGGTATTCCACCAGCGAGATCGCCCAGGAAGGTTTCCAGTACAGCACGAAATCGCTGAGGTTCGCCAGGTCCTGCGGCTCGATGGTGTGCGGCGTAGTGCTGGTGACCAGCGAAGCCGGCGAGCCGCCGTTGACGGGCGGGAAATAGGTGGAGATGCTGGTGCCGGTCAGCGGGATTTTCGAGACGGTCGTGCCGTCGGCTTCATAATATTTATTCGCGGGTCCGCCCGTGCGCTTGGGGTTGCGCCAGTTCGCGCTCGTTTTCCAGAGCAGGTTGGAAGTATTCATCACCGAGAGCGGGTACAGCGAAGGCATCACCGTGGTGCCGTTCTGCAAATACTCCGCATACTGCCCGTTGGGCGACACGTCGCTGAGCATCATCTGGTAGGAGATCTCGCAGGGGCTGTTGTATTCGTGGCAGGTATAGCAGGTGGAGTCGCAGCCGGAAGAATCCACGGCGGCCAGCGCGGCGGTGACGAAGCTGGATTGCGTGCGCACGCAATTGCTCTGCGAGATGAAATTCGCGAGGTAGCTGTCGAGCGCGGCCTGGTTGATCTTTAAGCGCTTGTGCACCATGTATTCGCCGATGCCCACGGTGAAAGTCGCGGGACTGGGCGAGATGGAAAAGCTCACCGCGTTCGCGTTGCAATCGGTGCTGATGCTGCCTACGGTCTGCGTGATGGGAAAGCCCGACAGGCTCGTGCCGCACATGTCCTTCACGTCGATGGTCATGTCGTAGCGGCAATGATAGCAGATGTTCGAGGGCAGGCAGGCGGGATCGAACTTGGCGCCGGCCAGCGTGTACGTGAGGCTGCAGAGCGTGGAAGGCGCGGTGATGATAAGCGGCTGCGTGACCACGAGCTCGTCGCCCTGCACGGAGAGGATGTTGTTGTCCTGGTCGTCGTCCACGTCGCCCGCTGCGTCCTTGCCGAGCATGTCGACCGACATGGAAACGGTGTTGTTGCTCACCAGCGGGTTGTTGGATGCGTCGCGCAGGGCGAGCAGCGTGGTGCTGGTGTCGCCGGCCAGCGCGGTGGCGATCGTGCGGCCTTCCTGGTCGAGGTAGGTGACGCTGACCTGCCCGTTGGCGTCGACGGTCATCGTTTTGTTGTAATGCTTGCTGTAGCCTGCTTCCGATCCGAAGAGACGATCCAGCTCTTCCTGGAAAGGATGCGCGTAGAAGTACTGCGTCTCGTGGCTGCTGCCCAGCTTGTGGTTCGCGCCCACGCCGCTTTGCCGGCGCACACGTCCCGTGTTGTCGGGCATGTATTCCACCTGCGTGAACGGGTATTTTTCCGCGTCGGGCAGGTAGGCCTGCCAGGCGGTCTGCTCGGGATTCGACACAGAATAATACAGCGAAGCGCCTTTCGAAGTGCCCATCGCCAGCGTCGGCGCGCTGCAGCTGCTGGCATCCTTGTCGAAGTTGAAGCGGCTGTAGCCTTTCAGGTCGGAGCCGGTGGAATCGTTGCGGTTGAAGGCGATGTAGTATTTGATCGGCGCGTCCGTTACGCTGAGCACGGGTGCGGGCAGGGCGGTCACTGCGCCGCGTCCCTGGTAATCGTAGAACGTTTCGCCGACGAGCACTTTTTTATCGGTGCTCGTTTTCGTCACCGTCTGCCGGTTGCGCAGGCTGCCGTCGAAGTAGCTGACCACTTCTTTTTTCTTGCCTTCTTCGGCGAAGGTGCATTGGAACTGCCAGTTCTTCGCTTTCTCGTGCGCGGCGCTGTTGACCACGTTATAGGAATGCGAGATCTGCACTACGCCGAAAAAGTGATTCGTGCCGGTGTTGAAAGAAGCCACATCCGTCGTCGAGATGTTGTGGTCCGTCCAGCGGCCGTAAACGTTTTTCCATTTTCCCGCCGTCGCGTCAAAAGCGCGCCCGACCGCGCGCAGGCGGAACAGCACCCAGCCCTGGTCGAAGAGCAAAGGAAGGTTGAAGCTGTGCGCGCTGCTGGTGATGCGCGTGGCGTTGTGCGCAAAGTCATAGTTGACGGAGCCGGGCACGGTGATCCCGCCGGCACTGCTGTAATTGTTCACGTACGTCCATTCAAGATCGTACTCTTCCGCGCCGGCGATCGGCAGCCAGCTGATGCGCAATTCGTTGCTGCCGCCGGAGGGAGCGGTGTAGTTGAGTGTAGTAGCCGCAGGAACGCTCGTCAGGCTGAGCGCATAATACCGTTCCACTTCCGTCTCCACTTCCAGGTACAGATTGTCCGCCGGATCGGTGATCGTCGTCGAGGTAAGGTTGTTAAAAATGCTCGTGATCGTCGCTTTCGCTTTCACGATATGGTTGCTCACGTTCACCTCGTACGTGGCTTTGTCCTCGAAGGCCGCTGCGGCAGCCGGATCGTATTTCACGCGCAGCGTTTGCGTCGTGGTCGAAGCCGAGCCGAGCAGGTGATCGGTGTAATCGATCTGCACGGTGAACGTGTAATCGTACGCCGCGCCGACGTAGGTCAGGCTGCCGTGATCAACGCCCACGCTCACGCGCGCCACGCCTTCCCTGATCGTGAACAGGTTGCCCCAGGTGCCGCTGTTAGCCACCATGTAATTGTATTTGTTGTCGACGGCGGTCACCGCGGCGTTCGTGACCACGCTGGTTCCGCTCACGCGGTTGCCGTCGGTCTCGATCGCGGCCTGCAGGGAAAAAGTCGTCAGCAGGCACAGCAGGAAGAGGGCGTGCCTGGAAAAATGACGGATGGAGGTCAGAGGCGTTTTCATGCGTTAGCGGGTTAGCTGGTTGATCAAACGGTAAGTGCGGTAAGCGTTGCTGAGCGTGACCTTTTTGCCGGACACGCTGATAAAAATTTTTTCGGAGAACTGGCTCTCGCTGAAGCCGGGATCCGTATCCAAATTCGTGTAAGCGATCTCCAGGCGCGGCTTGTCTTTCGCCTCCTGCTCGTCGCTTTCATCCAGGTCGAGCTCTTCCCGGAAATAAAACGTGAGCTTGTCGATGAAAAAAGTTTTGCTGTTCACGTGCACGTCGATCGCGTTGTACGGAAAATAAGACGAGCGGTCGAAGCGCAGCTTGTACACGCGCTGCCTGCCGAGATCGCTCATCGTGACCGAAGAGCAGATTTTCAGGGTGCTGTCCAGGTGAAGCTGGTTGAGCACCGTCTTGTTCGAAGGCTGCTTCGGCGTATTGTTGACCACGATGGTCTCTTCGTTCTTATCCACCGACACGACCACCTTGTCGTTGCGCAGCGTGGTGATGCCGAGCAGCTCGGAATAGTAGCTGCTGCCCAGCTTGCGGAAAACGCCGTGCTGCAGCTCCGCCGCCTTCGTGCTCGTGTAGCTGCCGAACAGCGTGTAGGTGATGTCCATGCCGAAGGCTTTCGCGGTGAACGCTTCGTTCACTTTCCGGAAATCGGCTGCGGCGCGGCTGCGGTCGTCCTGCGCCGCAGCGGCGAGGCTCAGCAGCAAGCCGATCAAAACGAGGTGAATTGTTCTCATGGATAATTAGTGTGAAGAATTGTTCCTGCTTTCCTTGATGGTGACGATGCCGCGCTCGGTCTCTTTCTTCACGCGGATCAGCGCGCCTTCCTCGTCGTATTCGTAGATCGTCGCATAGTTGTTCTCATCGAGCTCGGCGATGAAGCGCAGGTTCACCGGGTGATACACGTACGATTTCATGTTGCCGTCGAACGGGTGGATGCGCACGTCGTCGAAGTACATCGGCAGCGTGGCGTGCGCGTTCTTCAGCAGCACTTCGATATCGCCCGTGCTGCCGTTGGTGACTGCGAACTCGCCGTACAGGCGCTGCCAGCCTTCAATGATCTCGCCGCGCTGCAGGGTCATGGCTACCGCGCTGCCGTTGATCTCGATGTCCACGTCGGCATTCGAATAATCGAAGACGGGCTGCGTCAGGCCGGGCTGCTTCACCCAGCAGCTGAAGACGAATTTTTTGGTCGGCAGGTAAGTGTGCGGGGAGAAAGTGCCGAGCAGGTCGCAGGGCGAGATCTGGTAGGGGCACGAGGGCACGGAAGGGATGCAGGGCAGCGTGGTGAGCGGGCGGCTGTTGCCGATCGTCGCGTTCGCGCCTACTTCCATGCTGTAGATCCCGGTGTGCGCTTCGTCGGTGGACAGCGAGTTCATGTCGCCGTAGAAATCGAAATGGTGATAGCGGCAGTCGCCGGCATCGTTGAAGCTGTAATCTTCGAAGCCGTCGAAAGCGATCTCGTTGTACCGCGCATTCGAGCCCACTGCGACCGGCAGGCTGCTGTTGTAGCCGTACACGGCGGCCGAATGACGGCTGAGCGCATCGCGGTTCTCCACTTCGTTGCCGAGCGGGCTGAACTTCGAAACTTCCGAAGACCAGGTCCAGTAAGTGGGACTCTTCGTCCAGTCGTTGCCGCTGTTCGGCGACCAGAAAGGCTGGAAGGCGATGGAGCTCCCGGTGCTGAGATTTTTCGTGTCGAACACGCCGTGCTTCTCGATGTCGGAAGTGGTGCCGCTGGTAATTCCCGTGCGGTCGGCGAGGTAGAGGTGCGAGCGCACCGGCCGCCAGTTGCCGAGGATATTTTCATAATACGGGTTGACCGTGTCGCCGGGCAGCTTGCCGCAGTTCGCCGGGGTTCCGCTCTGCGTGCAATCACCCATGTGCCAGCAGATGCTGGTGCCGCTGACCGTTACGTTGATCGCCGATGCGCCGGGCACTGTGATCTCGGCAGTGGCGGTAAAGTCATTCGTCGTCGGCGTGCAATTGGGATTGACGGAAGCCGGCGTCACGGCTGAGAGCCCCGTCAGCTGGCTCCAGGTGTAGGGCGCGGGCAGGTTGAGCGTGAGCGTGCAGGTGCCGACGACGGCTGTGAGCGTTTGCCCATTGACCGAAGGCGTCCAGGTAGCCGGGGTCGGGCTGCCGATCGCCGAGTTCAGCGAAGTGCCGTAACCATAATGGTAATTCGTGCCGTCCCAAAGTGTCACCGTGTTCAGCTGCTGCCCGGCGGAAGCCAGCCCGTCCAGCAGGTCAGTGAGGTAAGTGTGCACGGTAGCCGCGCCGGTCTCGCAGGTGCATGTCGCGCCGGTGGAATGTCCGCCGATCATCGTCCAGTTCTCCTGGTATTCCTGCATCTGCGAGTTCAACACGTCGCTGAAGGAGATCGCATCGTAAATGCCGTCGCTGCCCACGTTGTCCACGAGCGGACAAGTTTTCGTCGTGATGCTTCCCGTGGACATCGCCTGCTGGTTGCGGCGGCCGCTGCGGTAAACCTTGATCGAATACGTGCCGTTGGCCACCGCCACGCCGTCCTTGTCGACGAGCGAAATGTTGTTCGTGCCCACGTTGCACACCCAGGCGCGGATGTTCGTGCTGCCGCTGGTCAATCCCACTTCGTCGCCTTTGACGAAGTAATTGGCGGCGTTCACGATGGTGTTGGAAGTGCCGCCGGTGAAAATTTTGCTTCCGAAGGTCACGCCCAGGTTTTGATAAGCTTGTCCCATGCGGTCGTACGACCAGTGCGCGGGATAGCTGAAGCTGTAGATGTCCGCGTCGAAATTGTTTTTCGTTTTCGTCACGAGCAGCTCGCCCGTTTCCGCATCCCATGCGAGGTTTTGCGTGGAGACGGTGGAGCCCGCGTCCTGCGCTTCCGTCTTTTCGAGGATGCCCGAGCGGTTGATGACCTTCGTCACCACGGCCGAGCGGAAGCGCGTATGCTCGAAGCTCCAGGAAGGGAAGATCGTGGGGATGGCCAGCGGGAAGACGCCTGCGATGAAACCGGCCAGGTTCATGTTCAGGCCGCCGCTCACCGTCACCGTCTGCTGCTCGCGCATGTCCGCCACGAAGTCGTATTCCATGCCGCTGTAGTTCTGCGAAACGCTGCCGTCTTTTTTGATGACGTATACTTTATTGTCGAGCTGTTTTTTATTGTTGACCGCGGTCTTGTAGAAATACTCCACTTTGGAGATGGGCTGCGCCTGGTCTTCCGCGTACACCAATTGCGTCTTCGGCTTGCCGTGCATGTCGTTCAGCTCGATCACGTAGCCCTGGCTCACGGTCATGTAATCCTTCATCGTCACGCGCAGCAGCGAGAGGATCGGGTTGGTGCGTTTGTGCTTCGCCTCCAGCGGGACCTCGCGCACGATCGTGGGAAAATCTTTCGCAGTGTAGAATTCCTGCACGGTGTAGCCGGTGGCGTGGCGCTTCACGTTCGTATGCTGGAGATTCTTCACCGTCACTTTGCTGTAGCCCACGCTCGCCGCAGGGAAAAAGGATTCGCCGAACGGGCGTTCGAGGTAGCTTTCGTCGTCGGGCACGAGCTTCTTCTCTTCTTTGAAAAAGACCGGCTCGCGGAAGGGGTTCTCTTCGCCGCCGAGCGTTGGTTCGTACGAGGCCACGCCCGAGCTGACCGTGCGGTTGTATTCGTCCGTCGTCGTGTAGGAATACACCTGGCCGTATTCGGCATCGGCGGGAATTTTTCCGTAGTCGGCATCGCCTGCATCGTTCATCGCTTTCCAGTTGTCGGCGATGGTGATCTTCTTCACGCGCGAGCCGCCGCCTAATTTTTTGCCGTAGGGCGAGGTGAGGCGGATGAACGATTTCGCTTTCACCGCCGTCTTGCCGTAATCTTTATTGCGCAGCGTTTTGTTCGGCCCTTCGAACGTTTCCTTGATGTTCTTGAAGAAGCTCGAGCCGACCATCGCCGTGATGACCTGGTCGACGGTGCCGCTTTGCGGATCGGGCTCGCCCCAGACCTTGCGCGGCAAATGCAGGCGCCCGAACTGCCAGGCGGCCTTGCTGATCGGGTGCACCTGGTCGCTGCCTACGCGATCGCCGATGGGAACCGTTTTTAATTTGATCCAGGCGTATTCATAATGCGTCGTGCCCGATGCGGAAGGATCGACGATGCCGTACGATTCCATGGTCACGTAGCCCGGAACGTATTCGTAATCGCCGGAGCTGGTGATGTCGACCATGAAGCGGAAATACAGCTTGCTGAAATCGAAGTTGAAATAAATTTTGCCCAGCGAATCTTCGACCGCAGCATGGTTCATGCTGTTCGACATCGGCTGCTGCAGCTTGAAGTAGAGGTATTTATTCGCCGTGTTGCCGCTGTGCGCGGTCATCAATGAAAGCGTGTTTCCGCCGACCGGGTTCTGGTTGCGCGCGTCGCTGTCGGTAGCCGGGTTAGCAAGATTCGTGATGGTGAACATCTGCATGGCTTTGCGATCCTGCACGTACGCGTAATCGTCCGATTCGTAATCGACGTTGATCTGTCCGCCCGAAGGCAGCTTGATGGTGGTCAATGTCCAGGCCTGCGTGTAGATGTCTTCGTTGGTTTTGTTCTGATCCACGTAAGGGAATTCCGCCGGCGAAAGCGGCCCGGTCAGGCTGCTGTAATTGCTGTTGTTGACGTTGTTCGGTTTGTAATAACCCCAGCGGTTGTAGCCTTTCAGGTTGTACGAAGGGTTGTACTGGGCCTCCGTGACGGCGTCGTACGTTTTGTTGTGATTGACGTCGCCGTAATAAAACTGATACGGGCTGAGCTTGGCTTTGAAAGAGGCACCGTAGGTGAAAAAGATCTTCTTCAGCGTGAGCTTGCCGGTTTCCGAGCCGCCGATGTGATTGGGGATGCTGGGGCATTGCGAGTAGTCGTATTCGAAATTAACGACCTTGATCTCGAGCGCGCCCGACCCGTTCGCATCGTAATCCGGCTTGGAATAAAGCGTGATCTTGTCGAGCTTTTTCAATGCCGTTCCGCCCGCCGTTCCGCTTTCTCCTGTCGCGCCGTAAGCGTCTTCGCGATCGGAGGTGGTGAAAACAGCGACGTAGTTCTTGGTCTCAATCGAGGAGAGGTACCAGACTTCTTTTTGCCCGTAGATGTAGCTGCCTTTGTCGTCATCGGAAACGGAACGCATCCCGTCGTTGTAATTGGCGGAGGAAGCGCCGAGCGGCGTGCGCCAGTTAAAGCTGCCCGTCGCCTTGGTATAGTTGAACTTCGTGTACGTGCCCAAGTCGCCTTTGCTGGGGCCGACTGTTCCATCGTAGTCTACGTAATCCGGCGATACGATCGCGGTCAGCATGTACGAATGCGCATAAGCGGGTACTTCCATCGCGCTGAAATAATTGTCGATGCCCAACGTGTTGGCGGTGCTGTTGTCGCCGGAGGAATACGTGACGAGTCCTGTGGAATGATCTTTCGTTCTTCCCTGCACGTTGAACGTGGCTTCTTTCTGCGAAACGTTGTAGGCCGGCAACCCGAAAACGTAACGGCTGCCGTCGCTGCGCAGCGTGGTGATCTCGGCGATGTGGTGATCGGGCATGGAGCTGTAAACGGTGGGCGAGGCGCCGTAGTAATCCGTCTGCAAGCCGAAATTTTTAGCTTCGGTGCGCGTCATCGTGCTGATCACCTGGTTGCGTTTTTGTCGCTTGGTGCGGTAGTTGGCCGTGGGAATGGCTGTGGTGCCGCCGAACTCTTTCTGAAAATTTCCCGAAGCGGTCGTCGTCATGCCCGAGCTCGTCAGCGCGATGCGCGTGGCCTGGTTGCGGCCGGTATTGTGATACAGCATCGTGTCGGAATCGATGGATTTTTCTCCCGCCTCTTTGAAATAAAAAGGCTCGTACAGCGTGTCGCCCGCCACGGTGCTGCGGAATTTGAGCAGGCCGCCCGCCGTGTTGTCGCCGCTCCAGCGGCCCGAGGTCGTGGTAACGTCGGTGACCGAAACGTCGATGCCGCCGTGCACGAGGTTGCCCGTGCCGACTTCAGCGCCGGCGTTGCCGCTGACACTGTACGTGACGGCGTACGGATCGTATACGTAGCCGGCCTCGCTCCGGTAAGGACGGTACGTGCCGCCGATGCCCTGGCCGCTGACGGAGTACACGTCGTAAGTGAAGCTCGTCAGCGGGAGATTCGTCGTGTTCTCGCTGTAGCCGCCGTCCTTCTCGCGGTTGAAGTCGAGCATGGCGAAATCGTACTGGCTGCCGAGATCCGTGTGCATGTAGCCGTACGCGCCGATGTTCTGCTCGTTGGTGGCCAGGCGCTGCTCGGAGTAATAGCCGCCGATGTCGATCGTCGCGTCTGCGCCGAAAAAGCTGAGACCGGTTTTCATCGACAAGGCGATGGAAGTATTCGTCATCGGCAACGTGACCTGCGGCGTGTAGCTCGGCGAAGCGAAATCCCAGGAGCTGCCTCCGTTCATGGAAGAGGTGTAGCTCGTTTTTTTAACGTGGCTGTTCTTCACTTTGGACGTTCTTACCGATTCCGAAACACCTGCATTCAGCGCAAGACGTTTGAGACCCGAGCGGGAGTTGAAGGAAAGACTGAGGCTGCTGCTGCCCGTCAGATCCGCATCGTCTTTATTTTTGATGCCTTTCACGAAAGAGAGCGAAGGCGAAACGTTCAGCCCGTCGCTGCCGGAAGTCACGCCCAATCCGTAGTTCAGGTGGCCTTTGCAGAACTTGCCCGAGTTCAGCGTCATGTTCAGGTTCTGCTCGAAGCCTACGCCTTTGTAATTGTTGTAATTCATGTTGATGCCGTAGCTCAGCGTAAGCAGGTTAAGGCCGAAGGCTTCGCCGCCGCTCACGTTGACGGAAGCGCCGTAGGTGCGGTTCGGTTTCATGCTGAACGTTTTTTTCACCTGGTCGCCTTTGAAATCGTCCGGGATGCCGCGCATGCTGCGGGTGATCGCGCCGGGATTGATGTTCCAGCCCAGCCCGACCCAGGAGGCTTCCTGGTCCATCGTGATGCCCGAGTTGTAGCTGATGTTGATCGGGTAGCCGCCCACATCCAGCAACGGAATGTTGTACGTGAAGTCGCCTCCGAAGGCGTTCACCATCTCGGAAGTGCCGACCGGCTCGAAGCTTTGCACTTCGGGCTGGCTGGGGCCGGTGGTGAGCGCATAGCTGCGCAGCGGCGCGAGCGTGCCCGCCGTCATTTCGAATACGAGCAGCAGCGCCAGGGCTTTGGCGGTTTTGCTTTTGCGGATCAGTTGCAGGATCGTCATCTTACTGGAGCGTTAAATGAGGTATGCGGTTGAGATTTTCAGCTTTTATGAGCAGGTGCACCGGGCCGCTGCCGAGCACGCGATCATTCCAGATCAGCCGTTTGTCCGAAGCGGCATATTTGCTTTTCGGAAAAGCGAGCAGGAACGTGCTGTGCGGATCGATGCCGTAGGTGCGCTCGTAATGGAACAGGAGGCAGGGCAGCGTGTCTTTCCCTTCGGCCAGCGAGAGGTCGTTCTGCATGGCCGCCGAAAAATATTCGAGGCGCGAAAAATAATCCTGGTCATCGCCGGTGTCGTATTTCAGCAGGTCATCCGCATGATCTTCCGCGGCGATCCGCAGCGTGAAGTATTGCATGTCGGCCATCGCCGTTTTTTCTTCTTCCATCAGCGCCGGGGAAAGTCCGGCAGGGCCGTGATCTTTCAGCGCCACGTAATCGTGCGGCCTGAACTGCAGCGTGTACTCGTAGGCGCCGATGCGCTTGCGCACCTGCAGGCCGTTGCTTTCGTCTTCCACCCAGCGCACGTAATCCGCCGGCGACAGGCTTTGTTTTTCCCCGCAGCTGCGCACAAGCAGCAGGAGCGGCAGTAAAAGGATCATGCAGAGCTGCGCCACGGTCTATTCCTTCCCTTTGTAACGGTTGTTCACGTACATTTTCATTTCGGCCGTGATGTTGTCGGCGTCGTCGGCGTACATCAGCGCGCCGTCGCCCTGCGCGCCGAAAATGTATTTGTAGCCTTGCGCGCTGCCGTAATCTTTGACGTATTGGTTCAGCTGTTTCCAGATCTGCTCCGTGTATTGCGAAGCCAGGGCCTGGTTGTCCTCTTCAAACTGTTTTTGTTTCTGGAAAAAATCTTCACGGTACAAGTTGTATTGCGCAAGCGCGGCTTCATCCGGCTTCCCGCCCTGCAGCTGGAACCGCTGGGTGAGCAGCTGCATGCGGTACTGCAGGCTGTCGAGCAGCAGCTGCCGCGTCTGCCGCGTCGACTCCAGCTTTTTCTCCAGCTCTTTCTTCAGCTCGAAATCATTGTACACTTCTTCCGTCCTGACGTAAGCCGTTTTGGATTTCGAGCCCAGTATCCACACCATGAGGAACGAGCCCTGGGCCAGGATGACGATCAATGCCCCGATCAGAAAATTTCTTGCGCGTTTGTCCATTTTCGTTTTTTGTTGTTCAGGTTTTATTGAAGCGGAGATACCATTTCTCGTTTTTCTCATTGGTGATCTCGAGCAGGTACATGCCGCTGCCGAAGATCGTGTTGGCGCTGTCGTACAAATCGATCTTGTATTTGTTGTGCCCGTAGGCGGAAGGCGCGTCGTTGGCCGTGTTCACCAGCATGGTGATCTGCGCGTCCGTGCTCAGCTTGTACACTTTGTAGTTGAGATCGCCGTCGGTGTCCTTGTATTCCTCATCGAAGCGGAAATACAGCACGGCGCCGTCCGTATCGTAATAGCCCCCGTCCAGCGTTTTGCGCGCGGTGGCATAGCTTTTATTGACGGTTTTATAAGCGATGACGAGCGGGTTGGTCGAAAAGGTCGCCGGGTTGCTTGCCGCGAGCGTGCCGGCCGGATGAGCGCTGATCGAGACGGAAGCCTGGCCGAGATCTGCCCATTGTGTGCCGTCCCACACGGCCGGGGTCATTTCCGTATAAGCCGTATAAGAGCAGTTCGCGTTCCAGTTCAGCGTCGGCGTCACATTCGAGGAGCCGGTCCTGCGCGTCAGGATCCAGTGATCGCAGGCGCTGACGGAGGCGATGCCGGTGCCAAGCGTGGAACCTGCCGTTTGAACGGAGGCTTTGTATTCTGCCTGGAACTCATCGGTTGTTGCGGAAGGCGCCGAGATGCTCAGCGGGTGATAAGGCGTAGCCACAGCGGCCGAATCGCCTACGGGAAATGTGAACGCAGCATTGCCGGTCTTGCGCATCGGGCCGTACACGTACGTGCTGTTCGATCCTGCTGTAGAGGTTGCGCCGTGGGCTACCGTGAACGATTGCGTACCCGTTTTGATCTTGCCCGCCGTCAGCGTAAGGCTGTTCGTCACGCTCACTCCGCCCAGCAGCGCCGCCGTGCCGCCTGTGCGATTGATCGCCAGGTTATAGAACGTTTCCGTAGAGCCGACTTTCCGGATGGTTTTATAAACGGCCCCGCCGTCGAAAGTGACCGTTCCCGTGCCGTTCGTCCAGGTGCCGCCCTGGTTGGCCCAGTTGCCGCCAATGTTGATCGTGTGGCTGGTGGAGGCGGCGGTAAAGGTGGAGCCGCTGGCGAGCCCGAGGTTGTTATTGACGTCGAGATTGCCGCCCAGGGTCACCGTGCCGCTGCCGATGCGGGTGTTGTGGAACGTCATGGTCGAGCTGGCGCCCTGCCCGTCGAGGGTGACGTTACCGTAAAGCTCCACGCTGGAACTGTTCGTCGTGGCGTCGACGGTGCCGGTGACGTACGTCCAGCTGCCGGCGCAGGAAACGATGCTGGCCAGCGTGAGCGTACCCGAGCTTTTGTTGATCTGCACGCTGCAGAGCAGCCCCGTTCCGGAAGTGCCGCTGCCGGTGAGCAACTGGCTGCCTGTGCCGGCGATGTTCAGCAGCGCGCTGCCGCCGCCGCCGGTTTGCGTGTTCGTGATGGTGATATTTCCGTTGGCATCGATCGTGCCGGTGTTGACTGTAATCGGGTTGCTGCCTTCCAGCTTGTACAGGCCGCGTGTCGAGATCGTATTCGAGATCGTATAGGTGGCCGTGGCCGACGGGTTCAGGTGAAGATTGTAGAAGCCGATGTTTCCCGAAATGGTAAGCGTTGCCGTAGCTGAGACTGTGCCGCTGTTGTCATTGAACGTACCGCCATTATAAGTGATGTTCGAGTTCGTCGTCAGCGTACCGCTGGTTGAAGTAAACGTTCCGCTGTTGATCGTAAGCGCGCCGGTGAGTGTGATGGTGCCCGAGGAGCCGGAAAACGTTCCGCCGCCGATCGTAAGTCCGCCGCTGACCGAG
>Ga0196977_1000373_pt1 | contig 24574 bp, 22 predicted proteins | sample S3v_1013CmetaG_FD_148634 | JGI IMG/M metagenome (GOLD analysis project Ga0196977, IMG submission 148634) | Soil microbial communities from Anza Borrego desert, Southern California, United States - S3+v_10-13C | ecosystem: Environmental > Terrestrial > Soil > Desert | place: USA: California...
GAAGGCGCTGGTGGCGCGCGACATCGTCCGCTTCGTCACCGCCGGCACGTTGACCGAGGAAGCCTTGCTCGAGCCGCGCCGCGCCAACCTGCTGGCGGCGGTGTGCGAGGTGCGCGGGGCGTGCGGCATCGCCGCGTGCGACATCTCGACCGGGCGCATGGAGCTCGAGGAGTGCGCCCCGCAAGGGCTCGGCGCCGCGCTCGCCCGGCTCGGCGCGAGCGAGGTGGTCATGCCCGAGGGTCTCCCCTCCCGCTTGCGCGAAGGGCCGGGGGAAGGCCTGGTGCCGTCCGAGGCGATCACTCGTCCCGGGCACGAGTTTTCCAGCGATGACGGCGAAGCCCGCCTCAAGGCGCTGCACGGAGTCGCCACGCTCGATGGGTTTGGCGGCTTCGGCCGGGCGATGCTGGCGGCGGCCGGCGGCCTGCTCGGCTATCTCGACCACGTCGGCCGTGGCAGCCTGCCGCTGCTGCTGCCGCCGGTCGTCCGCGCGGCCGACGGGGCGCTGGCGATGGACGAGGCCACCCGGGCCAGCCTCGAGATCCTCGAGGGCCAGGCAGGCGGGCGCGCCGGGTGCCTCCTCGCCGCGGTCGACCGCTGCGTCACCGGTGCCGGAGCGCGGCTGCTCGCCGAGGACCTCGCCGCGCCGCTGGCGCTCGCGCCGGCGATCGAGGCGCGGCTCGACCTCGTCCAGTGGCTCCACGGCGACCCGCTGCGGCGCGCCGACTTGCGCGAGGTGCTGCGCGCCTTGCCCGACGTCGGCCGCGCGCTGGGCCGCATCGTTGCCGGGCGAGGCAGCCCCCGCGATCTCGGCCAGGTGCGCGACGGCCTCGGCGAATCGCGGCGGGTGCACGATTTCCTCCATGGCCAGCCCGACAAGCCGGCGCTGTTGCGCGAGCTGCTGCCGAGCCTCACCGGCCACGGCGCGCTGACCGACCACTTGTCGAGGGCGCTCGTCCCGGCGCCGCCGACCGAGCGCGGGCAAGGCGGCTTCATTGCCGAGGGCTACGATCATGCGCTCGACGAGCTGCGCCAGGTTTCGGGCAATGCCCGCCGCGCGATCGCTGCGCTCGAGGCGAAGTACCGCGGCGAGACCGGCGTCGCCGCGCTCAAGATCCGTCACAATGGCGTGCTCGGCTACTTCGTCGAAGTGCCCGCCCGCCACGCCGACGCCCTGATGGCCCCCGACAGCGGCTTCACGCATCGCCAGACGATGGCGGGCGCGGTGCGCTTCAACTCGTTGCAGTTGCATGAGGAGGCGAGCAAGATCGCCGAGGCCGGCGGCCACGCGCTCGCCGCCGAGGAAGCGCATTTCGCGGAGCTGGTCGGCGAGGTCGCCGCCGCGCGCGAGCGCATCGCCGCGACCGCCGCGGCGCTCGCCCGGCTCGACGTCGCCGCCAGCCAGGCCGAGCGCGCGGCCGAAGGCGGCTGGTGCCGGCCCGAGATCGTCGCGGCGCCGTGCCTCGAGGTCGAGGGCGGCCGTCATCCGGTGGTCGAGGCCGCGCTCGCGCGGGCCGGCGAACGGTTCGTGGCGAACGACTGCCGGCTTGGACCGGACGACCGCCTGTGGCTGGTCGGCGGGCCCAACATGGGCGGCAAGTCGACGTTCCTCCGGCAGAACGCGCTGATCGTGCTGCTTGCCCAGGCCGGCGGATTCGTGCCCGCCGCGCGCGCCACGGTCGGCCTCGTCGACCGCCTGTTCAGCCGCGTCGGCGCGTCGGACAACCTCGCCCGCGGCCGCTCGACATTCATGGTCGAGATGGTCGAGACCGCGGCGATCCTCGCCCAGGCGACCGAGCGCAGCTTCGTCATCCTCGACGAAGTCGGCCGCGGCACCTCGACCTACGACGGGCTCGCGCTCGCCTGGGCGGTGGCCGAGGCGATCCACGAGGGCAACCGGGCGCGCTGCCTGTTCGCCACGCATTATCACGAGCTCGCCCGGCTCGCCGAAAGCTGCCCGGCGCTGTCGCTGCATCACGTCCGGGCCAAGGAATGGAAAGGCGAGCTGGTGCTGCTGCACGAGGTCGCCCCGGGTGCAGCTGACCGCAGCTACGGCCTCGCGGTGGCCAAGCTGGCGGGGGTCCCGAAGGACGTGATTGCCCGCGCCCGCGAGGTCCTCGGCCGGCTCGAGAAGGGCCGGGCCGAGACCGGCGGGCTCGCCGCGGGGCTCGGCGAGCTGCCGCTGTTCGCCGCGGCTGCGGCCGCCGAGGACGAGCAATGCGACACGCTGCGCGACCGCCTCGAGGCGCTCGACCTCGACGCGCTCAGCCCGCGCGAGGCGCTCGACGTGCTCTACCGGCTGAAACGCGAGGCGGCCGACGGGGTTTAGTCCCCATGGACCGATTGCCCGACCGGGACGAGCTCGCCGTCGAGCGCACCCATTTTGCCGAGGACCGCACCATCATGGCGATGGAGCGGACTTTCGCCGGCTGGATGCGCACCGCGTTCGCCGCCATCGGCATCGGGCTCGCGTTCCACGTCGTGTTCGGGGCGTTCGACCCGCCGTGGCTGGCCCGGGCGATCGCCACGCTGTTCATCCTTGCCGGCGGGTGGCTGGCGGTCGCCGCCGAGCGCCGCGCGTGCCGCACGCTCGCCCGGCTGAGGCCGCACCAGCTGGCGCCGCCGAACGCGCCGCAGTTCAAGTGGCTCGGCTGGGCGGTGGCGCTCGGCGCGGTGCTGCTGGTCGCCGGGCTATGGGTGCTGAACGATGGCGCGGTCGGGCGCTGAGCGCTACTCCTCGTCCCCCAGCGCATTGCCTTCGTCCGACCCGTCGGCGGGCAAGTCGGTCAGCTTGTTCTCGTCGCCGTACTTGTCCTCGTTGTCGTCGTGGTTCGGCTCGCCGAGGTAGGCGTCCATGTCGATCCGGCCGGACTGCTCCATGTCGCGCATCTTGTCGATCAGGTCCTGCGCGGAATCGTCCATCACCTCGCCCGGCTCGTCGGCCTTGAGGCTGTCGAGCGGGCTGGATTCGCGGGCCCCGCCGCGCAGCGCCTCCTCGGCCACGGTCTGCGACTGCTCGAGCTCGTCGTCCTGCTCGGCGTTGTGCAGCTCGGGCGCCTGGTCGGCCGGGGGGCGTTCGCCGCTCGGGAGGGGCTGGTCGGTCATCGCGAAAGGTCTCCTTCGCGTGCACAACCCTCCGCTCGGCGGGCGCGTTCCCGGCTAGCGATGGGCCCCCGGTTGCCACAGCGGATCGCCGCCGGCGTTGACGGCCCGGGCGAGCACGAACAGGTAATCCGACAGCCGGTTGGCGTAAGCCAGCGCCGCCGGGTTGACGGGCTCGGCGGCGGCGAGCGCGGTCATTGCCCGCTCGGCCCGGCGGACCGCGGTGCGGGCGAGGTGCAGCCGCGCCGCCGCCTCGCTGCCGCCGGGGAGGATGAAGCTCCGCAACGGCTCGAGACGTGCGTTGGCGGCGTCGATCCGGCGCTCGAGCCACTCGACCTGGGCGGGGACGATGCGCAGCGCCGTGTCCGACGGCGCGAAATCATCGCCCGGCGTGGCGAGGTCGGCGCCGAGGTCGAACAGGTCGTTCTGGATGCGTGGCAGTTCCGCGGCGAAAGGTTCGGCGACCGCCAGCAACGCCCAGCCGAGCACCGCGTTGGCCTCGTCGACCGCGCCCACGGCCTCGAGCCGCGGCGCGTGCTTCGGCGCCCGCGAGCCGTCGACCAGCCCGGTCGTGCCGTCGTCGCCGGTGCGCGTGTATATCCGGTTGAGCCGGACCACCCTAGCGGTTGATCATCAGCAGCACCGCGACCACGACGATCGCCAGCGCCTGGTATTTGATGCGGGCGAACATCATCTGGTTCTGGCGGAGCTGCATCTCCTTCGCCCGGTCGCCGCCGCTTTCGAGGTCGAGCTTGGTGCTCTGCAGGAAGGCGACGATACCGCGCACCAGCGAAACCACGACCATGATCGCGAGCAGCACGATGACGATGACGAGCACGGTGTTCATGCCGCGCCCCCTACGCCTTCGCCGAGGGTAATGCCAGCCGGCACGCGGCCGCCGCGCAGCGCCTCGGCCAGCGCGCGCCCGTCCTCCCCCGCCCGGCGCCGATCGGCCAGCGACGGGGAGCCGCGCCGTTTGGCCAGCTTGCGGCCGTCGGCGTCGAGCAGCAGCGGGTGGTGATGCCACGTCGGCACCGGTAGGCCGAGCAGCGCCTGCAGCAGCCGGTGGACGTGGCTGGCGGCGAACAGGTCCATCCCGCGGGTGACCAGCGTCACGCCGTCGGCGGCGTCGTCGAGCGTCGCCGCAAGGTGGTAGCTGGCCGGCGTCGCGCGGTCCTTGCGCACCAGCACCACGTCTCCGGCGAGGTCGGGCGCCGCCCTCTGCTCGCCGCGCCGCGCGTCGATCCACGTGAGTGGTCCGGTGCGGCGCAGCGCCTCGCCGACGTCGAGCCGCCAGGCGACCTCGCCCGTCGGATCGACCGCGGCGCCGCGGCAGGTTCCAGGATAGACGGGGCCGTCCGGCCCGCTGGCGCGCGCCCCCTGGGCGATCTCGGCGCGCGTGCAGCGGCACGGATAGAGCAGGCCCATCTCGCGCAGCCGCTGCGCCGCCGTGTGGTAGCGGGCCAGGCGCGCGGACTGCGGCGCGACCTCGTGCCACTCGAGCCCGAGCCAGGCGAGGTCGGCGCGGAACTCTTGCGGAAGCTCGGCTCGCGAGCGCAGACCGTCGATGTCCTCGATGCGGAGCACGAAGCCGCCGCTGCGCGCCCCCGAACGACCTCGCGCCAGGTCATGCGCGACGATCGCCGAGAAGGCGTGACCGAGATGCAACGAGCCGTTCGGGCTGGGAGCGAAGCGGGTGACGATCATTCAGCCAACCCTACCGGAGGCGGCGCGACTCGGCAAAACGCTGGGGATTCCCGCGTCGTAACGGGGTTGACGCATTTTCGCGCAAATGCTCCCTTTGGCGCCACGAGGAGCGCCGACACGTGTTCAAGGCCGAGCTGATCGAACGGGCCGCGCAGTTCCGGAGCGCGGAAGAGGATCCGGTCCGCAGGTTGGAGGCCTGCCCGGCGCTGGTGCTCAACGCCGACTACACGCCGCTCAGCTATTATCCGCTCAGCCTGTGGCCGTGGCAGACCGCGATCAAGGCGATCTTTCTCGAGCGCGTCGACATCGTCGCCACCTACGACCGCGAGGTCCACTCGCCCTCGCTCGACATGAAGATCCCCTCGGTGATCGCGCTCCGGCAATATGTCCGGCCGAGCGAGTTCCCGGCCTTCACCCGCTTCAACGTGTTCCTACGCGACCGCTTCTCATGCCAGTACTGCGGCAGCGAGCATCACCTGACCTTCGACCATGTCCTGCCGCGCCGGCTCGGCGGGCGGACGACGTGGGAGAACATCCTCACCGCCTGCGCGCCTTGCAACATGAAGAAGGGCGGGCGCACCCCGCAGCAGGCGCACATGCAGCCGCTCGTCCGGCCGATCCGCCCGACCAGCTGGCAGCTGCAGCAGCACGGCAAGCGCTTCCCGCCGAACTACCTCCACGAAACCTGGCGCGACTGGCTCTACTGGGATATCGAGCTGGACGAATAGAGGTTCTTCGAGCGGCTCGCCGGGAGCCTTTTCCGCTATGCCGCGCACGCTGGCGCGGTTAGGGCGCTTGGAAAGCGCAACGACGCGGAGAGGATCGCCTTGGCAGACGACAGGACCGAAAGCTTCAACGACCGCGAAGCGCTCTATTACCACGAAACCATCCGGCCGGGTAAGATCGAGATCATCGCCTCCAAGCCGATGGCGACGCAGCGCGACCTCAGCCTGGCCTACTCGCCCGGCGTCGCGGTCCCGGTCCAGGCCATCGCCGACGATCCAGCCAACGCCGCTCGCTACACCGCGCGCTCGAACCTCGTCGCGGTGATCTCCAATGGCACCGCGATCCTCGGCATGGGCAACCTCGGGGCGCTTGCCAGCAAGCCGGTGATGGAAGGCAAGGCGGTGCTGTTCAAGCGCTTCGCCGACGTCGATTCGATCGACATCGAGCTCGCCACCGAGGATCCCGAGGCGTTCATCAACGCCGTGGCGCTGATGGAGCCGACCTTCGGCGGCATCAACCTCGAGGATATCGCTGCGCCCGAATGCTTCGTGATCGAGCAGGCGCTGCGCGAGCGCATGAACATCCCGGTGATGCACGACGACCAGCACGGCACCGCGATCATCTCCGCCGCCGGCCTGCTCAATGCCTGCCACCTGACCGGGCGCGAGTTCAAGGACGTGCGCATGGTGGTCAACGGCGCGGGTGCCTCGGCGATCGCCTGCACCGCGCTGATCAAGGCGATGGGCGTCAAGCACGACAACGTGATCATGTGCGACCGCTCGGGCGTGATCTACCGCGGACGCGACAACGTCGACCAGTGGAAGAGCGCCCACGCGATCGACACCGATGCGCGCACGCTCGAGCAGGCGCTCGCCGGCGCCGACGTGTTCCTCGGCCTGTCGGCGGCGGGCGCGCTCATGCCCGAGTGGGTCGCGAAGATGGCCGACCAGCCGATCATCTTCGCGATGGCCAACCCCGATCCCGAGATCACGCCCGAGGATGCGCATGCGGTGCGGCCCGACGCCATCATCGCCACCGGCCGCTCGGACTATCCGAACCAGGTCAACAACGTGCTCGGGTTCCCGTTCATCTTTCGCGGAGCGCTCGACGTGCAGGCGACCGCGATTAACGAGGAGATGAAGATCGCCGCGGCGCGCGCGATCGCCGAGCTCGCCCGGCAGCCGGTCCCCGAGGAAGTTGCCGCCGCCTACGGCAAGAGCCAGCAGTTCGGGCGCGACTACATCATCCCTGCGCCGTTCGACCCGCGGCTGATGGAAGTCGTCCCCGCCGCGGTCGCCAGGGCGGCGATGGACAGCGGCGTGGCGCAAAAGCCGATCGATGATTTCGACGCCTATCGGCACGCGCTGAAGAGCCGGCTCAATCCGACTACCTCGGTGCTGACCAGCGTCTACAACGAGGTCAAGAACAACCCCAAGCGCGTGATCTTCGCCGAGGCGGAGGAGGAAGTCGTGCTGCGCGCCGCGATCCAGTACCAGGATCTCGGCTATGGCACGCCACTGCTGGTCGGGCGCACCCAGGCGGTGCGCGACAAGCTCGCCGAGCTCGGGGTCGAGCATCCGGCCGCGTTCGAGATTCAGAACTCGGCCGATTCCGACCTCGTGCCGCAGATGGTCGCTTACCTCTACGCGCGCCTGCAGCGGCGCGGCTACACCGAGCGCGACGTGCGGCGCATGGTCAACCAGGACCGCAACACGTTCGCCTCGCTGCTGCTGGCGCTTGGGCACGGCGACGCGATGATCACCGGCATCACCCGCACTTTCGCGCAGTCCATGCGCGAGGTCAGCCGGGTGCTCGAGCCCAAGCCGGGGCAAGTGCCGTTCGGCATCCACCTGATGATCGGCAAGAATTACACGGTGTTCCTCGCCGACACGACGATCAACGAGCGCCCGAGCGCGGCCGAGCTGGCGCACATCGCCAAGGAGACCGCGGCGGTCGCCCGGCGGCTGGGGCACGAGCCGCGGGTCGCCTTCCTCAGCTACTCGACCTTCGGCAACCCGCCGGGCCGGTGGCTGGAGAACATCCGCGACGCAGTGCACATCCTCGATTCCGAGGAGCCCGGCTTCGAGTACGAAGGCGAGATGGCGCCCGACGCCGCGCTCAACACGCGGGTGATGCAGCTGTACCCGTTCAGCCGGCTCTCGGGACCCGCCAACGTGCTGGTAATGCCCGGCCTGCAATCGGCCAACCTATCGGCGAAGCTGCTGCGCGAGCTCGCCGGCAACGCCACCATCGGGCCGATGCTGATCGGCATGGAGCGGCCGGTGCAGATCGCCGCGATGACCTCGACCGCGCCCGATCTGCTGACGCTCGCGGTCCTCGCCGCGGCCGGGGTCGTGGGGTAGCCCAGGTTCCTCCCCCGGCGGGGGAGGATTTATCCCCACGCACTCCACACGCCGTAGGCGCTGGTCAGGGTCAGCACCACGCCGACCAGGATCAGCATCTGCTTGGCCGGGAAGTGCTTGGCCGCCCACGCGCCGAGCGGTGCCGCCAGCAGCCCGCCGATCAGCAGCCCCAGCGTCGCCCCGGCGAGGTCGGCGATGCCGAGGTGGTAGATGAACGCCGCGGAGATCGTCACCGTGAGGAAGAACTCGGCCGAGTTGACCGTGCCGACGACCTTGCGCGGATCGGCGCCCTGAATCAGCAGGTTCGAGGTCACCACCGGACCCCAGCCGCCGCCGCCCGCCGCGTCGAGGAACCCGCCGACGAGCCCGAGCGGGGCGACCAGCTTGGCCTCCTTGAGCTTGGGCGGGTACATGATCCCGCGCCACAGCAGGTACAGGCCGATGCCGGTGAGATAGAGCAGCACGAACGGCTTCACGAAGGCGGCGTCGAGGTTGGAGAGCAGGTAGGCCCCGGTGAACCCGCCGATCATTCCCGGAATCACCAGGCGCAGAAACAAGCGGCCGTCGATGTTGCGGTGGAGCAGATGGCTGATGCCCGAGACCGCGGTGGTGAAGCATTCGACGATATGCACGCGCTGCGAGGCCTGCGCCGGAGGCACGCCGAGCAGGCCGACCAGCAGCGTGTTCGAGATCACTCCGAAGGCCATGCCGAGCGCGCCGTCGACCAGTTGGGCGGCAAAGCCGACGGCGATGAACGGCAGCAGGGCCGCCAGATCGAAATCGCCGAAATGCAGCATGCGCCTCTCCCGCCGGTTGTGGCGTGCGGCACTGCGCAGCGGCCGCCCGCGATGGAAAGATAGATTTTCTTCCCGTCAGAGTCGGCGAAAGCGGAAGTACCAGATTTCACGGCCCTCGCGGCGGGCCTTCGCTTCATAGCGTGTCTCGGGCCAACCGCCGGGGCGCTGCTGCCAGTCGCCAGGTCCCGCGACCCGCCATTCGAATGCGTCGGCATGGCGGCGCATCACCATCAGCGCGTGGCGCAAATAGACCGGATGATCGGTGCCGAAGCGCAGCTCGCCGCCCGGCCTCAGCTTGCGCGCGAACAGCGCGACCGGTCCGTCGTTCATCATCCGCCGCTTGGCGTGGCGCGCCTTGGGCCACGGATCGGGATGCAGCAGATACAGGAACGACAACTCGGCGTCGGGCACCCGCGCGAGCACTTGCAGCGCGTCGCCGTGATGCAGCCGGACGTTGCCGATCGGCGGATGCGCGCCGTTGTCTCCGGCGAGGTGCACGAGCGCCTGCGCCACACCGTTGAGGAACGGCTCGCAGCCGATGAAGCCGTGGTCGGGCAGCAGGTCGGCCCGCGCGGCGAGATGCTCGCCGCCGCCGAAGCCGATCTCGAAGTGAAGCGGGCAATCGTGGCCGAACAGCCGCTCGGCCGTGACCGGGCCTTCCGCCGGCACCGCGATCCGCGGCAGCAGCGTGTCGACCAGCGCCTGCTGCCCGGCGCGCAGCGGCCGCCCCTGGGCGCGGCCGTAGAGCCGGTTGAGCGTGGTCGGGTCGCCGGTCTTGTCCGCCGTCATCGCCGCGGCGCTAACGGAAAACCGCCCCGGAGCAAGCCCCGGGGCGGTTCCACGTTCCAGGAGGAAACTTGTCGGTTAGGCCGCTTCGGCCTCTTCGCCCGGGTCGCGCAGCACGTAGCCGCGGCCCCACACGGTCTCGATGTAGTTCTCGCCGCCGCACGCGCTCGAGAGCTTCTTGCGCAGCTTGCAGATGAACACGTCGATGATCTTCAGTTCGGGCTCGTCCATCCCGCCGTAGAGGTGGTTGAGAAACATTTCCTTGGTCAGCGTGGTGCCCTTGCGCAAGCTGAGCAGCTCGAGCATCGCGTATTCCTTGCCGGTCAAGTGGACCCGCGCGCCGTCGACCTCGACGGTCTTGGCATCGAGGTTGACCGCCAGCTTGCCGGTGCGGATGACCGACTGCGAATGGCCCTTCGAGCGGCGCACCACGGCGTGGATGCGGGCGACCAGCTCGTCGCGGTGGAACGGCTTGGTGACGTAGTCGTCGGCGCCGAAGCCGAAGCTGCGGATCTTCGAATCCATCTCGGCGATGCCGGAGAGGATCAGGACCGGCGTCTGCACTTTGGCGACGCGCAGCTTCTTGAGCACATCGTAGCCGTGCATGTCGGGCAGGTTCAGGTCGAGCAGGATGATGTCGTAATCATACAGCTTGCCGAGGTCCAAGCCTTCCTCGCCGAGGTCGGTCGAGTAGACGTTGAAGCCCTCTGTCGTAAGCATGAGCTCGATCGCCTTGGCGGTCGTCGGCTCGTCTTCGATCAGCAGCACGCGCATGGGTAAGTCCCCCTTCGAACCCCTGGTTACGACCCGCTAACAGGTGTTGACCGGAATTAACCACGCCATCTCTCAACGAAAAAGGTTAATTTTTCCTTTCACGATTTGGAAAGATCGCGAGTCTTTTGGGCCACACAGGCTCACGCGCGGTTTAGGCGACGCGCGCCAGCTTCTTCTGCCGTCGGCGCTGGACCGAGCTGCCGATGCCGATCGCCTCGCGGTACTTGGCGACGGTGCGGCGGGCGAGGTCGAAGCCCTTCTCCTTGAGCAAGTCGACGAGCTGGTCGTCGGACAGGATCGCGCCCGGGTCCTCGGCGTCGCACAGCGCGCGGATCTGCGCCTTGACCGCTTCGGCCGAAGCCCCGCCCTCGCCATCGGTCGAGGCGACCCCGCTGGTGAAGAAGTACTTCAGCTCGAACGTGCCGCGCGGGCAGTTGAGGTACTTGTTCGAGGTCACCCGGCTGACCGTGCTCTCGTGCATCGCGATCGCCTCGGCCACCGCGCGCAGCGTCAGCGGCTTGAGGTGCGACACGCCGCGGCGGAAGAAGCCCTCCTGCTGCCTGACGATCTCGGCGGCGACCTTGAGGATAGTCTTCTGCCGCTGGTCGAGCGCCTTGATCAGCGACCGGGCATCGGCCAGCTTCTCGCCGAGCCAGCCTTTGGCCGCCTTGTCGACGCACCCGTTGCGCAGCTCGACGTAGTACGAGCGGTTGATCACCAGCCGGGGCAGCGTCGCCTCGTTGATGGCGATGTGCCACCCGGCCTTGCCGCCCTCGGTGACAAGGATGTCGGGCACCACCGGCGCGCGCTCGCCTTCGCCATAGCGCAAGCCCGGCTTGGGATCGTAGCCGCGCAGCTCGGCGAGCATGTCGGCGAAGTCCTCATCGTCGACGTCGCACATCCGCTTGAGCCGCGCGACCTCGCCGCGCGCGACGAGCTCGAGGTTGTCGATCAGCCGCGCCATGCATGGGTCGTAGCGGTCCGCCTCCCTCGCCTGCAGCGCCAGGCATTCGGACAAGCTGCGGGCGCCGACGCCGGTCGGATCGAGCGCTTGCACCGCCGCCAGCGCTTCCTCGACGCAGGCGAGCGGCACCCCGAGGTCGTCCGCCACCTCACGCAGCGGCGCATGCAGGTAGCCGGCCTCGTCGAGCAGCCCGATCAGGTGCCGGGCGACGAACAGCGTGCGCGGCTCGTCGACCACCGAGCCGATCTGGGCTTCGAGATGCTCGGCGAGCGTGGCCGCGTCGTCGGCCCGGTCGTCGATGTCCGGGCCGTCCTCGAAGCCGCCCGAGGACGGCGCGGCCGACCAGTCGCCGGTGTCGCGATCGCGGTCGAGCGCGGTGGGATCGATGTCGAGCGGAGCATCGGCCTCGCCCTGGCCGCGCGCGATCAGCTCGTCGGCCGTCGGCTCGGGCCGCGGCTCCTCCGGCGCGTCAATCGTCGCCCCGCGTTCGTGCGCCAGCTCGCCCGCCTCGAGCAGCGGGTTGTTGTCGAGCGCATCGCCGATGAACGCCTCGATCTCGAGGTTCGACAGCGCCAGCAGCTTGATCGCCTGCTGCAACTGCGGCGTCATCACCAGCGACTGCGACTGCCTGAGGTCGAGGCGCGGCCCCAAGGCCATGGTTCAGCCCCCCGAGCCCGCCGTCACAGCGTGAAGCTCTCGCCGAGGTAGAGCCGACGGACGTTCTCGTCGGCCACCAGGTCCTCGGGGCTGCCGGCGAACAGCACCTGGCCGCCGTAGATGATGCAGGCGCGGTCGACGATGTCGAGCGTCTCGCGCACGTTGTGGTCGGTGATCAGCACGCCGATGCCGCGGCGCTTCAAGTCCTTCACCAGCTCGCGGATGTCGCCGATCGACAGCGGGTCGATGCCGGCGAACGGCTCGTCGAGCAGCATGATCGACGGCTTGGCCGCGAGCGCGCGGGCGATCTCGCAGCGGCGCCGCTCGCCGCCCGACAGCGCCATCGCCGCGCTTTCGCGCAAGCGGGTGAGGTGAAACTCGTCGAGCAGCCGGTCGAGCTCGGCGGCGCGCGTCGCCTTGTCGGGCTCGACCATCTCGAGCACGCAGTTGATGTTCTGCTCGACCGTCATGCCGCGGAAGATGCTGGTTTCCTGCGGCAGGTAGCCGAGCCCGAGGATCGCCCGGCGGTACATCGGCAGCTTGGTCACGTCGACGCCGTCCATCAGGATGCGTCCGCTGTCGGGCCGCACCAGGCCCATGATCGAATAGAAGCAGGTCGTCTTGCCGGCGCCATTGGGGCCGAGCAGACCGAGCACCTCGCCCTTGCCAACGGTCAGCGAGATGTCGCTGAGCACCGCGCGCTTGTCGTAGCTCTTGGCGATCGAGATCACCTCGAGCCCCCCCTGGGGGATCGGCGGCGCGGCGTTGTGCGGCGCCTGGGCCATCGCCTCGGCGAGGTGCGCGGTGTCGATCGTGTGCTGTTCCAGCGAGGTCATCGGCGCGGCTTAGCACGCTCGCCCGAGGTTTGAAGCCCGTTGGCAGGATTCGTGCATGTCCCGCGACGGGCCGACCCGGAGGCGCCGCGTCGCGGGCCTTGAAAGCGCCTTGTCGCGGTGAGATAGTGCCGAGTCGGGAGAGCAGAGGGAGAAGGCGCGTGGACGAGGCGTTCCGCAAGTCCGTGGCCGCGGCGCACCGGCGCGCGGCCGGCAAGCTCGACTGGCGCAAGAAGATCAGCGATCACGTCGCCTATGGCCTGCTGGTCTATACCGGCCTGCAGATTTTCGTCACGATGGGCGCGCTCAAGACCGGGCACGGCTCGATCCTGCCCTATTTCGCGCTGATCGTGCTCGTCGCGGCGATCATCCCCGGCTGTCGGATGTTCGAGAAGCGCTGGGAAGGGCTGAGCGACAGCGAGGCCGCCAACCCCGAGCTGGCCGACCGCTTCAAGCGCGACCGGCTGATCATCTGGCTGTGCGCCATCAGCCTGCCGCTCATGCTGACCGGGCTGTTCTGGCTCGTCACCCCGCTGCTGTGACGCCTTAGCGCGTCGCCTGCTTCGCCCGCTCGATCGCCTCGAGCACGATGCGGCGCGCCGCGGCGGCGTCGCCCCACTCGCCGACGCGGACCCACTTCTCGGCCTCGAGGTCCTTGTAGTGCTTGAAGAAGTGCTCGATCTGCTGGAGCACGATCGACGGCAGGTCCTGGCGCTCGCCGACGTCCGAGTAATACGGGAACGTGGTGTCGACCGGCACGCAGATCAGCTTCTCGTCGCCGCCGTGCTCGTCCTCCAGGACCAGCACCCCGATCGGCCGGGCGCGGACCACGCAGCCGGGGATGAACGGCGAGCGCGCGATGACCAGCGCGTCGAGCGGGTCGCCGTCGGGCGACAGGGTGTGCGGCACGAAGCCATAATTGGTCGGGTACCGCATCGGGGTGTGCAGGATGCGGTCGACGAACAGCGCGCCGCTCGCCTTGTCGAACTCGTACTTGACCGGCTCGCCGCCGACCGGGACCTCGATGATGACGTTGAGGCTCTCGGGCGGATTGTCCCCGGCGGGAATGTGTTCGATGCGCATGGATGCTCGCTTCCGTTGGCTGGCGGCACCCTCCCCGCGGCGCGCGCTAGACCAATTGCCCGCGCTCGCCAAGTGCGGCATCCTCGCCGGCGAATATCGAGAGGATTCTGCAATGCATGTAGGCTTGGCCACCGGGTTCGCGCACCAGCGCGGCGACGCTTATCCCGACGCGCGGTTCATCCGCGAGGAGCTCGACAACCTCGTGCTCGCCGAGGAGCTCGGGTTCGATTCGGTGTGGATCACCGAGCATCATTTCTCCGACTACTCGATGTCGAACGACCCGTTGCAGCTGCTCAGCTACCTTGCCGGGCGGACCAAGCGGATGAAGCTCGGCACGCAAGTGATCATCGTGCCGTGGCGCGATCCGGTGCGGCTGGCCGAGGCGATCATCAACCTCGATCACATGTCGGGCGGGCGGGCGATCCTCGGCTTCGGCGGCGGGCTCGCGCCGCACGAGTTCACGGGCCTCAGGGTCGACCAGAACAAGTCGCGCGCGCTGTACAACGACATTCTGTCGATGGTCATACCGGCGTTAGAGAGCGGGGTGCTCGAAGGCGAGACCGAGACCATCAGCCAGCCGCGCGTCGAGCTGCGCCCGCGCCCGCTGAAGAGCTTCGAGGGGCGCAAGTTCTGCGGCTCGCTGTCGGGCACCTCGATGGTCACCGCCGCCCGGCTCGGGTTTGGCAACATGGTGCTGATGCTGCCGCAGCGCGGCAAGGAAACGCCGCCCGACAAGTACGCCGAGGTGTGGCAGGACGTGCACGGCCCCGGCACCAGGCCCCCGGCGCCGATGGTCAGCGGCAACTTCTACATCGACGAAAGCGCCGACTTCGCCGAGGAGCAGGGCCGCAAGTACCTCGCCAACACGATGAGGGCGGCGATCCGCAACTACAGCCTCGACAAGCCGGGCACCTTCGCCGGCATCAAGGGCTACGAGCATTACGAGACCATGACGATGGAGCCCGCGGCGGTCGAGGAATACTGCCAGGCGTTCGGCCACGGCGCGGTCACCGGCACGCCGCAGATGATCCTCGAGCGGATGTGGGAGCTCAAGCAGATCTACCAGCCGCAGGGCTTCTTCCCGCACCTCTACTTCGGCGGGATGGAGCAGGCCGACGCGCTCAAGCGGATGCACCTCTTCGCCGAAACGGTGCTGCCCGAGGTCAAGAGCTGGGACGCCGACGTGTCGATCGACGACCGGTTCCTCGAAGCGGCGGAGTAGCGGCGGGCCCTTCGAGACGGGCCTTCGCTTTGCTCAGTCCCTCCTCAGGACGAGCGGAGATTTGAGAAAACCCGTTCGCCCCGAGGAGCGAGGCCGAAGGGCCGAGCGTCTCTAAGGACCGCGGAACTAGGTTCTAGGCGCCAGCAGCCGATCGAGCCCCTGCTCGCCTTCGCCGGCGGGTTCAAGCCACGGCCAGCGCAGCCCGCCGTGGTAGTCAACCGGCACGGTCAGGTAACGCTCGCCGCGCTTGACCAGCAGCTCGATCGGCGCGCGGCTGTCCTTGGCGGCGGTGATCGCCTGCTGGATGCCCTCGGCGCTGTAGGCCTCGCCGTTCACCGCGACGATCTGCGCGGTGTTGACGATCCCGGCATCGAACGCCGGGCTGCCCCACAGCGTCGCGGTGACCTTGCCGTCCTTGTCGAGCGAGACGCCGAGCGAATACTGCAGGTTGAGCGTTCCGGAATCGCCCGAGCGGTCCTTCTCGTAGGGATTCATCTCCTCCTTCCACACCAGGCGGTAGCCGGCCTTCTCGATCCCGGCGAGCGGCGCCGGCTGGCCCGGCGACTTGATGCGCGTCTCGAAGAACCCGGCCCAGTCGTACGGATGGACCGCATTCAGCGTGGCAACGACGTCGTCGAACGTGTAAGTCAGCACGCCCCAGTCGCCGTCGTTCATGCCGAAAAACGCCCTGGCGAAATCGTCGAGGCCTTTGGCCCCGCCGGTGCCTTCGCGGATGATCTGGTCGGCCTCGAGCCACACCAGCATGCCTTCGGAGTAATAGTCCTCGTTGCGGTTGAGCGAGGCGAACGGCTGCGGCTTGCGCTTGTCGATGATCGGATCGAACGTGGTGTCTTCCACCGAGCGCCACGCCCGGCCCGGCTGGACGGCGTAGAACCCGGCCGAGTTGGCCATCGCCCCGAGCACGATGTCCCTCGGCTGCAGCCCTGAGCGGGCGGCGAGGACATAGCCCCACAACTGGTCCTGCCCCTCGTAGACCCACAGCAGCTCGTCGGGCATCGGGGTGCGGTAATCGGGCGTCCACAGCCCGGCCGGGCGGCGGTACTTGCCGTCCCAGCTGTGGGAGAGTTCGTGGGCGACAACGTTGCGGTCCCAGCCGTAATCGTCCCATTTGACGAAGTTCTCGGGGTCGTAGTCGTTCTCGCTCGAGCGGTGGTGCTCGAGGCCGATGCCGCCCATCCGCTCGGTCAGCGCGAGGAGGATGTCGTAGTGGTCGAAGTGCCGCGCGCCGTAGAGCGCCAGCGCCTCGTCGACCAGCTTCTCGAACGTGGCGAGGTGCTCGGGCGCGAGCGCGAGCTGCCCGGGCTCGTCGGCCACCGCGGAGAGCCGCACGTCGTGGCCGAGGTCCCACTGGCGCGCGTGCCGGCCGGCGAACACCGGCGAATCGACCAGCGTCTCGTAGTCGACCGCCGCCCAGCTCACGCTGTCGCCGCGCGCCCGCTTCCCGTCGAGCGCGGTCCAGGCGGTCCACCCCTCGGGAAACCTGACCGTCGGCCGGACGCGGATCTGCCGCACGTAGTGCCCGGCGGGGTAGAGGCTCATCGCTTCCCACTGCAGGTTGAGCATCTCCTGCGTCATCACGATGCGCCCCTCGCTGGACTGGAGCGGCGAGGTGTAGACGAAGCGCGCGGTGACCTCGCGCGCGCCGCGCGGCAGCGGGATGCGGAAGGCGTAAGTCTCGATCGGATCGCGCGTCCACGCGGCGAGCTTGCCGTCGACCTCGAAGCGGACGTCGGCGATCAGGTTCATCGCCCCGCGGGCGTCGTGCTTGCCCGGGTGCCATTCGGGCAGCAGCAGGATCAGCTCGTCCTCTCCGGGGGGCACCGGCACCGTCTCGACTACGCGGAACACCCCGCGGCGGGTGTCGGTGGCGTCGATCTCGAGCTCGATAGTCCCGGGGAACGGGATGTCCTGGGCCTCGGGGAGCGACGGCGGCAGCGGGATCGCCTGCGGGGCGGAGCGCTCGGCCGGCTGGGCCAGCGCCGGCGGAGCGGTTGCGAAGAGCAGGGCGGCGAGCAGCGGAGCGACCGGGGAAGTGTGCGACATGCGCGCCCCTTGGCGCGATGTGGTCGCAATCGCAACCGGTTGATCGACGAAGAGCTTCCACACCCGACCACCCCTGTTCGTCACCCTGAACTCGGTTCAGGGTCCATCGCGCCGCACTCCCAGAGCGTTGCGGGCAAGCACGGCCCTTGCGCCAGAATCTGGCGGCCGGGTTCGACCTCGCGCGCTGACTGAGTGCGGGAGGAGAAACGGCTCCTGGAACGAGTTCAGGATGACGACGGGGGAAGTGGCCGGTTGGTTCTTTGCGAACGGCGCGATTAGCCGCTAACGCGCGGCCAATGGCGAAGATCGACACCCCCCGGCCCATCCGCGGCACGCAGGACATTTTCGGCGCCGAGGCCGAGGCGTTCGCGCACGTGGTCGAGACGTTCGAGCGGGTCCGCAAGCTGTATCGCTTCCGCCGCATCGAGATGCCGGTGTTCGAGAAGACCGAGGTGTTCTCGCGCTCGCTCGGCGAGACCACCGACGTGGTCTCGAAGGAAATGTACAGCTTCGAGGACCGCGGCGGGGAATCGCTGACCCTGCGCCCCGAATTCACTGCCGGGATTGCCCGCGCCTGGCTGACCGACGGCTGGCAGCAGCACGCCCCGCTGAAGGTCGCCACCCACGGCCCGCTGTTCCGCTACGAGCGCCCGCAGAAGGGCCGCTACCGCCAGTTCCACCAGCTCGACGCCGAGATCATCGGCGCCGCCGAGCCGCAGGCCGACGTCGAGCTGCTGGCGATGGCCGACCAGCTCTTGAACGAGCTCGGTATCGCCGACGGGGTGACGCTGCAGCTCAATACCCTCGGCGACGCGCCGAGCCGCGAGGCCTGGCGGCAAGCGCTGGTCGAATACTTCCGCGATCATCGCGCGGCGCTGAGCGAGGACAGCCAGGAGCGGCTGGAGAGGAACCCGCTGCGCATCCTCGACAGCAAGGACCCGCGCGACAAGGCGCTGGTCCACGAAGCGCCGCGGATCGACGATTTCCTCAGCGGCGAGGCGCGCGAGTTCTTCGGTCAGGTGTGCGCGGGCCTCGATGCCGCCGGGGTCGAATGGACCCGCGCCCCCTCGCTGGTGCGCGGCCTCGACTACTACCGCCACACCGCGTTCGAGTTCGTCACCGACCGGCTGGGGGCGCAAGGGACCGTGCTCGGCGGTGGGCGGTATGACGGGTTGATGGAGACGCTTGGCGGAGCGCACACCCCTGCTGTTGGCTGGGCGGCCGGCATCGAAAGGCTAGCCATGCTAATGGGCGTGACCGGGAACCAGGGCCTGCATGTCACGATCATTCCTGTTGGTGATGAAGCGATAGCCACAGCGACTGCTGCGCTGGCCGATCTACGCCGCTACGGGATAGAGGCCGACATGGCCTTCAAGGGTAACCTAAAGAAGCGACTCCAGCGGGCCAATGACATCGGTGCCTCGATCGCTGTCATCATTGGCGAAGAGGAAATCCAGACCGGCGAGGCGACGGTTCGCGATCTAGCGAATGGTGAACAGTACAAGGTTCCAATCCAAGCGCTCGACACGAATCTGTTCACGCTGCTTGAGGTCAAGAAGCATGGGCTTGATACGCCCGCGTTTGGCGAGGCGCTGGATGGTGTCGAAATCAGGGCGACAAAGGATGGGATAGTCCTGGGCTTCCAAGGTAACGACAAGCTGCCTGACGAATGACCATCCCCGAAGAGCGCCTCGCGCAAATCCAGCATCGTTTTTCCGAACTCGAAGCCCGTCTTGCCTCGGGGCAGCTCGAGGGCGAGCAATTCGTCGCCGCGAGCCGCGATTATGCCGAGCTCGAGCCGGTTGCGCGGGCGGCGCAGGAAGTGCGCGCGATGCGCGCCGAGATCGCCGAACTGGCGGCGATGGACGATCCGGAGATGAAGGCGCTGGCCGACGAGGAGCTGGCCGAGCTGCGCGAGAAGCTGCCGGAGGCCGAGCACCAGCTTGCCGTCGCGCTATTGCCGCGCGATTCCGCCGATCTGCGCCCGGCGATGCTGGAAATCCGCGCCGGCACCGGCGGCGACGAGGCGGCGCTGTTCGCCGGCGACCTCTACCGGATGTACGAGCGCTACGCCGCCGAGCAGGGCTGGAAGGTCGAGCCGATCTCGATGAGCGCGTCGGACGTCGGCGGGTTCAAGGAGATCGTCGCCAACGTCGCCGGTTCGGGAGTGTTCGCCAAGCTCAAGTTCGAGAGCGGGGTGCACCGCGTCCAGCGCGTGCCGGTGACCGAGAGTGGCGGGCGCATCCACACTTCGGCCGCGACCGTCGCGGTCATGCCCGAGCCGACCGAGATCGACGTGCAGATCGACGAGCAGCGCGACTTGCGGATCGACATCTTCCGCGCTTCCGGCCCGGGCGGGCAGGGCGTCAACACCACCGACAGCGCGGTGCGCATCACGCATTTACCGACCGGCCTCGTAGTGATCCAGCAGGACGAGCGCAGCCAGCTCAAGAACAAGGCCAAGGCGATGCAAGTGCTGCGCGCGCGGCTCTACGAGAAGATGCGCGAGGAAGCCCACGGCGCCGAGGCCGAGGCGCGGAAGGCGATGGTCGGATCGGGCGACCGCTCCGAGCGCATCCGCACCTACAACTTCCCGCAAGGCCGCGTGACCGACCACCGCATCGGCCTGACGCTGCACAAGCTCGACGAAGTGCTCGCCGGGACCGGCCTCGGCGAGCTGGTCGACGCGCTCACCGCCGAGGACCAGGCCAAGCGGCTGGCGGCGCTCGGTGACTAAGCACGTCTTCGGGGCCAATTCCCCCTTTCCGGTCTGGGAATGAAGGTTTCGGACGCCTTGCGCGAGGCGGCCGGGCGGCTGGCGGCTACTTCCGACACCGCGCGGCTCGATGCCGAGCTGCTGATGGCCGAGGTGCTGGGCGTGACGCGGTCGGACATGCTGCTGCGACGCATGGACGACGAGGCGCCTCAGTCCTACGCGGCGCTGGTGGAACGTCGCGCGGCGCATGAGCCGGTCGCCTATATTGTCGGTCGCAAGGAGTTCTATGGCCTCGAGCTCGAGGTCACCCACGCCGTCCTGATTCCCCGCGCCGACAGCGAATCCCTGATCGAAGTCGCCCGCGAGGCGTTCGTCGGCCGCACGCCCGAGCGAATCCTGGACCTCGGAACCGGTTCGGGCGCGCTGCTGCTCGCGGCGCTGACCGTTTGGCCGCGGGCCGAAGGCTGGGGCCTCGATCGTTCGGCGGAAGCGCTCTTCGTCGCCATCAGGAACGCCCAGCGCCACGCCAATACGCCGATAGCCTTCGTGGGCGGAAGTCCCGCCGAGCTGCCGCCTCCCCGCGCCGATCGCGGCTTCGCGCGCTTCATCCAGCGCGATTGGCGCAAGCGCCGCTGGCACGAGGATCTCGGCCGGTTCGACCTGGTCCTGTGCAATCCGCCCTACATCGAGGATACGGCCGAGCTGGGGCGCGACGTGCGCGAGTGGGAGCCCGAAGGCGCGCTGTTTGCCGGTCCGGACGGGCTCGACGACTACCGCATCCTGATCCCGCAGGTGCCCAAGCTGTTGGCCGACGGGGGCGTGGCCATCTTCGAGATCGGCGCCACCCAGGCCGAATCCGTCTCCGCCATCGCCGCTGCGGCCGGCTTCGCTTCCGAGCTGCGCCGCGATCTCGCCGGGCGGCCGCGCGCGCTGGTCCTGCGATTAGGGCTTGGCAATTCGCCGTTAAGTGACTACCTCTAGGCACAGGCCAGCGGTGGGGAGGCGTAATGCCGGCACCGGGCCTTGAAACTCCATCATTTGCTTGAGGATCGCGGGCACTGGCCCATCGATCGTGCAGATGGGGAACCACGCAGCGCCGTGAAGGCGCCGCGGGAGGGGTCATGCGACCGGAATACCGGTCATTAGGCAAGGAAACGGATTTCCTTTGAACCAGAATCGAAACCAGAATCGCCGGCGCGGCCGCGGCAGCAATCGTGGCGGCCAGGGCGGCGGCAACCAGGGCAATCGGATCGACAGCCGCGCCCGCGGCAACGCGCCCCAGCTGCTCGAGAAGTACAAGAAGCTGGCGCACGACGCCTCGCTCAACGGCGACCGCGTGCAGACCGAGTACTACCTGCAGTACGCCGATCACTATTTCCGCGTCGTCGCCGACAGCCGGACGCAGCGCGACGACCAGCGTCCGCGGCCCGACCGCGAGCGCGACCAGGACCGCGAGCCGTCGTTCGACGACGGCGACGACTACGAGGATCAGGGCGACACCATCAACCGCGCCGGCGGCCAGCGCGAGCCGCGCGACCGCTACGAGGAAGTCTCGCCGGTCGAAGGCGAGCGCGCCAGCGAGGGCGACGAGAGCGACAACCCGTTCACCCGCGACAGCCGCGAGCAGCGTCCGCGCTCGCGCGGCCGCGGCCGCTCGGCCAACGATGCTCGCCCCGTCAATGGCGCCGCCGAAGGCGAGCCGGAGAGCGGCTTCGACGCCGCCGTGCTGCCGCCGTCGATAGCGCGCGAGGACGAGGCCGCGCCGCGGCCGCGGACCCGTACCCGGCGCCCGCGCCCGTCCGAGGACGACGGCGAAGAGGCCCTCGAAGCGATCCGCTGAGGCTTGCGCCGGCGGCCGCGGCGCGGCACCTGACCGCGATGCCACCCGCCGGCCGCCTCTGGCCCTTGTTGATCCGCTACCCCCGGCTCGCCGCGCTGGCGCTGGGCGTGCTCGCCGCGACGGGGTTCGAGCCGCTCGGGCTGTGGCCGCTGGCGCTGGCGGCGATGGCCGCGTTCGCCGCGCTGATCGCCGAAGCGCCTGACGCGAGGCGCGCCGGGTGGCTCGGCTGGCTGTTCGGCCTCGGCCATTTCACCTTCGGCAACAACTGGATCGCCACCGCCTTCACTTACCAGGCGGAGATGCCGGCCGGGCTCGGCTGGGTCGCTGTGCCGCTGCTCGCGGTCTACCTGGCGGTCTATCCGGCGCTCGCCGCGCTCGGCGCTCGCGCCATCGCCGGCCGGCGCCTCGGCTGGCCGTTCGCGCTGGCCCTGGCCGGCTGCTGGACGGTGTCGGAGATGCTCCGCGCGACGGTGTTCACCGGCTATGCGTGGAACCCGTTCGCGATGGTCCTGCTCGGCCCGTTCGACCGCCCGGGCCTCGCCGCGCTGGCGCCGTGGCTGGGGACGTATGCGTTGTCGGGGCTCGCGGTGCTGCTGGCGGCGGCGCTGGCGGTGCTGCTGCGCGAGCGGCGCCCGTGGGTCGCGCTGGCGATCGCGCTGCTGGCGGCGGCGGGAATGTACCTCCCGGCCGGCAAGCCGCGCGAAGGGACGCTGCCGTTCACGCTGGTCCAGCCCGACCTGGATCAGCAGCGCTTGGCCGACCCGCGCTATTACGAGGCCAACTTCGTCCGCCTGGCGCAGCTTGCCGCGCCGCGCGACGCGGTCGGCACCCGGCTGGTGCTGTGGCCCGAATCCGGCCTCGTCGACTACCTCCGCCCCGGCTACCCGCAGCCGTACTACGACCGGACCACCGCGCTCGGCGACCCGGCTTACGCCCGCGCGCGGATCGGCCGCGCGATCGGCCCGGGCAGCGTGCTGCTGACCGGCGCGGTCGACCTCGAGATCGCCGGCGGCCGCGCGGTCGGCGCCTACAACGCGGTCACCGCTCTCGACAGCGACGGCACAATCCGCGGCGGCTACGCCAAGGCCCACCTCGTGCCCTACGGCGAGTACCTGCCGATGCGCGCGCTGCTCGAGCCGCTCGGGCTCAGCCGGCTGGTCGCCGGGACGATCGACTTCCTCCCCGGCCCGGGCCCGCGCACCCTCGACCTGGGCGGGCACGGCAAGGCCGGTATCCAGGTCTGCTACGAGATCGTCTTCTCGGGCGAGGTGGCCGAGCGCGGCAACCGCCCCGATTACATCTTCAATCCGTCGAACGACGGCTGGTTCGGCCGCTTCGGCCCGCCGCAGCACCTGGCCCAGGCGCGGCTGCGGGCGATCGAGGAAGGTCTGCCGGTGCTGCGCTCGACGACCACCGGGATCAGCGCGGTGATCGACCCGCGCGGCGTGGTGCGCGAGCACCTGCCGCTGCATCGCATGGGGCGGATCGACGGCATCGTCCCGCCGGCGCTGGCGCCGACGCCGTTCGCCCGGCTCGGCAACGCGCTGCCGCTGGGGTGGGCGCTGCTCGCGGTAGCGGCCGCGCTGATTGCCTCGCGCCGGAGGGCCGGGTAGGGTCCGCGCGACCGTTTGCGGGAGAGGCTTGCATGGCGACTGCCGGGGTGCCGAACGAAGCCGCAGCCGAGCCCGCGCCGGGCAGCGCCGAGCCGGGCTTCCGCTTCTACGACAACCGCCAGAACTACCTGCTGTTCGTCAACACCTGCTCGGAGAAATGGGTCGTCGCCGAGCGGGTCGCGCGCGAGCTCGACCACATCGCGCCCCAGCCGCCGGCGATCCGCTTCTTCGACGCCGGGATCGGCGACGGCACCGTGCTCGCCCGCGTCGTGCGCAAGATGCACCAGCGCTTCGAGCGCATGCCGTTCTACGTCGCCGGCAAGGAGATCAGCCTCGAGGACGTGCGGCTGGCGCTCGACAAGGTCCCCGACCGGCTGTTCGAGCACCCGGAGATGGTGCTGGCGATCACCAACATGTCCTATGCCCGGGCGCCGTGGCTGTGGCCCGCCGGCGAGGCCGACCGGCAGCGGCTGGTGTGGCACGAGGTCGCGCTGACCGGCTCGACCACGGCCGAGTTCGAGCGCCAGATCCAGGACCTGCAGGGCTTCCTCGGCGAGCACTGGACGACCCGGGTCAGCCCGGCGACCGGGCGGTTGGTGCCCGAGGTGCCGACCGTGCTGGTCCTCTACCGCGCGGACTGCCGCTTCATCCTCGACAGCGTGATTCCCCGCCGCGGCGAGGCGGCGGCCGATTTCGACCTCGTCCTCGCCAGCCAGCCGTTCCGCCTGCGCGCGCCGGTGGCGTTCAAGGCCGGGCGCATCCTCGCCCCGCTGGCCCGCGCGCTGCGTCCGGGCGGGCGCCTGCTCGGCATCCATTCGGCGGGCAGCGATCCCGGCATGGAGATCGTCCAGCGGGTGTGGCCGGGCGAGGATCCGTTCGTCACCTCGCGCCACGAGCTGGTCGAAGCGACCCGGGAGGCGCTCGGCGACGCGGCCGAGGATTACCAGTTCGACCCGCTGCCGTCGTCGCGCGCGCTGTTCCGCTACGAGATGCACACGCTGCCCGACGAGCTCGATCGGGACGCGGCGCTGATCGGCACCTCGACCCTGCTCGCCGCATGGAACGCCGCGGTCTATGTCGCGCAGATCGACGATCGGCGCGTGACCGAGGCGATGACCGGACCCGGCTACCTCGAGGCGACCCGGGCGGTGCTGCGCAAATACGGGGAGTTGTGGTTCAACGACGAAAGCTATCTGATCAGCCGCTTGCCCTGAGGCGCGTTAACGGCAAAAGAGGCGCTCCATCCGAGGGGAAGCTCACAGCATGCGCGCCGATTACCTGTTCACCTCCGAAAGCGTTTCCGAAGGCCACCCGGACAAGGTGTCCGACC
>Ga0196977_1000374_pt1 | contig 24525 bp, 15 predicted proteins | sample S3v_1013CmetaG_FD_148634 | JGI IMG/M metagenome (GOLD analysis project Ga0196977, IMG submission 148634) | Soil microbial communities from Anza Borrego desert, Southern California, United States - S3+v_10-13C | ecosystem: Environmental > Terrestrial > Soil > Desert | place: USA: California...
GCTGGATCGGCAACGAGATGGCGATGGTGACGACCGCGGGCCCCGGCAGCGTCGAGGAGCGTTCGTACGCGGTGCTCGGATCAAACAACATCGCGCTGGCGCGCGAGCAATTGAGCAAGCTGAAATACGTCACCGATTTCATCGACCGGCAGGCCGCCTCGCATTCGGAAATGGTTCCCGACACTTCCTTCTTCAACGGCTACGCCATCCGCCGCCTCGGCATCCTGCACCTGCTGCCCATCCTCTTCGGCAGCCCCTTCGACCGGCTCGACAATACGTATTACACCATCGTGGGACGCTACGTCGTTTTCGCCAACAGCGACGCGGCGCTGCGCAGCTTCATCATCTCGTACGAAAACGGGAAGACCCTGGCGAACGATCGCTTCTACGCCGATTTCGCCTCGAACCTTTCCGATGCGTCGAATGTCTACATCTATTCAGCCGTCGGGCGCTCGAAGGAATTGTACAGGGAATACGCGAGCACGGGCCTGGCCGGGCATCTTGAAAACCAGGGCGAGCTGCTGAGCAAGATCGAAGCGGTGGGCATACAGTACAGCGCGAACAACGGCTTGTTCTACACGAACGCCTTCGTACGGCACAGCAACACGGAAGAAAAGCAAGAGATCAGCTCGCTCTGGGAAACCGCGCTGGACACGGTCTTCAGCGGGAGGCCGCAGCTGCTGCTCAACCACAACACGAAAGCGCTGGACATTTTCGTGCAGGACGATGCGAATACGATCTACCTCATCAGCAACACGGGCAAGCTGGCCTGGAAACGCAGGCTGCCGGAAAAGATCATCGGGGACGTGCAGCAGGTGGACGCGCTGAAGAACGGCAAGCTGCAGATCGCGTTCTGCGCCGGCTCCTCCATCTACGTCATCGACCGCAACGGGAAAGACCTCGCACCCTTCCCGCTGAAGCTGCCCGCGCCTTCCACCAACGGGCTGCGCGTATTCGATTACGATAATAACCGCGATTATCGTTTTCTCACCGCCTGCAGCGACAAAATGGTGTACAATTACACGATCAGGGGGCAAAAGGTGGAAGGCTGGAAATTCGAAGCGATGCAGGAGATCGCCCTCGCGCCCATCCAGCATTGCGCGGTGGCCGGGAAAGATTACATCGTAATCGCCGACAAGAGCGGCCGCCTCTACGCCGTCGACCGCCAGGGCCGCGCGCGACTGCAGCTGAAGCAGCGCCTGTGCACGCCGCTCTACCAGTTCACGCTCGAACCCGGCAAGGATCTTTCGAAGACCCGTGCCGTTTGCGCCGACTCCAGCGGCAACGTGCTGCGCGTCAGCTTCGACGATACGCCCGAGAACATCCACCTCACCGAGCTGCGCACCACGCCCGGCTTCGAGTACCAGGACCTGGACGGCGACGGCGTGCGTGAATTCATCTTGCTCGATACCGCGCGTCTCTCCGTCTATACGCAAGACCGCAAGCCGCTGTTCAACCATATTCTCGAAAAATGCGCCGACGGCAAACCGCTCGTCTTCCGTTTGCGCAACAATGAAATGCACATCGGCATCGTCTGCCGAAAAGCGAGCGAAATCCATCTCATCAACTCATCCGGCGTGGCCCTGCCCGGCTTCCCGCTCTTCGGGGATACGCCGTTCAGCATCGGCGATTTGAATAACGACGGGAATTACGTGATGATCTGCGGGGGGAAAGGGAGCTACCTGTATGCGTACCCGGTGAAATAGGTTTCTACCCGGGATTGGCGCGACCTACGAATCTTCGACTGTTCGAATTGGCGCATGAGAAGTGAGCGGCAGCGTTTGTCGTTCGTATCTTCGTGATTCGTATTTCGCTTCCGTCACCAGCACGTTCATGTCCACGTTCGCTTCGCAGATCATCAATTTCAACCGCAACCTGAATTTCACCGGCAAGCTTCCCGCCGGCATCCGCATCATGAATCCCTTCCGGGAAAACCCGGAAGCGCTGAGCGTCTCGGAAAAATTCTACCGCAAATTTTACAGCGACAATAAAAAACGCCGCTTCATCATCGGCATCAACCCGGGACGTTTCGGCGCGGGCGTGACGGGCGTGCCGTTCACCGATCCGAAGCGCCTGAAAGAAAAATGCGGCATCGAGCTGAAAGGCGTGCAGACGCACGAGCCGTCTTCCGTGTTTGTATATCGTATGATCGACGCGTACGGCGGGCCGGAAAAATTCTACAAAGATTTTTACATCAATGCCATCTGTCCGCTGGGCTTCACCGCGCCCGGGAAAAAAGGCGAAGTGAACTACAATTACTACGATCGCCCCGATCTGCAGAAGGCCGTGCTGCCTTTCATTCTCGATTGCATGAAAAAACAATTGCGCTTCGGCCTTGAAACGGAGACGGCGTATTGCCTCGGCACGGGAAAGAATTTCAAGTTCGTGCAGGCGCTCAACAAGGACCACAAATTTTTCGGTCGCATCATTCCGCTCGAGCATCCGCGCTTCGTGATCCAGTACCGCCTGAAGCGAATGGATGAGTATGTGGAAAAGTACCTGGCGGCTTTCAAATCTTCTAACTAGGGCGGGCTCCTGCCATTTTTAGTATCTTTACGGTCTCCCACCGTATTTATTCATCAACATTCATCACATGAAGAAGAGCTACGCTTTGCTTAAATTACTGTGCGCCACCGCCCTGACCCTTATCGGCACCCGCAGTTCCGCACAAATGAACTACACGCGCACCACGTTCACCGGCGCGTACACACCCATCGCCACCGGTACCGGCGCCACTTTGTCGACTGCCGCCGGCAGCGGCGCGGTGCAAACGGCCGTTCCGATCGGCTTCTCCTTTACTTACAATGGCACGGCTTACACCACCCTGACCATTTGCACCGAAGGCTGGGCCTCGTTCACCGCGACGGGCACATCCGCCACCAACACGAACCTGTTCGGCACAGGCACGCCCAATGCTACGCTCGCGCCTTATTGGGACGACCTGAGCACGGCTGCGGTCGGCACGAATCCCGCCGGCAGCATTCTTTATCAAACGCAGGGCACGCCGGGATCGCAGACCTTCACCGTGCAGTGGACAGACGTCTCCTCGTTCGGATCGACCACGAGCGGCCAGCCGGCGATCATCAACTTCCAGCTGGTGCTGTTCGAAACCACGAACGTGATCGAGTTCCACTACGGCAGCCTGGTCGGCACTTCGGTGAACACTTCGGAGGCGGCCTCGATCGGCATCGAGTCCCAGGCGGGCGGATCGGGAAACTATATCGACGCGCTGACAGGCTCGAGCTTCGTGAGCAACAGCATGATGAACACGCGCAAATGGCCGAACCTGCGCAACTACCGTTTCACGCCGGGCGCGCCCACTGCGCTTGCAGGAGGAACGTATACGGTGGGTGTCGGACAGACCTACAACAACATCTCCGACGCAGCCGCCGACCTCAATCACCGCGGCATCAGCGGCAGCGTCACGCTTACCTTGTCGGACGCCATGTACGACAGCTCGGCCGCCAACGGATCGAACCTGTTCCCGCTCATCTTCGGCCCGGTAGCCGGCAGCTCCGTGACGAGCACCATCACCATCCAGCCTGCTTCCGGCACGGCGACGATCCGTTCGCGCGGCGTGGTCACCGGCAGCGTAGGCAGTTCCACCACGACGGCTTTCGGAAATACGGAAGAGCCGATCATCGCTTTCATCGGAACGGATTTCGCGAGCGTGAGCAATCTTGATCTGCAAACCATCGGCGCAGGCGTAGTGGATCGCGGCCTGCTCGTGGCGAACGCTTCACCCACCGACGGCGCGCAGAACAACACCTTCAGCAATTTCAGCATCAGCATGAACAGGGCCATCACGGGCTCGCGCGCCGTCCTGCAGGATGGCGCAGCCGTAGCGCCCACCAGCGCCGGCGGCAGCAACGGCGGAAATAAATACTACAACATCTCCGTCTCGAACGTTTATGCCGGCATTCACCTGAACGGCAACGCTTCTTTCCGCGATATCGCTTGCGAAGTGGGCGTGACCGGCGCAGGCACGACGGTGATCGGCGCGAATATACCCGATGACATCGGCAACGGCACCTCGGCCACCTTCGGCATCAAAGCCACGAACCAGCAGGACGTGAAGATCTTCGGCTGCGAAGTGCGCAACCTGGCCACGACGACGACAACTGACGTCGACGGCATTTTCGTGGAGAACGGTTACGGCGTGTGCGAAGTGCACCGCAACAAAGTGCATCATCTTTACAACTACAGCACCACTTCCGTCACCGCAGAAGTTGTAGGCCTGCGCATGAACACGCCGACTGCGGCGGGCGGGTATGAGCTGCGGGTGTACAACAATTTCGTGTACCAGCTGCATTCCTCGTTCGCGGGAACAGCCAGCGCCACGCGCCAGGTGAAGGGCATTTTCGCGCAGTCGAACGGCAGCGGCGGCACCAATCTGCTGAGCATCGATTTCAACTCGGTGAGCATCGACAACAGCACGGCGCCCAGCGCTTCGAACGCCTGCTTCGAGATCGGCACTTCGACCGGCGCGATCATGCAGGTGCGGAACAACATCTTCGCCAACTTCACGGGCGCGCAGAGCGGGCTCGCACGCCACTACGCCTGGTCGAGCACCACGGCCGGAAGCATCGGCAACACCGGCTCGACCTCGGATTACAACGACCTGTACATCGACAACACGACGAACGGCCACACCGGCCGCGGCGGCTCGACGGATTATGCAACGCTCGCCAACTGGCAGGCCGCCGTCAGCGCCGACGCTTCCTCGATCGCAGGCAATCCCAACTTCATCGACCCGAACGCCAACCTGCACGTGCTCGGCGTCACGGTGAACGGCCTGGCGAACATGACCGGCATCACCTGGGTGAGCAGCGACATCGACAACCAGGCGCGCATGGCCCCGCATGACATCGGCGCGGACGACTACACGCCTGCAGCGCTCGACGTGGCTTTCACCAACCTCATCTCGCCGGCAACGACAGGCTGCTACAGCGCTTCGCAAAATGTAACGGCGGAGATCCAGAACGCCGCCGCCGCTGCGCTCGACTTCACCGTCAATCCCGTCACCGTCGTGGTGAATGTGACCGGAACCGTCACGCAAAGCTTTACGGTGACGATCAACAACAACACGCTGAACGGCGGCGTTCCGCTGCCGCCCACCGCCACGCTGAACGTACCGATGGGCACGCTGAACATGAGCGCTGCAGGAACCTATACGTTCAACGGCACCACCACGCTGACCGGCGACGGCACTGCCTCGAACAACATCCTCCCCACAGTCAACGTCAATGTCACGGCCGGGGCAGCAAGCGCGCTTTCCACCTCCATCTGTGCAGGCAACTCTACCACGCTTACGCTTTCCGGCCACAACGGAACGATCCAGTGGCAGAGCTATGACGCGGTAAACATGATCTGGGTAAATGAAAGCGGCACAGGAAATACAAGCGCTTCCTACACGGTGACGCCGGCGGACACGACCATGTATCGCGCGCTCGTCTGCGGCTCGCTGATCTCCGACACGGTGACGATCCAGGCTTCGGTGGTGAATGCGCCCACGGTGCCCAACGTTTCGCGCTGCGGCAACGGCATGGTCACGATGACGGCGACCGGCACCGGCACGCAGCAGTGGTATACGACGCCGACCGGCGGCACGCCTGTTTTCACCGGCTCCACCTACTCGCCCAGCCTGAGCAATACCACGACCTACTACGTGGAAAGCACGCTCGGCAGCGGCACGCAGGTTGCGGGATTGCCGGCATCCATCGAGAACTCCGGCTACAGCGCATCGGTGGAAGGATTGAAGTTCAACGTCACCACGCCGATCACGCTGCAAACGGTCAACGTTTACCCGCAAAATAACGGCAACATCACGATCCAGTTGCACGATGCCGGCGGCACGCTGCTCAACCAGGCGATAGTGAGCGTAACGGGCGGCTTCACGGTGAACACCGTACCGCTGAACTTCGCCATCGCGCCGGGCAATGACTACGAGCTGACCGTCAGCACATACGGCGCAGGGCAGCTTTACCGCGAGAACCCGTTCACCTCTTGGGGCTCGCTGCCGAATGCAGGCGGATCGGTGTTCATCACCGGCGGGGCGAACATCAACGCCTACTATTATTTCTACAACTGGCAGATCAGCACGGGCTGCACTTCCCCGCGCACGATGGTCACCGCCACGATCAACCCGCAGCCCGCGGTCGATCTGGGCAACGACACGACTATTTGCTTCAGCAACCCGCCGTTCTCGCTCGACGCCGGCAACCCGGGATCGACTTACTCCTGGAACACGTCTTCGACCACGCAGGTGGAATACGTAGGCACAAGCGGCATCTACGGCGTGACCGTCACCGCGCCCGGCGGCTGCACGGATACGGACTCGATCAACGTGACGGTGAACACGCCGCCCCTGGTATTCCTCGGCGCTGATTTTACGCAATGCGGCAGTACCGTGCTCGACGCCGGCAACCCCGGATCGAACTTCGCCTGGACGAACGGGAGCACAACGCAAACGACGACCGTCACCACGAGCGGCAGCTATGGTGTAACAGTCACTGACGTCAACGGCTGCAGCAGCGCCGACACCGTGACGGTCACGATCAACCCGAGCCCTGCATCGAATCTCAGTGCCACGCTCGCGCTCTGCAGCGGTGATTCCGCCGTGCTCGATGCGGGCAACACAGGTCTCAATTTCTCCTGGAGCGAAGGCTCGACCACGCAAACGATCACGGTGAATGCCGCCGGCACTTACAGCGTGAACGTCACCGATCCGCTTACCGGCTGCTCGGCCGCCGACTCGACCGTCGTTTCGCTCAACGCGCTGCCCACGGTGAATCTCGGCGCAGACATCACGCAGTGCGGGGGCACGGCGCTGCTGGATGCGGGTAACGCGGGCAGCACGTTCTCGTGGAATACTTCAGCTACTTCGCAAACGATCAGCGTTTCGGCTTCCGGTGCGTATAACGTTATGGTGACCGACGTCAACGGCTGTTCCGGCAGCGACACGATCGACGTGATCATCAACGCGATTCCTGTTGTGAACCTCGGCCCGAACATCACGCAGTGCGGCGGCTCCGTGCTGCTCAACGCCGGCAACCCGGGCGGCACATATGCCTGGACAGGCGGCGCGACCACGCAAACCATCACGGCCAGCACGTCCGGCACCTACTCGGTGCTCGTCACCAACCCGCAGAATTGCTCGAGCAGCGACAGCGTCGTCGTCACCATCAACCCGCTGCCCGTCGCCAACGGCGGCAACGATACGACCATCTGCGCCGGCTCGAACGTCACGCTGAACGCCGGCCCGGGCTTCAGCTCGTACGAATGGCTCTTCGGCACGTTCACCTCGAATGCGCAGTTCGTCACGGTGAACCCGGGGTTCACCACGCAGTATTTCCTCAGCGTGACGGACGCGAACGGCTGCACGTCCGCTGCATACGATACGATCACGATCACGGTCGAGCAGCAGCCCGCGGCGGCATTCTCGAGCAATACGGTCAACGGGTTCAACTACACGTTCACCAATACCACGACCACGCAGCTTCCCTTCACCTCCACCTGGGATTTCGGCGACGGCAGCCCGACAGCGAGCACGACGAACGCAGCGCACACGTACACGGCCAACGGTACGTATATTGTGACGCTCAGCATTACCACCGCCTGCGGCACGACGACGCTCATGCAGCAGATCGTCGTGTCGAACGTCGGCATTGAAGAGGCTTCTCTCTTCAGCGGCGTGAACGTGTACCCGAATCCTTCGGACGGCGTGTTCAACCTGCTCATCAGCGGTGCGGACATGGACAAGCTGCGCCTGACGGTGTTTGATCTTGCCGGGCGCGTGGCGCTCGACCTGAGCGAGCCGGCGAAAGGCGAATACAGGAAGGTGATCGATCTCTCCTCGCTCTCCAAAGGCGTTTATTTCCTCCGCCTGGAAAGCGGCGACGAAACGATCACGCGCAAGCTGATCCTGCAATAAGATTCACGCAAAAGCAAAAAGCCGCACTCCTTGAAAAACGGGTGCGGCTTTTGTTTTTCATGCGTCGCAGGTTTTGCCGGTGAATACGTTCCGCAACAGCCGAGCGTAAACGCAGATTTGTATATTCGCATCATCGGCCGCGCATTCCTTTTCAGCACTTCCTCTCCCACGCTGATACGGAATACGGACTTTTTGCTACTTTCGATTCACCAAACACCACTCTATGAACCTTCTGAAGCGAGCCCTTGTGGCGCTTTGCCTGCTGCCGCTGAGCACGGTTGCGCAGGATTTTCTTCCTTACATCAACAGCAATTACGCCGGCGTGAACGGCATTGATCTCAACCCGGCCGGTGTGGTCAACAGCCGCTACAAGGTGGACGTGCTGCTGGGCGGGTTCAGCACGCGCGCGGGCAACAATTACATCGGCCTGAAGCGCGAGGCATTCGAAGGACGGACCGGCTCGCTGCTTCCGCCTTCCGACGACCTGAACTACCCGAACTTCAACGACAGCCTGTTCATGGACAAGTACCTCGTGCAGCGCAACAACGGCTCGAGGAAATCGGTATTCGTCAGCAACCAGGTGCAGCTGCCTTCGTTCATGTTCAGCCTGAACCAGAACAACGCTTTCGCTTTCAACTGGAAAGTGCGCACGCACATGCACGTCGACGGCCTGGAAGAGCCGCTGGCCATTCTTATTTACGACGAGCTCATCAATCCCACGCTCAACCTGCAGCAGCTCACCAACGAGCGGCTCAGCATCCAGGCCATGAGCTGGGCGGAGTACGGCATCACGTACGGCCGCGTGCTGATGGACGAGAAAGAGCATTTCCTCAAAGCCGGCGTGCGTGTGAAATTATTGCAGGGACTGGGCGCGATGTACATGTTCATCGACAACCTCGAGTACATGGTGCACAACGATTCGATCCTGACCTTCTTCAAATCGAACGTGAACTACGGTCACTCGACAAATTTCGAATTCGGCTCCAAGAAAGCCGAATACCGCCGCGTGTCCAACCTGGGCATCGGCCTCGATCTCGGCGCAGTGTACGAATGGCGTCCCGACTGGATGAAATACAAATACGATATGGACGGGGAGACCGACCTGTGGATGAAATACAGGAACAAGTACAAACTGCGCGTCGGCGCTTCGCTGAATGACCTGGGCAGCATCAAATATGAGAAGGGTGAGCTCAGCCATGACTTCGTGGCCGACATCAATTCCTGGAACATCAAGAACATCGAGCTCAACGACAGCCTTCCGATCCAGTCCTGGGACACGCTCATCCGCAACAACTTCGTGATCAACACGAGCGATGACCGCTTCTTCCGGATGAACCTGCCACTGGCGGCGAGCCTGCAGGTGGATTACAACATCTGGAAAGATTTCTACGTCAACTTCACGCCGTACGTGGCCTTCCAGTTCAAGAACAACGACACGAAAGTTCATGAGCTCACTACGCTCTCGCTGGCGCCGCGCTGGGATCACAAATGGTTCGGCGTGTTCGTCCCGGTTTCATGGAACCAGATGCGTCACCTGAACGTAGGCACGGGCCTGCGCCTCGGCCCGCTGGTTCTGGGCACGAACGACATTGCCTCGCTGCTCCTGAAGAAGAAAGAAATTTACGGCGCGGATTTTCACTTCGCGCTGAAAGTGCCGATCATGTACGGCCCGATCAGGGACAAAGACAAAGACAAGGTTTCCGACAAGAAAGACAAGTGTAAAGAAGTGCCCGGTGTGTGGGAATTCGCCGGTTGCCCCGACCGCGACGGCGACCACGTGCAGGACAGCGAGGACGTGTGCCCCGACGAGCCGGGCAAGAAGGAATTCAACGGCTGCCCCGACCGCGACAACGACGGCATCACCGACAAGCAGGACGCCTGCCCGGATGACGCCGGCCTGGCCGAGTTCAACGGCTGCCCCGACCGCGACGGCGACAAGATCATCGATAAGGAAGACGATTGCCCGGATGACGCCGGCCTGGCCGAGTTCAAAGGCTGCCCCGACCGCGACGGCGACAAGCTGATCGACAGCAAAGACCGCTGCCCCGACAAGCCCGGCCCGATCGACAACGAAGGATGTCCTGAAACGCTGCTGCACCTGCTCGACAACGCAACGAACAAAACGCAGCTCAGCTCCAGCCGCAAATCGAAGGACGGCGACTTCTTCCTCTTCACTGCCCTGCCCGCCGACAGCGTGGCCCTGTTCCAGCTCGTGGGCGAGAACACGGAGAACATCAGCGAAGTGACGGTGATCGTCGCCGGCAACGCGAAGAAAGCTTACCGCGATGCGAAAGACGGCCTGTTCCGCTTCCCGCAGAAACCCAAGCCGCCTGCGCCGGTAGTGCTGACGAAAGAGGAAGAGCAGATCCTGAAGAAAGCTTTCGACAACCTGGAATTCGAAACCGCGAAAGATGTGATTCGTCCCAGCTCGTTCGCTGCGTTGGATGAGCTCGCCGGCCTGCTGAAGAAAAAGCCGACCTGGAAGCTGAAGCTCGCCGGTCACACCGACAACCAGGGCAAGCCTGCTGCGAACCTGAAGCTTTCGGAGAAACGCGCCAAGGCCGTGAAGAAATACCTCATCGATAAAGGCGTGGCCGACGCGAACATCATCGCCGAATGGTACGGCCAGACCAAACCGATCGCTTCGAACAAAACGCCGGAAGGACGCCAGAAGAACAGGCGCGTGGAGATGACGATCCTCGATTGATCGATCAAATTTTTAGAAATGAAAACGGCTCCGGGAATGGAGCCGTTTTCATTTGCGTTCGCCGCTGCAGGAAAATTATCGATCAATTTGTTGACGTCAACAAATTGATCAAACCCTTTCCGGGAAAGGCTTGCGACCATTTTGTTGACGTCAACGAAATGGTCGGCGGCAGTGGACAAGGGAGATTCAGAAAAATTCTATTTTATCTTATAATATATACTAGGCCGCAGATTGTCTGCATGATCGTACGTGCGTTCACAATTTCTTTTTCAAATTAGCCGGATACATTATTTGCGCTAACGACAGAAACGAAAAAACAATTTGACTATGAAACGAGAACAGATCAAGCAACTTTTTGAACAGTTTGAACAGGCCTGCTACACGTACAAAGGAATTGAATGCTGGAGTGCGAGAGAATTGCGGATCATTTTCAACTATTCGGAATGGCGCAATTTTTTAAAGGTGATCGATAAGGCGAAAGACGCCTGTAAGCACAGCGGAAACGTGATCACCGATCAATTTGTTGATATCAACAAATTGATCGGAATGGCAAAAGGCGCGCAGCGTGAAATTGAGGATATCGCTTTGACAAGATATGCCTGTTATCTGATCGCGCAGAATGGCGACGGCTCCAAACCGGAGATCGCTTTTGCGCAAACGTATTTCGCTGTTCAGACCCGCAAGCAGGAGCTCATCGAGCAGCGTTTGCTGGACGTGGCGCGCGTGACGGCGAGAGAGAAATTATCCAAAACCGAGAAAAAGCTTTCCGCTATTATTTATGAAAGAGGCGTAGACGAAAAAGGATTCGCGCTCATCCGAAGCAAAGGCGATAAAGCGCTGTTCGGGGGATTCTCCACCAATGAGATGAAACGAAAGCTGCTGATTCCCGACAACCGGCCTTTAGCGGATTTCCTTCCCACGCTGACCATCAAAGCAAAAGATTTCGCCACCGAGCTGACCAGCCACAACGTCATCGAAAAAGATTTGAAAGGCGGAAGCACCATTTCCAAAGAGCATGTCGACAATAACATCGCCGTAAGAAATATGCTGATCAAGCGCGGTGTTAAGCCTGAAGAGCTGCCTGCCGCGGAAGATGTAAAAAGACTGCAGCGCAAGCTTCAGAACGACGAGAAAAAAGTATTGAAGGATGCGAAGCGGAAGAAACGCAGATGAATTTACTAGTCAATCAAAACTATTTCAGTTTTAGAAACTGCTTAATTTGAATAGCCTATTCTCTCCCAATGAAACTCAAGTGCTTTAGCCGATGGATCAAGTTGTCTTTGCTTAATTACTTTGCCCTCTCCCTGCTTGAGCATATCGAGCAACCATTGTTGTGCTCCGATCTTCTTTTGAAGAACTGCGACTTCAAAGTTTTTGTTTAACGTGAAAAACCCATTTTCGAATGCCTTATCATGCATCAGACAAAAGCATAATCCATTAACGGTATTTCCGCTTAGCTCTTTTTTATCTGCCCATCTAGCTATATGTCCTGCTATTAAAAAAGCATTTCCTTCCACCTGACAGTTTGGGAAACAACACTTATAGTCAAAATTTCTTTTAACATTATCTGCGAAGCGTTGTTGGCCGATTCGGCGTTTTACCAGTGCTAGGCTTTCACTAGTATGAACGTTGCTATCGACAATTGAGCTTTGAGATATTACTTCAGCAATGCTCTTTTCCAATAATCCAGCTAGAATGCCATCAAATTCGGAAAAGTATGCTCCGTTTAAGCACTGCAACTTATTTCGTTGGATTACATAAAATAGTCTCTGAGTGCTCTTCTTGGCTTTTTTTGAAAAAAATAAGGTTCTTAGCTCTTCGTTTCCATTTCTAAAAAAATCCGAAAGTTTTACTGCTGGCTTAACTTCTTGAAAATTTGTGAGTTCGACCTTAAAAAAAGTTTTAGAGAAATCCCACATGTGAGGTTTCGTAGTTGGCAATTCGCTTGTAATATATCCATCGGTACTTGCGATTGAAAATCCAACGAATCTTTTTTGCTTATCAATTTCTCGTAAATGAAAAATCAAATCTCCTTTTACTACGCGATCGATAAGACTCCAAAATGGCCAATTCTTGCCATCGGTTGTACGTGTAGGTGCCCACACACTTTCTGAAAAATTCCACCCTGAACTATATGTGTTACTATTAGTTCTTAATTCGATCCAAATCATATGTATTTTTTTGGTTTACTAGCCTCATAAATATAGTTAATCATTGGTAAAAGCTAAGATTAGAGGGTTTCCTATCTTTAGACATGTTCTACGTCATCGATTTCGGCAGCAAGAAAACTCCGCACATCGCTGAGTATTTGCGCAAAGCCGGCGCGACCTGCGAGGTCGTTCCCTGGCTGGAGCCTGGCCGCGTAGAGCTTTCAAAAGCGCGTGGCATGGTCTTCAGCGGCTCGCCCACGTTCTTTACCGAAGTCGATCATGCGCCTTACATTTCACGCTACAGCTTTGTGAAAAGCGGGAACATTCCTACGCTCGGCATCTGCTTCGGGCACCAGCTCATGGGCCTGCTGCACGGCTCGATGATTTTCCGCGGGAGAGATATTCGCGAAACGGTCCCGCTGCGCATCATGAAGCGTGATGTACTGTTCGAAGGGCTGAGCCGCATCACGGAGATGGCGGAAGATCATACCGAGGGCATTACCCTGCCGCCCGGCTTTATTCATCTTGCCACTTCGGGAACGTACACGATCGAAGGCATGCGGCATCCGCATCTCCCGCTCTGGGGCGTGCAGTTTCACCCGGAAGTTTCCGGGTTGAACGGCGAAACGCTGATCGCGAATTTTGTGCGGGCGTGCTCCTGATCTCCGCGCTTGCGGAAATGTTTTAAATTGATTCTCCTAAATCTTTCCCCCATGCGCTACTTCTACGCTTTCTTGCTGCTCTGCGCTTTTGCTGCTCCCGTTTTCGCCCAAACCTGGCAATGGGCTGCGCGCGCCGGGGCTACAGCCGTGAGCGGCCCCAACGCCAGCGCCGTTTCCATCGACGACCTGGCCATCAGCCGCGACGGCGCACGCCTGTACCACACGGGAAATTTCGCAAGCAATGTCGTGTTCGGCGGTGTGACGACGCTTACGACGGATACAACATCGTTCAGCTATGATGCCTACATCGCGCGGCATGGAAGCACTGGAAATTTTCTTTGGGCGAAACAGCTTCCCGGGCAGCTGAACAGCTACGGCTCAGGCAACGGCGTGGATGCGGACTACTTCGGCAATGCCGTGCTGGCGGGAACTTTCGTCGGCGCAGTGCGGCTCGACACGACAATGCTTTACTCGGCGGGCGGCAACAACTACACCGATATTTTCCTGGCGAAGATCGATACGACGGGCGGCGTGATGTGGGTGCAGCAGGCCGGCAGCACCCTGTCCGACGGCGCAAGCGCCGTGTGCGTCGACGACAACAACGACATCTGCATGAGCGGTTATTTCAGCGGCACCTCGGTGTTCGGCAGCATCATCGTTACGCCCGCAGGAACTGCGGACATGTACGTGGCGAAATACAATTCCACCGGCAATGCGCTGTGGGTGCGCACTGCGGGCGGGCCGGGCTCGTACTGCAGCGCGTTCAGCGTCGCGACGGACAACAGCGAGAACGTGTACGTGCTCGGCACCTTCACCGGCTCAGCGACGTTTTTCAATACGACGGTGAGCAGCATCGGCAGCGATGACCTATTTCTTGCCAAGTACGACATGGCCGGAAATTTCCAATGGGTGCAGACGACGGGCGGGCTCAGCGGGCAGGTGGATCTCACAGGCCTCGCAGTGGATGATGCGGGCAATGCATACATCACCGGCTACTTTCTCGACTCGGTGATGCTGGGCACGACGCAATTGACCAGCACGGGATTTGAAGACGGATTCCTCATGCGTTACGACGGCAACGGGCAATTCGCCTGGGCGCGGCAGGTGGGCGGCGGTTCGACGGCAGGCAATCTTTGCAATGATGTTTGCACCGATGCCTACGGCGCGCCGGTGGTCACAGGCGTCTCGCTGTACGGCTCGAGCAGCTTCGGCAATTTTACGCTCAACGTAGCGTCGAACAGCTATGCGCCTTTCGTGGCGCGGTATGACCCGTCGGGAACTTTTTTATGGGCGATCAAAGCGGATGAGAATGCGGGCGGAGCCTGGGGCACACAGATCGTCTCCAACAGCAGCTCGGATTATTTTATCGGCGGGGATTTCGTGTACACCGTAGGCTGGGGGACAACTTACCTGACGACCGCGTCCTGGAGCTCCGATACCTACCTCGCGAAACTCCGCGATCCGCAAACGGGAATGGAAGAAGCTCATCGCTTCAGTTCGCTGAACGCATTTCCGAATCCTGCTTCCGATCGCATCGTGATCGAATGGCCCGGCGGTATTGCTTCTGCGAAAAAAGAATTGCGCCTGGTCAATGCGCTCGGGCAGCAGGTGAAGATTGTTTCAGGGCCCGGCAGTGAAAAAAATATCGAGCTGGATCTGCGCGATCTTGCCGCAGGCGTTTACACGCTCATGCTGCAGGCGGATGAGCAGGTATTCCGCTGCGTTTTCGTCAGGCAGTAGAGAAAAAACCTTAGTGATTGATGTGCCAGTCGACCAGCTCGTAGCGCGTGGTGTCCTGCTGCACGGGATCGATCACGACCGAATAAATTAATCCTACATCCTTCGCGAAATAGCTGCGCGTGATGTGCGCACCCCAATCGTTCTCGCAGCCGGTATCCGTTGCGTATTCGATCACGCAAACCGAGCTGAAGGTGTTTTGCCCCACGGTGAATTGCGGATAATACTGGATGTTCATGCCTGTCCTGTTGCAGCCGTTCTCGCAGCCGGTGGAAGAACCCGTCGCATTCGTGATGAACGAATAACCCGGCGTTTCGGAAAAGTACTGCAGCTCGGCATTGCAGAAGCTGCCGCCCGCCGCGATCTTGTAAAAGCGCGCATAACCCAGGTGCATGCCCGGCAGCAGCGGCGAGCTCACGTTCACGCCCACGCGTACGTAATGGTTGTCGGGCGTGAAACGTTCGTACGCGATCGTGTAAGGTCCAGCAATTGTAGAAACCGTATCGCCGTTGACGAGATGTTTCCAGTACGAGCCGGGATACGCAGGAAAGTACGGCTTCGGAAAAGCCGTATCGCAGGTTGTCGTTGTAACCGGCTCGGGTTCTTTCCTGCAGCCCTGCATCATCAACAGCACGAGCAAGCCCGGGATCAGCAGCTTAGGGTTGAGCTTCATGTTATAAAATTAAGGCGATCCGAAGCAGCGATAAAAAGAAAAGCATCTTTTCTTACCCGTTCAACAGAATGCGGATTTCAGGGATGCAGATTCAGATGATCTGAAATCTTCATATCCGCACATCATTATCTTTACGAAGTGATCCTGAATTACATCTGGCTTTTCTTCTTCCTCGCCGCTTTCCTCGTGGGCCTGGTGAAACTCGTCGTGCTGGGCGATCTGAACATTTTCAGCGACATGATGAACGCCGGCTTCGAAGGCGCGAAGAAAGCGTTCTTCGACATCTCGCTGCCGCTGGTGGGCATTATGAGCTTGTGGATGGGATTGATGAACATCGCGGAGAAAGCGGGCGCCATCGGTTTCATCGCGCGGCTGACCGGGCCGTTCTTCTCGCGTCTTTTTCCGGAAGTGCCGCGCAATCACCCGGCCATCGGCCACATCATCATGAACTTCTCGGCGAACGTGCTCGGCCTGAACAACGCCGCCACCCCGCTCGGCCTGAAAGCCATGGAAAGCCTGCAGGAAGTGAACCCCGACAAGGAGCGCGCTTCGAATGCGCAGATCATGTTCCTGGTGCTGAACACCTCGAGCCTCACCGTCATCCCCGTCAGCATCATCGCCTACCGCGCGCAGGCCGGCGCGGAGAATCCTGCGGATATTTTCATTCCCATTCTCATCGCCACTTTCTTCTCCACCCTCACCGCATTGGTGATCACAGGTCTGCGCCAGCGCATCAACCTGCTCGATCCCGTGCTGCTGGGCGGGGTGGCGATCGTGACGGCCGTGGTCGGTGCGATGGCGGTGGGCATTGCTTCGCTGCCGGCGGACCGGATCGGGGCGGCTTCGGGAACGATCGGCAACCTGATCATTTTTCTCGTCATCATTACTTTTCTTCTCGCGGGCTGGTACAAAAAATTAAACGTGTTCGACACGTTCATCGAAGGTGCGAAAAGCGGCTTCGACACGGTGCTGCGTTTTGCGCCGTACCTCATCGCGCTGATCACCGCCATCGCCATCTTCCGCGCTTCGGGTGCGATGCAGTTTCTGGTGGACGGCATCGCCTGGCTGTACATGCACACAGCCGCGCTGTTCACCGACAGATCAGTGGACACGCGCTTCGTGGATGCGCTGCCGACGGGTTTCGTCAAACCGCTGAGCGGGGGCGGCGCGCAGGCGATGATGATCGACCTGATGAGCGAAAAAGGCCCCGGCCCCGACAGCCTGGCCGCACGCATCGCCTGCATCATGCAGGGTGCAGCCGACACGACGTTTTACATCGCCGCCGTTTATTTCGGATCGGTCGGGATCAAGAAAACGCGCTACGCGATCCCTTACGGGCTGCTTGCCGACCTGGCGGGCATCGTGGCGGCGATCATTGTCGGTTACTACTTTTTCGGCCACCTCGCCGATCCGCCCTGGCCGTCCGCAAAGTAGCGACATTCGATAAGCTATTGGTTATCAGCGAAATAACAACCCAGCATTCATTCAAAATTCAATTATTATGACGGTGTTATAATTTAATTTTTACTTATAAAAAATTCTTTTCAATTCTTGCACCGAAAATGTATTTTATGTTTGCTGCCTAACCAACATCAAAACCCAAATGAAAAACCATTTCAGAATTCTTGGCGGCATTCTGCTTGGCGGGATGCTGAGCCTGGCGGGATGCCGGAAGGAAGCCGTACCGGCGCCGGCAGCTCCGTCGAAAAATGTTCCGCAGGCCAAGCTTTACACGATGGACCAGGCAGGCCAGCTGATCTACGACGCTTCGCCCGAGCTTTACTCGGCCATTCAGGAAAGCGCTTCACGCGGTCCGAACACGAGCATTCACATCACCCCGGGACTTCTTCATTACACCAATCCCAACGACTTGGATCAGTGGCTTTGCTTTCCGCCGTTCTCCAGCATCTGCGTGATCACCGTCAAAGGCGCCGAAACGGTTGATGCCGGTGACGTGCTCGACGGCGTGCAGAACAATACGCTGGAATACACGGAGTGCACCTCGCCCGAATGCATCAACGACGATGATTCGGAAGCTCCGCTGTGGTTCATCGCCGCTACGGAAGATCCGCAGGCCGTGCGCATCGAGCGTATTTATACCTGGATCAACGCCGATGAATGCATGGAAGGCGTCATTTATCCCCGCTAATGAGAATTCTGTTTCTGAACTTTTGCTTGATCCTGGCCCTGCTGCTGCCCGGCTGCAGCGGCCGGGATCCTTCTTTTGCGCTCGAGCTCGCAGACAAGATCATCATCGATGAGTCGCAGCTGGTGCTGCAGCATATTCCTTTGCAAGTGGAGATGATCGACGAGTCAAGCATGGCCATGCTCAACAAATCGGAGCTGTGCCTGTACGATACGCGCAGCGGGAAATTGCTGAAGCGTTTCGACAATAGCTCGCTGAACGGCGATTCGCTGGTGCGCGCGACCATCGGCGTCGAGCAGGCAGACTCGATCACCATTCTTCCGCCCGATACGACCGGGCCGGAGCCGCTGGTGCAGGTGCGAAGCTTCGATCATGCAGACGGCGAATATTTGATCTACGTGTACGTCGCGTATTCCTACCGGTACAGATCGGACGAGCGCGCGCAGCTGGAGATCAAAAAGCTGAAGCTGAAACTGAGCGACACGGCAGAAGCGCCGATCCTCACCGTCGACGGCGCGGCGCCCTTCTTCATTCTCACCGACAAAAACTTTTCCATCAAGCGCATCATCAGCGAGCAGCCTTCGCTCGGCAGCCGTTACGGCACTTACAAAATATTTCCCGACATGGGATTTCACCGCCGGCGCGACGAGATCGTGCTGCGCATTTACGATCAGCCCGCCGCTTTTCAATTGCCCCCGGATCAAAAAATAACGCAACGCGACAGCTTGCCGATGGTGGGCCTTGCGCAGATCGCGGATAAAAAAATTTCGCTGAAAAAAGAATTGCTGAATACCAGCGCCATTCCCGGGTACAGCTATTCTTCCCCGGAATACGGCTTCAGCATGCGGCACTACGATTTGCATAACGATACGCTGCTGGTCTCGACCGAGGCCGGAATTTTTTCTCTGCCTGGCGGAAAACGCTTCCGCATGCAGCGCAAGCTGGAAGCAAATGAAAAGCCGCGCGGCCCGTTCAAAATTTATAAAGAACGCTTGCTGTACTGCGCCGGCACCGATGCGGACAAAGGAAAGACCAGCACGATCAAAATTCTGGACCCGCGAAGCGGCGAGCTCGAATTCCAGCTGCCCGTATCTTCGTCGCAATTCGCCGTGCAGGGCGATACGCTGCTGCTGGTCGGGAGAGATGCGGAGCATTATTACATCGAGCGTTATGCCATTGTTGAGAATTAGCTTCCTGCTGCTGCTGTTCGCCTGCAACCCTGCGGAACAGCCGCGAACGCTCGCGGAGGAAATCCGCCTGGTCAGCGGCGGCAAACCCGGACCGTACCTGGTTTTCACGATCAACCCGAACGATTGCTTCCGCTGCGTCAACTCGCTGCACGATCGCCTGGGCAGGGTGTTTGAAAAAGACCTGGAATATACCGTCGTCCTGGTGCTCAAAGAACGGCGCAGCATCGAGCGGCAGCACCTGTTCAGCACCGTGCTCAGCGATCTCGACACCACGAAAGTGCCGCTCATCTGGGACGACGCGCTGTATGAAAAAGTAGCGCAGAATTATTCCGGCGCCAGAGAGCAATCGCTCCTGCTCATGCTCGATGCACAGGGAAAAACAATTCTCTGCAAGCCCGTGAAAGAGCTGACGGGACTGGAACCGGAAATAAAAAACGTGTTCGAATAATTTTTCGCAAGCTCATTTTTCGCAAGCTCATTTTAGATCTTCCCCGGAAGAATAGGGCGATCCTGTCCCGGCCTCCCCCTTTAGCAGTCGAGGGTGAGGCCGGGCTCAGTCGGGAAAGGCGGAAACAATTTATCGCGGAAAACGGTAAAAGAATCGAAATGCGTTTTTCCAACATGCGATGCATCCTGCTCCTACTGATCACTGCAAGCTTTGCTTCCGGCTGCGCGGCCTTGCGGGAGAAGCGAAGAAAAAACGAAAAGCTGCATCCTTCATCGTACCTGGAGGCGAAGATCATTTTCCAATGGCAGGACAGCCTCACGAACGATATCCACGCGCGCGTGCAAGTCAGGAACAAAGCGAAGTTCACCAGCTACAGCTACCTCTCTCTCGTTACCAGCATACAGAATGAAAAAGGCGACACGATCTGCACCGCCTTCTTCGATGAGATGGGCGGCGTCGATGCAAAAGGCATGAAGATTTTCGACCGCGTAATGGATTGCCCGGGAAAAAATCTCGTGATGAAAGTTTCCGAGATCACCGGCCGGCCGGTGAGAAAAGAGTAGGATCTATTTTCTTTTCTGCAGCTGCAGCACTTCTCCCGCCCGCGGCTCCTGTCCCGCAGCCATGCGGTTTTTCCGGTACAGCGATTTCAAGCGAATCCCGTACAGCTGCGCGATCTCCTGCATCGTCTCGCCCGGCTTCACGGTGTGCGTTTCCGTATTCGCTTTGCGCTTCTTCGGCTCGATGTACAGCAGCTGCCCGTTTTCCAGCGAAGCGTTGCGCCGGAGATCATTGTAGCGGAAAAGCTCAGGATAGGCCAGCTTCAGCTCCTGCGCGAGCTTTAAAAACGAATCGCCTTTTTTCACCACGATATATTTCACGCCGTTGTTCTCGAACACCTGCCGCTTGCCCGCGCTGCTCACTACCGCCTGCTGCTGCCTGGGATTCACCGGCTCGATGGGCCTCGGCGAGGCGCCTTCCACCTTGTCCAGCTCGTTCAGCTTGTTCGCCTCGATGATGTCGATGAGCCGTTCGGCGTAGCGCGGATCGGTGGCGTAGCCGGCCTGCTTGAGGCCCGTCGCCCAACCTTTGTAATCGGTGATCTTCAATTGAAAAAGAAAAGCGTAACGCTGCCGCCCGCGCAAAAAATTCGAATGGTCGAGATACGAATCGTACACGGTGGCGTACTTGCGGAAGCATTCGTTCTTCTCGTCATCGTCCTGGATGTACGATTCGCCCGCCCAGTCCTTGTGGCACTTGATGCCGAAATGATTGTTCGCGTAAACCGCCAGCGCGCTGTTCCCGTTCCCCGATTCGAGCATGCCCTGCGCCAGGGTGATGCTGGCGGGCACGCCGGCCACGAGCATCTCGCGCACCGCGTCCTCCTTGAATTTCTCGATGTATTCCTTCGCCGTCATCTTGCGCTCCGCGGGCTGGGCAAACGCGGGCGGGCCGGCAAGCAGCAGCAGGGACAACAAGACGATCGGAGCTTTTTTCATCGGAAGCCAATTCACCTGCAACAAAAATAAGGGCAAACGAGCCCACGAATTCCGGGCGCAGGGGTTCCTTTTAAACAGCGTACTGTTAATTTTACGGGTACATACGACCGAAAGTTTGCGCCTGCCCCGACTTTATACCGCCCTTGCGCTGCTGTGCTGCAGCCTGTTCGCCGCCGCCCGCGAGCCCGCCCCGCGCTTCCGCCGCATCGGCGCCGCGCAGGGTTTATCCTCTTCGCACGTGCAGACCCTGCACCAGGATGCGCGCGGCTTCTTGTGGATCGGTACGGATAACGGGCTGAACCTCTACGACGGCAACAGCTTCACCGTGTTCCGCTTCAACCGCCACGACACCACCTCCATCTGCGGCGATAATATCGTTTCCATCGCGGAAGATGCGCGCGGCTTCATCTGGATCGGCACCGAAAGCGGCGTGTGCCGCCTCGATCCGCGCACACGGAAAGCGCGGCGCGTGAATTTCAGCAGCAAAGAAAAAACTGCCGTGAACGATGATTTCAAATGCATCGTCTACATCGATAAGATGAGCCGCACCTGGATGGGCAACAGCTCCGGGCTCGCGCTCTACGACAGCACCAAAAATCTTTTCCGCCGTTACGAATTGCGCGAGAACGGCCGCGAGATCAGGGAGCGCATCAGCTGCATGCTAGCCGTAGGCGATGAAAATTCCGGCGCGCTGCTCATCGGCACGTTCAACGGCCTGCTCGAGTTGGCTTGCACGCCCGACCGGGTAACGGATGCGGTGCGGCGTTACCGTTTCACCGACGGCCGCGACAACCTCGTCACCGGCATCGCGTACGCGAACGGAAGAGTGCTGCTCAGCACCTGGGGCTACGGCTTCGGAGAATTTGTGCCGGGAAAAAACTCCTTCCAGCTGCACACCTGGGACACGCTGCGGCCCGAGCAGCCTGCGGCAGGCAACATCGCCAGCGGTGCAGCCGTCGTGGACGGGCAGGCGTACTTCAGCACTTCCGCCGGACTGTTCAGCATGCCGCTCGATCCGAAAAAAACGATCGCGGAAAAAGCGGCGCGGTACATGCACGACAAGAACGATCCGTTCAGCCTTTCCTCCAACCACGCAAGCTGCGTGCTGGCCGATCGCGACGGGAATATCTGGGTGGGAACTTCCGAAGGGCTGTCGGTGATCTTTCGTTCGCAGCAGCGTTTTCAGCTGATACGGGGGATCGAGGGCACGCTGACGAAAATTCATTTCGACCGCAACGGCGAGGCCTGGATCAGCTCCTGGTACGGGCATGGCCTGCAGCATTTCGATACGGCCTTCCGCGAGCTGAAACGTTACGCGCACGTGCCGCCGCAAGCGCAGGACGCCAACACCGCGCAGGTCTCCGACGTGATCAGCGCGGGCAGCGGCCGCACCTGGATCGCGACCTTCAACGGGTTGTGCATGCTCGATGAGCGCACGGGAAATTTCCAGCGCTTTCTTCACGAAGAAAGAAAAGACGGTTTGCTTTCCAATCGCCTGAATGCTTTGATCGAAGACCGCGCCGGCAATATCTGGATCGCTACGTATGGCGCCGGGCTCAACGCATACGATCCTGCGGGCAATGAATTCATCTCCTTCACCGCGGCGAACGGGCTCGCTTACGATCTCGTCTGGTCGCTGTACGAAGACCGCCACGGTACGATCTGGATCGGCACGAATGACGGCATCTCGTATTATAACCGGCATAACCGGGAGATGCGGAGCATTCACGAATTGCAGATCGACGGCAAAACGGTCCGCCCCGGCGTGGTATGGAGCATCGCGTCGACGGACGATGGCACGCTGTGGTTCTCGACCGACGTGGGCTTGTTCAGCCTGGATACGGCGAAACGCTGGAGCTACTATTCCACCGAGGAAGGCCTGCCCGCGCGCCAGCTCGGCAGCCTGCTCGGAGATGATCAAAATAATTTATGGATCAGCAGCCGCAGCGGCCTGAGCTGCTTCCGCACGAAAGAAAAAAAGTTCGTGAACTACACGACGCAGAACGGGCTGCCCGCCGACTGCAAAGGCAGCGCCTTCGCGCGCGATCACAACGGCTTATTTTACCTCGGCACCGACGCCGGGCTGCTGCGCTTCGATCCTGCCGCTTTCAACCGTCCCGCGAAGCTGCCCGAAATTTTTCTCACGCGCCTGAGCGCTGCGGGTGAAGAGCAATTGTTGCCGCGGGAAAATAGAGCGGAGCTTTCTTTCGCCTACGATCAAAACGACATCCTGCTCGAGTTCACCGCGCCCGACCTGGAAGCGGGCAGCCTGCAGCGTTACGAATACCGCCTCGGTGAAAATTCGGATTGGCTGCCGATCGGCAACCGCCGTGACCTCAGCCTGGCGAATCTCGCCCCCGGCCGATATGCGTTGAGTATTCGCCCGGTGAACAGCGAGGGCGGGCTGGGCGCGCCGGCCACCCTGCTGCTGCAGATCCGTCCGCCCTTCTGGAGAACATCCTGGTTCATCGCGGCGATGAGCGCGCTGGCCTTGCTGCTGATCATACTCGTCGTGCGTTACGTTTCGCAGCGCCGCCTGCGTGAAAAGATCCTCCGCCTCGAAAAAGAGCAGGCGATCGAGCGCGAGCGCAACCGCATCTCCAAAGACATGCACGACGATCTCGGATCCGGCCTCACGCGCATCGCCATCCTCAGCGAGGTCGTAAAGCGGCGCCTGAATGATCCGAATGAAGCCGCGAAGCAGCTCGACACCATCTCCGGCAGCGCGCGCGAGCTGGTCGACAACCTCAATGAAATTATCTGGACGCTGAACCCGGGGAACGATCACCTGGAAAGCCTTTCAGCGTACGTGCGGGAGTATGCGCACAAATTTTTCGAAGGCCACGAGCTGCAACTGCATTTCGACTACCCGGGGCAATTGCCCGCGCTCGCGCTTTCCGAAGAGCAGCGAAGGAATATTTTCCTCGTGCTGAAGGAATGCTACCACAACATCGCCAAGCACGCGGCCTGCACGGAAGTGATCACCGCGCTGCAGATCGGGAACGGGCGCATCCGCTTTACCGTTTCCGACAATGGGAAAGGTTTCGACGAAGCGGAAGCGCGGCGGTTTTCCAATGGCCTGGGCAATATGCGCAAGCGCATGGAAAGCATCGGCGGAAATCTTTTCGTGGAAAGCGCACCGAGAAAAGGAACGCGCGTGATCATGGAAATTCCAGCACGGAAAGCGTAACCACATTTTCATGCGATTGCTGCGCAACTAAAGCAGCGTACTTTTGCCTCATGCCTATCCGCGTCGCCATCGTCGAAGACACCGAAGACATCCGCAACGGCCTGAGCCTGCTTATCGGCGGCAGCGAAGGTTTCGAGTGCCGGCACGTGTATGCTTCCGCTGAAGATGCGCTGAAAGAATTACCCGCCGT
>Ga0196977_1000375_pt1 | contig 24482 bp, 20 predicted proteins | sample S3v_1013CmetaG_FD_148634 | JGI IMG/M metagenome (GOLD analysis project Ga0196977, IMG submission 148634) | Soil microbial communities from Anza Borrego desert, Southern California, United States - S3+v_10-13C | ecosystem: Environmental > Terrestrial > Soil > Desert | place: USA: California...
AGATCGATCCGATCTGCGCCCTGCAGGCGGCGATGGAAGGCTTCCGCGTCGTCACGCTCGACGAAGCGGCCGACAAGGCCGACATCTTCGTGACCGCCACCGGCAACGTGAACGTGATCACCCACGACCACATGATCCGCATGAAGCACAACGCGATCGTGTGCAACATCGGCCACTTCGATTCCGAGATCGATATCGCGAGCCTGAAGCAGTACAAGTGGGACAACATCAAGCCGCAGGTCGATCACGTGATCTTCCCGAGCGGCAAGCGCCTCATCGTGCTCGCGGAAGGGCGTCTGGTGAACCTCGGCTGCGCGACCGGTCACCCCAGCTTCGTCATGTCGAGCTCGTTCACGAATCAGGTGCTGGCGCAGGTCGAGCTCTTCGGCAACAAAGGCAAGTACGAGAACAAGGTATACGTGCTGCCGAAGCAGCTCGACGAGAAAGTCGCGAGCCTGCACCTGAAGAAGCTCGGCGCGCAGTTGACGCGCATGACCGAGGCGCAGGCCAAGTATCTCGGCATCGATATCAACGGTCCCTTTAAGCCGGACCATTACCGTTACTAGGTGTAACGGTAATAGCGTCCGGCTTCGGCGGGACCGAACGGGCGGTAAACGAACAGAGGGGGAACCAAGGTTCCCCCTCCATAACCTCCCCCTCCTTCCGGCAATCGCAAAGTAACCGCGGGCGCGTAGGTCACATGGAATCGCAAAAGAAACACCAGCGCTGCTTCAGCTTCGAGTTCTTCCCGCCGAGTACGCCCGAAGGCGCTGAGAAGCTCGCTCAGACCGCGAAGCAGCTCGCGCAGTTGAAGCCCGAGTTCTTCTCGGTCACGTACGGCGCCGGCGGCTCGACCCGCGAGCGCACGCTGAACGCAGTGCTCGACCTGTGCCGCGCCGGCCACTCCGCCGCGCCGCACATCTCATGTATCGGCTCCTCGCGCGTGAGCGTGCGCGAGATACTCCAGGAGTACAAAAGCCACGGCATCCGCCATCTGGTGGCGCTGCGGGGCGATCTGCCTTCCGGCACGGCGTCGACCGGCGAGTTCCATTACGCCAACGAGCTCGTGGCATTCATCCGGCAGGAGTTCGGCGATCACTTCTTCATCGAAGTCGCGGCCTATCCGGAGTATCACCCTCAGGCGCGCACGGCGCAGGAAGACCTGCAGGCGTTCAAGCGCAAGGTGGAGGCCGGCGCCGACTCGGCGATCACGCAGTATTTCTTCAATGCCGACGCCTACTTTCATTTCGTCGACGAATGCGAAGCGATGCGGCTCGCGCTGCCGATCGTACCGGGCATCATGCCGATCGGGCGCTTTTCGCAGCTCGCGCGCTTTTCCGATGCCTGCGGCGCGGAGATCCCCCGCTGGATCCGCAGGAAGCTCGAAGGCTACGGCGACGACACGGCCTCGATACGCGCATTCGGGCTGGATGTCGTGACCGACCTCTGCGACAACCTGCTGCGGCACGGCGCGCCCGGGCTGCACTTCTACACGCTCAACCAGGCCGGTCTCACCACCACCCTATGGCAGAGACTCGGGCTCTGAGCTATCCGCCCGGCACCATCGGCAGCATGATGGAGCCGCCCGTCGCGGTATTCCATCCCGAAATGACGGTCGCGCAGACGATCGAGCAGCTTCGCACGCTCATCAAGAGCGCATTTATCACCTACGGCTACGTGACCGACACCGCCGGCAGGCTCGTCGGCATCATCACGATGCGCGATCTCCTGTTCGCCGCGCAGGGCGACCGGCTCGACGTGCTCATGCTGCGCGATCCGTTCTGCCTCACGCCGGACATGCCGCTCGCCGAAGCCATGAAGCAGGTGGTGCGCCGTCATTACCCGGTCTATCCGGTGTGCGACACGAACGGCGTTCTGATCGGACTCGTACGCGGCGAAACCATGTTCCAGGAGCAGGCGATCGAGATCACGGCACAGCCCGGCAGCATGGTCGGCGTGGAGAAGGAAGAGCGGCTCGCGACACCGTGGTCGCGCAGCTTCCTGTTCCGGCACCCGTGGCTTCAGTTGAACCTGATCACCGCGTTCGTCGCCGGCGCCGTGGTGAGCTTATTCGAAGGCACGATCGAGAAGCTGGTCGTGCTGGCAGTGTTCCTGCCCGTTCTCGCGGGGCAGTCCGGCAACACCGGCTGTCAGGCGCTGGCCGTCACGCTGCGCGGGCTCACGCTGGGCGAAGTGCAGAGCGGGCGCGAACGCCGCCTCGTCATCAAGGAAGCGTCGCTGGGGTTGCTCAACGGCGCGCTGACGGGGCTGGTCGCAGGCCTCGCGATGTTCGCGTACGCCAGCGCGCAGGGCTCGCCGCACGCGCTCCTCCTCGGTTTCGTCGTGTGGCTCGCGCTGGTCGGCGCGTGCGTCGTGAGCGGGATCTGCGGCGCGATGATCCCGCTCACGCTCAAGCGCTTCGGTGCCGATCCAGCGACCGCGTCGAGCATTTTTCTCACCACCGCGACGGACGTGGTGAGCATGGGGATGCTGCTCGGTCTCGCTGCCCTGCTGATCCGCTGAGCGGTGCGCCATCGGCGCACCCTACGGCGCTGCTCGTCCGCTAGCCCGTGGGCGCTGAGCGGACCCCGGCAGGGAAAGGAGGTTACGGAGGGAAACCTCTGGTTTCCCTCTGTTCGTGCTCGGGAAGACCCGAGTGCAGCGCCCTACGCTACGGCCTTCTGCTTGTCCGATTTCTTTTTCGCCTGCGCGGCCTTCGCGTGCATCGCCGCATATGCCGCATGCGCAGCGGCTTCGGCGTCGCCGACGTGGACCGGATAGCCCATGTCGTCGAGCACGGAGCCGAGCGCCGACAGGCACAGCATCACGTTGTCGGGGCGGCACGAGTAGCCCATGAGGCCGAAGCGCCAGATCTTGCCGGCCAGCGGACCGAGCCCGGCGCCGATCTCGAGGCCGAATTCGTTCAAGAGCGTGCGGCGCACTTCCGCTTCGTTCACGCCGTCGGCGCACATCACCGCGTTCATCTGCGGGATCTGGTGCTGCTCTTTCACCAGGAATTGGAGCCCCATCGCTTCGAGCCCGGCCTTGAGCGCGATGTGATGGCGCTGGTGACGCGCCCAGCAGTTCTCCAGCCCTTCCTCGCGGATGAGCAGCAGCGCTTCGTGCAGCGCGAAGAGCGAATTCGTCGGCGCGGTGTGGTGATAGGTGCGCGCAGGAGTACCACTGGCGCCCCAGTAGCCGAGGAGCAGGTTCATGTCCATGAACCAGGAATGGATCTTCTCCTTGCGCGCCTTCACGTAATCGACCACGCGCTCGCTCAACGACACGGGTGACAGGCCCGGCGTGCACGACAGACACTTCTGGCTCGCCGAATAGACGGCATCGATGCCCCATTCGTCCACGAGCACGGGCGAGCCGCCGAGCGACGTGACGGTATCGACGATCGTCAGCGCGTCGTACTTGTGCGCGATCTCGACCAGCGTCTTCGCGTCCGACAGCACGCCGGTGGAGGTCTCGGCGTGTACGAACGCGACGACCTTCGCGTCACGATTGCCTTTCAGCGTGTCTTCGAGCTTCTGCGGGTCGATCGGGTGGCCCCATTCGGCTTCGACGACGACGGGAATGCCGCCGCAGCGCTCCACGTTTTCGATCATGCGCCCGCCGAACACGCCATTGCGGCAGACCACGACCTTGTCGCCCGGCTGCACGAGGTTGACGAAGCAGTACTCCATGCCGACCGATCCGGGCCCAGACACCGGGAACGTCAGCGGGTTTTTGGTCTGATAGGCGTAGCGCAGCAGCGCCTTGAGCTCTTCCATCATGTCGACGAAAACCGGATCGAGGTAGCCGATGGCGGGCTGGCTCATCGTGGTCAGCACGCGCGGGTGGATCTCCGTCGGGCCCGGCCCCATCAGCGTGCGCTGCGGCGGATGGAAAGAGCTGATGCGCCTGGTCGGCGCGAATTCGTTCATGGCGTCACTCCCTGTGGAGCCGAAAAGGTTTTCGCCGTCCGGGCGGGACTTCAGCCGGATCGGCTTGCGGGCATTGGCTTCGTTCAAGATCTCGACCGCGGCGATTCGCCCGGCGGTCACGTGCTCGACCTCCATCGCCCAGCGCGCCGGCACGTAGCCGGACTTCACCCAGTTGTTCACGACCGCCCGGTCGAGGCGAAAACGGCGGGCCACTTCGGCCTGGCTGCCGAACAGCGCGACGAGACGTTCAGCGCAATTCATTGCCGTAAGGCTAGCATGTCAAATTCACTTTGACAAACTGGCCTCTTCAGGCGGCTTTACGTGCCGGCAGGTATAGAGCAGCAGGATGTCGTAGGCGCCTTTGAGCACCCCGGCAACCACCAGCGGCCAGCCGAACGTCGACAGGCTCAGCAGATAGCCGGCAATCACCGGCCCCGCCGCAGAGGTAAAGCTCCGGGGGACGCTGGTGATGCTGGCCGCCGCGGGCCGCTCACCCGGCGGCACGATCGCCATCACGTACGACGTGCGCGTCGGCACGTCCATTTGCGAGAGCGCGCTGCGCGCCAGCAGCAGCGCAACGGCCCACGACAGCGACGGCATGAACGGTACGAGCACGAGCAGCACGTTCGAGGGCAGATGCGTGAACACCATCGTGTTGACCAGACCGAAGCGGCGCGAGATGCGCACCGCCACGGGGTAGGAAAACGCCGCGAGCAGCGCGCTCCAGAAGAAGATCGTGCCGGCCACGGCGGTCGAAAGCTCGAAGCGATTGAAGAGCCACAGCACCAGCATCGCGTCGGCGACGAGACCGCCGCCGAACGAGTCGATGCAGAAGAGCGCCGCGAGCTTGTAGACCATGATGCGCGAGGCGCCCAGCGGTGCGTGCACGGGCCGATCGTCCGGATGGCTGCGGGTCGGCAGTGTGCGGTAGAGAATCGCCGCCGCGAGGCCGAAGGCGCCGTACGCCACGAACATCACTTGCAGCGCGGCTTTCAGCGTCAGTCCCGTTTGCGCCGCGATGAGGTCTGGCGCGCCCGCGATCAGAGCGCCCAGCGCAGCGACCAGCGAGCCGACGAGGCTGTAGCGCGCGAACGCGGCCGTGCGTTCCGAGTCTTCGACGAAGCGCGAGATCGCCGCGTGCTCGACGGGCAGAAAGACGCTGATGCCGCCGCTCGAGGGATTGAGCGTGCCGAGAAACGCCACCGCGAGCAGCGGCCAGAAATCGGCGACGCTGGCGAAGGAAAGGCCCGTCGCCGCCATCAGCAGGGCGCCGGCGATGAGGAGCGTCCGGTACTCGAAGCGGTGCGCCTGAAGCCCGATGCCGAGCGTCATCACGCCCGACCCGAGCAGCGTCGCGGTCGCGATGATTCCGACGTGCAGCGGACCGAAACCCAGCGCGACGAGGTAGACCGGGAGCAGGATGCTCGCGTAGCCGTCGGCGAAGGCGCGCAGCGCGCGTCCCCAGAGCAGGCGCCGCACGATCGCGTTGCGCTCGCGCCGCCGCACGGCGGTCGTCTCTACTGCAGTGTTAGCGCTTACTTGCATAGCCATCCCGCCTGACAACGCGAATCACGCGAGGGCTCTGCACGAGTGGATCTGGAAAACAGTGCCCGCGCGAGAGCTCGCAGCATCACAGGATTGGGCGGGGCACCGCCTTGGAGGGAATGTAACCCGGGGGCCTGCTTACCCCCGCGCGTAAGCTACACCGACTACGGTGTCGCCGGCAATCACTCGGTATCGAAAGCGGTGTCGCCGTCGGGATCGGCGCGACCGGCGGGCCGGAGGTCCGCGAAATCGAAAAGCTCGCGGTCCAGCAGATGCGACCGGCTCACGCTCTGAAGGCTGCGCATGATGTTCTCGACCCGGCCTGGATGGCGCTTGTGCCACTCGTGCAGCATCGCTTTGACCTGCTTGCGCTGCAGATTCTCCTGCGAGCCGCACAGCGTGCAGGGGATGATCGGGAAATCGCGCAGCTCGGCATACGCCGCGAGGTCGCTTTCTTCGCAGTAGGCGAGCGGCCGGATGACGACGTGGCGGCCGTCGTCCGAGCCGAGCTTGGGCGGCATGGCTTTCAACTTGCCGCCGAAAAACATGTTCAGGAAAAAGGTCTCGAGAATGTCGTCGCGATGGTGGCCCAGTGCAATCTTCGTCGCGCCGAGCTCGCCCGCCACCCGGTACAGCACGCCCCGCCGCAGCCGCGAGCACAGCGAGCACATCGTCTTGCCTGCGGGGATCACACGCTTTACCACGCTGTAGGTGTCCTGCTCGACGATGCGGTACGCGACGCCGCGTGATGCCAGGTACTGCGGGAGCACGTGTTCCGGAAAGCCGGGCTGCTTCTGGTCGAGGTTCACCGCGACGAGGTCGAAAGCGACCGGCGCGCGCTCTTTCAGATGCAGCAGGATGTCGAGCAGCGCGTAGCTGTCCTTGCCCCCGGACAGGCAGACCATGACCTTGTCCCCCGCGGCGATCATCTTGTAGTCGCCGATCGCCTGCCCCACGAGGCGGCGGAGCCGCTTCGCGAGCTTGTTCGCTTCGTAGATCTCTTTCGGTTTCTGGATTACCGCCGCTTCAGTCACGCTTCACCTTGTCTTCGTGGTGGGCTATCAGCCCACGCTACGATACTTCGTCACCTCGTCACTTCGTCACCGCCGTCAGCCGATGACGACGCTGCGGCCGCCGTCGACCGCCAGCACCTGCCCCGTGATGTACGGCGCCGACGTCAGCAGGAACTCGACGGTCTTGGCTATGTCGTCGGGTTCGCCGATACGCTTCAACGCCGTCTGATTGATGATGCGCTGGCGTCCGAGCTCGTCTTTCCAGGTATCGTCGTCGGGCCACAGGATCGCACCCGGGGCGACTCCGTTGACCCGGACCTCGGGCCCGAGTTCCCGCGCCAGCGAGCGTGTCAGCGCCACGAGACCGCCTTTCGCGATGGTGTAGACCACGTAGTTCTTCATCGGGAAGTCGGCATGGATATCGATGATATTGACGATCGAGCCGTGCGTTTTCCTGAGCTCGCGCGCCGCGGTCTGGGACAGAAACAGCGGCGCCTTCAGATTCGTGCCGACGAGATCGTCCCAGTCTTTGTCGCGGATCTCGCCGAGCGGCGTCGCGTAAAAGCTCGACGCATTGTTCACGAGTGCATCGAGCTGGCCGAACGCTTTCACTGCGTCTTCGACGAGGCCGGTGAGGCACGCCGGCTTCAGCAGATCGCCCTGCACCAGCACGACCGAACCCGCGCGCGCATCACTCAACTCATTGGCGAGCGTGCGCGCTTCGGTCGCGGAGGAGCGGTAATGCACGACGACGTTCGCGCCGGCGCCATGCAGACGCCGCACGATCGCGGCGCCGACGCGCCGCGCGCCGCCGGTCACCAGCGCGACCTTGCCTTCGAGGGCGCCACCCATATGTTGAGAATTGTAGCCCCTTGAATCATCATCGGCCGGCATGCTGCCGCCGTCGCTCGCTCACCTGCCGTCGCCGCCGCCCGAAGCGCAGGCGCTCAGCTCGCGGCTGCGTGACGCGATCCGCGACGAAATCGACGCACGCGGCGGCTGGATCTCCTTCGCGCGCTTCATGGAGCTCGCGCTGTACGCCCCGGCGCTCGGCTACTACAGCGCGGGCAGCACGAAGCTCGGAGCAGCCGGCGATTTCGTCACCGCGCCCGAGCTCTCGCCGCTCTTCGCGCAGTGTCTTGCGCGCCAGATCGCGCAGCTTCGCGACGCGGATCTTCCGGACGTGATCGAGCTCGGCGCGGGCAGCGGCGCGCTCGCGGCGGATCTGCTGAACGCGCTCGCCGCGCTCGACCGCGCGCCCGAGCGCTACCTGATACTCGAAGTGAGCGCGGAGCTCCGCGAGCGGCAGCGAACCCGCATCGCGGCACGCGCAGCGGGACTGGTCGAACGCGTGCAGTGGCTCGACGTGCTGCCGGCAAAGCTCGAGGCGACGCTGGTCGCGAACGAAGTGCTCGACGCGGTGCCGACCCACGTCGTGCGCACGCGCGCAGGCGCAGTCGACGAGGTGGGTGTCACCGTCACCGACGGCGCCTTCGAGCGTGCGCTGCGGCCCGCGACGGGCGAGCTGCTCGACCACGCGCTCGCGCTCGGTCTGCCCGGGCACGACTACCAGACCGAGATCAATCTTGCGGCGCCCGCGCTCGTGAAAAGCCTCGCGCGCGTGATCGCGCGCGGCGCCCTGATCTTCGTCGATTACGGCTTTCCGGCGCGCGAGTATTACCATTCGCAGCGCTCGCGCGGCACGCTCATGTGCCACTATCGCCAGCATGCGCACGACGACCCCTTCGCGCTGGTCGGATTGCAGGACATCACCGCGCACGTGGACTTCACTGCGATCGGCTCCGCCGCGCTTGACGCGGGACTGCGCGTTCTCGGCTACGCGACTCAGGCGCAATTCCTGGTGAACTGCGGGCTGCTCGATATCGTCGGCCGCACCGCGCCGGACGACGTGAACGCCTACGCGCCGCTCGCGAGCGCCGCGCACAAGCTCACCTCGCCCGCCGAGATGGGTGAGCTCTTCAAGGTGCTGGCGCTCGGCAAAGCCCTCACGGGACCGCTCATCGGATTCGCGCGCGGCGACCGTGCGCACACGCTGTAGCACGAGAGGACGCGGCAATCGAAACGGATCTCGCGCTCACACCGGGTCTCTGGGCCGGTGTCGTCATCGTCATGTTCACGGCGGGGCTCACACAGGGCGCGATCGGCTTCGGATTTCCCGCCGTCTCCACGCCGATACTCGTGCTGATGACGGACGTCAAGACGGCGATCATCCTGAACCTGCTGCCGAACTTCACGGTGAACTGCATCCACATCCTGAAGGGCGGGAACTACCGTGCGAGTCTCGGCCGCTACTGGCCGGTCGCTGCGTGGGTGCTGGCGGGGTCGTTTCTCGGCGCGCAGTTCCTGATCCGCGCGCCGCAGGAGCCGATACGCCTGCTCCTCGGGCTTGCGATCTTCGCGTACCTGTACCAGCACGTGCTCGCGCGGCTCGACTGGTCGTGGCTGTCGCGAAAACGAAGGCTTTCGGCTATGGTGTTCGGGCTTGCCGGCGGATTTTTTTCCGGCACGGTCAATCAGGCGCTGCCCCCGCTCCTCATCTATTTCACGCTGCTCAATCTCGAGACGCTGGTGATGACGCAGATCCTCAATCTCTGCTTTCTCGGCGGCAAGGCGGTGCAGGCCGCGACCCTGGGCGCCGCCGGCGAGATCGCGATGTCACAGGTACTGGCAAACGTGCCGCTCACGGTGGTCGGCGTCACCGGCCTCTACACCGGGATGGCCGTTCAGAAACGCGTCAGCGCCGAGACCTACCGGCGCCTGTTGCGCTACCTGCTGTTCGTGATCGCGCTGATCCTGCTGTGGCAGGGCTCACGGTGGTTCTGGTGAGACGAAAGAACCTGCGACGCGCCGGCGCTACACGCCGCCGCAAAAAATCGCTTGGTGCGGCAGCCGCCGCGCTCTCGAGAAATGGCGTATTTGCAGCGGCGTGCGTCGCGCTGCTGCTGCTGATCGTGCTGCCGGCGCACGCCGCCGAAAGCGAGGTGGAGCAGGCGCAGCGGCTGTGGGCGAAAAGCCCGCACGGCGCGATGCTCGCGCGCATCCTGCCGCCGGCCATGCAGCCGCGCGACCTGCCGGAAGGCGAGTCCGAGGGTGCGCGGCTCACCGTGCGCTACTGCGTGCAGTGCCACCACCTCGTGAACCCGGCGATGCATACCCCCGAGCGCTGGAAAGGCATCGTCGACCGGATGGTGTGGCGTATGCGCGGCAACGGCAACATGGGCGAGCTCATGAAGGAAATGATGGCGCAGGTGAAAGCCCCCGCCGACGCCGAGGTCGAGACGCTCACGCGCTATCTCCAGCGCCACGCGCAGGCCAGCATCGAACCGCAGCATCCGGCGCTGAAGACCCGCGCCGGGGAAGCGTTTGCGATCGCCTGCTCGCAATGCCATGCCCTGCCCGACCCGCGCCGTCACACCGCGCACGAATGGCCGCGTGTTGTCGAACGCATGAAGCGTCACATGGCGTGGACCAACGTCGTTGTCGGCAGTCCAGAGCTCAGGACGAATCCGGAGCTCAATACGCAGGAGATCGTGGCGCTGCTGCAGCGGTACGCCCGGAAGTAAGTCGACCCTCACCAAAATCCCGGTCGCCGGGAGGGGGAGACAGCCTGGCCTCGCCCCGCACCAGCGGGGAGAGGGTTAGGGTGAGGGACTAACCAGGGATTCTCATGCCACGCTCCACCGCCGGCCGCGCCGAGATCCCGTCGTACCAGCGCTTCACGTTCGGGAAATCCTCGAGCCGCGTCTTGTGCCACTCGTAGCGCGCAACCCACGGGTACGTGGCGATATCGGCAATCGAGTACTCGTCGGCGAGATACTCGTGATCCTTCAGCCGCGCATCGAGCACCCCGTACAACCGCCGCGTCTCGTTGGTATAGCGCTCGATCGCATACGGCACCGGCTGCTTCGCCGCGCGCAGGAAATGGTGGACCTGCCCGAACATCGGTCCGACGCCGCCCATCTGGAACATGAGCCACTGGAGCGCGACGTAGCGGCCGCGCTTCGAATCCGGCAGGAGCTTTCCGGTCTTGTCGGCGAGGTAGATCAGGATGGCGCCCGATTCCATCATCGAGATCGGCCGGCCTTCGGGGCCTTCGGGGTCGACGATTGCGGGAATCTTGCTGTTCGGATTGATCGCGATGAACTCGGGTTTGAATTGATCGTCCTTGCCGATGTTCACCGCATGCACGTTGTACGGCAGCCCCAGCTCTTCAAGCACGATGGACACCTTGCGTCCGTTCGGCGTGCTCCACGTGTACAGCTCGATCATTTTTCCTCCGTTGGTTCCAATGCCTGGCGGATTGCAGCGAGGCGCGCCAGGCCGACGCGTTCCTTGATGTCGTCTTTGGGCCCTGCTTTCGCGACCGCGCCGGCATCGACTGCCGCCGCCGCTTCGCGCGCGCGCCTCAGCCGTGCCAGCGCGCGCTCGGTGCCTTTCTCGCCGGCCGCCGCGGCGCTCAGCAGTTGTTCGAAGCGGTCCGGACGGCGCCACGCGTCCGCCGCATTCAGCAGATCCAGCATCGCTTCGGCGTCGAGCTCCTGCGCATCGACGATCGTGTTGGCGTGGCGCGCGGCGAGCACCGCGAGCTCGCGCACGCTTGCCGGCACCTTCAGTCTGTCCGCCAGCGCCTCGACCGCATAAGGATCGAGCGTTCGCGAGAGCGTCGCCAAGCGCACTTCCAGCGCAGCGCGCGCCTGCGCCGCCGCATCGAGCGCATCGAGCGCCGCCTGACCGCGCGCCGCGTCCTCGAACAGCGCAGCCAGCTCGGGGGCAACGCGGGCGAGCGCGCCGCACTCCTGCAGCACTTCGAGCATGCGCGACGGGCGTTTTTCCATGAGGCCGCGCGCGAGCTCCTGCCACACGCGCTCGGCGACGAGCGCATCGGCTTCCCCCGTCTCGACCATCTCGCGCATGAGCGCGTGCGTCTCCGGCGCGATATCGAAGCCGAAGCGCGCGGCGAACCGCGCCACGCGCAGAATGCGCACCGGATCTTCGGCGAAGGCGGGGCTCACGTGCCGCAGGATGCCGGCGCTCAGGTCTTCCGCGCCGTTGAACGGGTCGATCAGCGTGCCGTCCTCGTCTTTCGCCATCGCGTTGATCGTGAGATCGCGGCGCGCGAGGTCCTCTTCCAGCGTGACGTCGGGGTTCGCCTGAAACTCGAAGCCGTGATAGCCGCGCGCAGTCTTGCGCTCGGTGCGCGCGAGCGCGTGCTCTTCGTGCGTGTCCGGATGCAGAAAAACGGGGAAATCGCGGCCGACGGGTTTGAAACCGAGATCGATCATCTGCTCGGGTGTAGCGCCGACGACGACGTAGTCGCGGTCCTCCACGGGGAGCCCGAGCAGCTCGTCACGGACCGCACCGCCCACTTCGTAGATTTTCACCGCGCGCCGTGGCTGCGGTCGCGAAAGAGGTTGTAGCGGCTGCGGGGTGTGCGCTGCGCGAGCCAGACGGGTGCGACGGCTTCGAGCGCGGTCGGCTCGATGCCGAACGGAAGCCGCGCGTCCGAGACGGTCGCGAGCTTCATGGAATTCACGTTATCGCGCGTCAGCAGCTTCACCGGCAAGAGCTCCATGAGCCCAGCCTGAAGGTACGACAGGCTCGGGCCCAGACCGACGATCGGCCTGCGGTGTCCGGTCAGCTCGCCGGTGTACGCGACCAGCTCGCGCAGCGTATACGTCTTCGGGCCGGCGAGATCGTAGCTCTTGCCGAAACTCTCGAGCCGCGGCAGGCACTCGGCGAAAGCCTGCGCGACGTTCACGACGTACACGGGCTGAAAGCGCGCATCAGGACTGCCGAGAAACAGCACCGGGAGCCAGCGCTGGAGCTGCGCGAACAGATTGAGAAAACGGTCTTCCGGACCGAAGATGACCGACGGCCTGAAGATCGTGAAATCGAGGCCCGACTCGCGCACGATGCGCTCGCCTTCGCCCTTGGTCCTGAGGTAATTGCTCGGCGCGTCGGGCGCGGCGTTGAGCGCGCTCATGTGCACGAGACGCCGGATACCGTTTCGGCGGCACGCGTCGACGACCCTGCGCGCGAGCTCGACGTGCGCCTGCCCGAAGCCCGCCTTGCCGCGGCCGCCGTGCAGCACGCCGACGAGGTTGATGACGGCATCGCAGCCGCGCGTGACGCGGGCGAGCGCTTCCGGATCGTGCACGTCGGCGGTCACCACGTCGACAGTCGGCAGCAGAATCAGCGCCTTGGCGCGCTCGCGGTCGCGCGTCGGCACCGTCACGCGCAGACCCTTTTCGACGAGGTGCTCGCACAGGTGGCGACCGACGAATCCGGAACCGCCCAGCACGCACACGTCGTTCAGGATCATGGCGTGTCGCCGAGACTCGCCTCGCGCGCGCGGTAGCGCGGCGCAACCACGCCGAGCCGATGCTTCAGCGACTGGAGCTGCTGGCTGAAGGCATGCGCGTAATAGCTCGCGTTCGACATCACTTTTTTCACGTAGTCGCGCGTTTCGTTGAACGGGATGGTCTCAGCATAAATCGCGCCTTCCATCGGGCTGTCCGGGCGCCACGCCCGCGCGCGGCCGGGGCCCGCGTTATAGGCGGCGGACGCGAGCACCGGGTGACCGTCGAGCGTATCGAGCACGTGCTTCAGGTAATAGGTGCCGAGGCTCACGTTCGTGTCGATCTCGGTCACGTCCGCGATATTGCGCCAACCCATTTTCTTGGCGACCCATTTCGCGGTGGCCGGCATGAGCTGCATGAGGCCGGAGGCGCCGGCGCGCGAGCGCGCATCGACGATGAAGCGGCTCTCCTGCCGGATCAGCCCGTAGACCCACGCTTCGTCGAGGTTCATCTGCGCGGCGCGCACTTTGAGGACGTCCCTGAACGGCGCCATGTAGCGCAGCGAGAAATCATGGAGACTCTCGGTCTTGTCGGCCGTATTGATCGCGCGGTCGTACAACTCGTTGCGGCGAGCGAGCTCGGAGGCCGTCAGGAGCTGGCGGTCGTCGAATTTGCGGATCGCGAATATCCACTCGCGCACACCTTCCACGCGCAGGTTGAGGCGGTAGAGCTCGAACGCACGGCGGATCGACGGGTTCTCGCCCATCGCGCGCAGGTCACCCGGTCCCGGCTTGAACGCGACGGGCGGGGTCGCGATACGCTCCCCGAGGTCTTCGAGCGCGAGCTGGCCGTAGAAGTTGTATTCACGAGCGAGCGGCTTGAGCAGCGCGAGTGCCTCGTCGCTGCGGCCGGTCGCGGTCAGCGCGCGCGCCTTCCAGTAGCGCCAGGCGGATTGCTCGCGCTCCTTCTCCGTCATCGCGTCAATCGCCGCCAGCACCTCGCGCCAATCGCGGGCACGCAGCGCCGCGCGCGCTTTCCACGCGAGCTGGGTATCCGAGAGATCGCGGGCCTTGCCGAACCACGTCAGCGCCTCGGAATCGTGGCGCCATGCGCCCCAGTACGCGATCTGGCCCCAGACGTACGCGCGCTCCTCGGCGGAGAACCGCGGCTCCAGCCGCGCCCAGTGCGCCGCCGCCTGCTGTGGAGCGCTGCGGGCGAGGCGATAAACCGCGTACATCGCGGTCTCGCGGCCGGCGCGGGTGCGCAGATCGAACTGCTGCTTGTCGAGGTACCCGCCGGGATTGGACGTGATCAGCGTGAGCGCCCGGTAATCGGGCCCCTGTCCCGCCCCGAGGTACTGCGCCGCGCGGTTCGCCATTGCGACCTGACCTGCTTCCAGCGCGACTCGCACCCGCAGCCAGACGTCGTCCACCGTCAGTTTCTGCTCCTGCGCGAGGACGTTCATGAGCGCCGTGCAGCTCTCGGGCAGCTCGCGGGAAACGAACCACAGCGGCCGCGCCTCGGTGAGCGCTTCGCTCTGCCCGGCGCGGATGCGCGACTGCAGCCCGTAGCACGTGATGTCGAGGTCTTCACCGGTGTAGCGCGGATACTCGGCGTCGAAGAGCTCCCACTGGCCGGTGCGCCCGAGCAGTCTCAGCCAGTCCGCGAGCAAGCGCGCGGCGAGCGGCGTGTCGGCGTACGCGGAGATGAAGCGGCGGACTTCGGCCGGGCTCGCCTCTTCCAGCCGCAGACGCAACTGGTAGTAGGCGACATACGGCTCGAGGATGTAGTTGTTCAGCCGCCGCGCGTACAGATCGAGCTTGCGCGCGTCGCCCGCGCGGAACGCCTCGCGCGCGCTGATGAAGTCGTCCTCGGCGCCGGCGCTCGCGGCGTTCGGCGCGATCAGCACGGCTGCTATGAGCAGCGGCCGCACGAGACGTACGAATGAATGCATAGCCATCGCGTTGCGCTCGATTCTAGCGTTTTTCGATTCGGACTTAACGTTCGATACCAGGGTCGGAGTACCGCTTCGCAGCATGAGCGAAGAAGCTACTCCGATCCCGACTCAGCGCAGGAACAATCGGTATGCCGGGTTGCGGCTTTCGTCACAGTACGGGTAGCCCAGCTCCGCGAGAAAGGCCTCGAACTTCTTCTTGTCCTGCGCAGGCACCTGCATGCCGACGAGCACCCGGCCGTAATCGGCGCCGTGGTTGCGGTAATGAAAGAGGCTGATGTTCCAGCCCCGGCTCATGGCGTTAAGGAACCGCATGAGCGCGCCGGGTCGTTCCGGAAACTCGAATCGATACAGCATCTCGTCGGCGATACCGGTCGGGGCGTGGCCGCCCACCAGATGCCGCACGTGGAGCTTCGCAAGCTCGTTGTCGGTGAAGTCGAGCGCGTCCAGACCTTCGCCGCGCAGCGCGCGCACCAGCGTCTCGGTCTCGGCGCGATCATGGACCTGCACACCCACGAACACGTGAGCCGCCGAAGCGTCGGCGTACCGGTAATTGAACTCGGTGATATTGCGGGCGCCGATGAGCGCGCAGAACGCCTTGAAGCTTCCGGGACGCTCCGGAATCGTCACGGCCAGCACCGCCTCGCGGGCTTCGCCGAGCTCCGCCTCTTCCGCCACGAAGCGCAGGCGGTCGAAGTTCATGTTCGCCCCTGACGTGACCGCAACGAGGTTCCTGCCCTCGATTCCGGTGCGCTCGACGTACGCCTTCGCACCGGCGACCGCCAGCGCACCCGCGGGCTCCAGGATCGCCCGCGTGTCCTCGAACACGTCCTTGATCGCGGCGCACATGGCGTCGGTGTCGGCGAGGATCACCTCGTCCACCAGCTTGCGGCAGAGCGCGAACGTTTCCTCGCCCACCTGCTTCACCGCGACGCCATCGGCAAAAAGGCCGACCTGCTCGAGCGTGACGCGGCGTCCCGCCTGCAGCGAGCGGCGCATCGCATCGGCGTCCACGGGCTCGACGCCGATCAGCCGGATCTCGGGACGCAGGCGCTTCACGTACGCGCCGATGCCCGAAATGAGGCCCCCGCCGCCGATCGGCACGAAGATCGCGTGTATCGGCGTCGGACGCTGGCGCAGGATCTCGAGCCCGATCGTGCCCTGCCCGGCGATCACGTCCGGATCGTCGTAAGGATGGACGAAGGTCAATCGTCGCTTGCGCCCGAGCGTGCGCGCATGCTCGTAGGCTTCGTCGTACGAGTCGCCGTGGAGTATGACCTTCGCGCCGCGTGCCCGCACCGCGTCCACCTTGATCTGCGGCGTGGTGACCGGCATCACGATCGTCGCGCTGCACCGGAGCCGCTGGGCCGAGAGCGCGACACCCTGCGCGTGATTGCCCGCCGATGCGGCGATGACGCCGCGCTCGAGCGCCGCGGGCGTGAGCTGCGACATCTTGTTGTATGCGCCGCGCAGCTTGAACGAGAACACTTCGTGCGTGTCCTCGCGTTTCAGCCACACGTTGTTCGCGAGGCGCCGCGTGAGATTCGGCGCGAGCTCGAGCGGCGTTTCGCTTGCGACGTCGTAGACGCGGGCGGTGAGAATGCGCTCGAGATAGTCCCGCTTTTTCATGCGGCGTGAGCGTAGCAGGAACGCCTCTCTGTTACCATGCGCGCCATGACGCAAGACGAATTAAAACAGGCAGTTGCGCGTGCAGCGATCGAGCACGTCCCGGTCGGCGGCGTGATCGGCGTCGGCACCGGCTCGACCGCGAATTTCTTCATCGCGGAGCTCGGGCGCGTGAAGCACAAGTTCGATGCCGCCGTGGCGAGCTCGGAAGCCACCGCGCAGCGGTTGAAGGCGCTCGGCGTCGACGTGGTCGATCTCAACGACGTGATCGAGATCGGCGTGTACGTCGACGGCGCCGACGAGGTGACGCGCTCGCTCGCGATGGTGAAGGGCGGCGGCGGCGCGCTCACGCGCGAGAAGATCGTCGCGGCGGTCGCCCGCACGTTCGTGTGCATCGCCGACGCTTCGAAGCTCGTCGACGTGCTCGGGCGTTTCCCGCTGCCGATCGAGGTCATTCCCATGGCGCGCTCCTACGTCGCGCGCGAGCTGGTCAAGATCGGCGGACAGCCGGAGTGGCGTCAGAACTTCGTCACCGACAACGGCAACGTGATCCTCGACGTCTACAACCTCGAGATCACGAAGCCCATCGAGCTCGAGGAGCGGCTCAATCAGATTCCCGGCGTCGTCACGAACGGGCTCTTCGCCCGCCGCGGCGCCGACGTGCTCCTGCTCGGCACGAGATCCGGTGTTCAAACCTTGAAACGCTAATGTGTGACGAGGTGACGCAGTGACGAACTAGCTGCACTGCACCACGCGTCACTGCGTCACCGCGTCACCGCGTCACCGCGTCACCGCGTCACCGCTATGAAAGGCATCGGCAATGGCACGCACCGTCAAATGCATCAAATTGGGGAAGGAAGCGGAGGGCCTGGACTTTCCGCCGTATCCCGGCGAGCTGGGCAAGCGCATCTACGACAACGTCTCGAAGCAAGCGTGGAAGCAGTGGCTCGAGCTCCAGAAGATGCTGGTGAACGAGAACCGGCTCAATCTCGCGGACAAGAAAGCGCGTGACTATCTCGCGCAGCAGATGGAGCGCCACTTCTTCGGCGAAGGGGCTGAACGCGCCGCCGGCTACGTGCCGCCGAAGCCGTAGGGTGCGCCGGTGGCGCACTGGCCGGTGCGCCATTGGCGCACCCTACGAAAAAGGCCGCTTCCTACGAAACCGTCGTGCCGACCGGCAGTGAATCCACGTGCAGCGGGATCGTCGCGATGTGCGGGTGATCCGCGCGCGGTCTCTCGAGGTGATAGCCCTGCGCCGCGTCGACGCCGAAGCTCTTCAGCATGTCCAGCGTCGCCTGGTCTTCGACGCACTCGGCGATCGTCGTCTTGTGCAGGCCCTTCGCCACGGACACGATCGCTTTGACGAAAAGCTGGTTGTCGTGCTCCTGCGGGAGGTTCCGGATGAAGAGCCCGTCGATCTTCACCGCGTCCGCCTGCAGGTGTTTCAGATAGGCGAACGACGAGAAGCCGGTGCCGAAATCGTCCAGGCACACGATGCAGCCGGTGTGACGCAGCGCCTCGATGAAGCGCTGTGCATCGTGCAGATCGGACACCGCTGAGGTTTCCGTCAGCTCGACGAGCAGCCGCCGCGGCGCGACGGCGGCGCGTTTCAGTTGCTCCGCGATGTACTGCGGCAGCGTCGGCTCGTCGAAGGACCGACCCGAGATGTTGACGGCGAGCGCCGGGATCGCCCGGTTCTCGGACAGCATCCGGATCGACTCGCGCAGCACCCACTTGTCGATTTCGACGATCTTGCCGGACTTCTCCGCCATCGGGATGAACTGCCCCGGCATGAGCAGCCGCGACGGATCGTCCTTGTCGCGCATGCGCACCAGCACCTCGAAATGCGAGAGCGACTGATCGGCGGTCGAATAGATGCCCTGGTACTGCAGTGTCATCAGCCGGTTTTCCAGCGCGTGCAGGATGCGGTCGTTCCACGACATGCGCGAGACCATCTGCATCGAGGTGTCGAGATCGCTGCGGTAGACGCGCCATGCGTTCTTGCCGGCTTCCTTTGCCATGTACATCGCCATGTCCGCCCGCGCGATCAGGTCTTCGGGGTTGTCGGCGTGGTCCGGATAGACGGCGATCCCGAGGCTCGTCGTGAGCCGCAGGCTTTCGCCCTCGAACTGAAAGCGCACTGTCGCGATCGAGCGCGTGATGCGTTCGGCGAGCGCGCGCAGCATCTCCTCCGAGATGTCCGGCACCAGTATCGCGAACTCGTCACCGCCGAGTCGACAGAAGAGCTCGTTGCGCCGCACCTGCCCCGCGACCTCGCCCGCCACTCTGATCAGCATCGCATCGCCGGCGCGATGACCGAAGGTATCGTTGATGTACTTGAAGTCGTCGAGATCGAAAAAGAGCAGCGCCAGGCTCGAACCATGGCGCTGCGCTTCCGCGATCATGCGCGCGAGCTCTTCGTTGAAGCGGTGACGGTTGTAAAGGCCCGTCAGCGCGTCGCGCTCGGCGAGATAGATCAACTGCTCCGCGGTCTGGCGCTCATGCGTGATGTCCTCGAACAGCCACAGATACCCGACCGGCCGGCCCTTCACGTCCTTCACCGCATGGCCCTGCTGCATGACCACGCGGCCGTCCGACATGTGCACTTCGTACGCGCCGGAGAGCTCCGCGCCGCGGGGTTGCGCGAGGATGTGGTGGGCCTGCTCGTCCGCACGCGCGAGCAGATCGAGCGAGAGTCCGACGAGCTCTTCCGGCGTGCGGCCGATGATCCGGGTATTCGGTGGCAGCGGCCAGATGCGGCTGAAGGCCGGGTTCGCGTAGACGACGCGGTTGTCGTTCGAGACGAACACGATTCCCATGTCCATGGCGGCGAGCAGCGCCGAGAGGCGGGCGTGCTCGTCCTGCGCGCGGCCGAGGTATTCCTGCTGCACCGTCTGCGAATCCTGCAGCTCGACGACCGTCGTTTCGAGCTGTTGCTCCGCTTCCTTGCGCTTGGTGATATCGCGGATGCTGATCCGGATGCCACGATAGGCGCCGCTCTGGTCGTGGATCGGACGCCAGTCGGCGGCCGCCCAGAACTCGCTACGATCTTTACGGCAGGCGCGGAACTCGTAGTCCTGGCCCATGTTCCCGCGCAGGGCGCGCCGGATCTGCCGCAGGGTGCGCTTGGCCTCGGGCCCGGTGATGAAGGGCGCGGGGAAGTTCTCCATCCTCAGGCACTGCTCCGGCGTGTAGCCGAACATGTCCGTGACGCGCGGGTTGATCCACAGGAGCTTGCCTTCGGGACTGATCCACAGCTCGCAGTCGTAGCTGTAGTCGGCGATGGTCGTGAACTTCGCCTCGCTCTCCGCGAGCGCCTTGATGCGGCTCGCCAGTGCCTCGGCCATGGTGTTGAACGCTCGCGTGAGCTGCGCCACCTCGTCGCTGCCGCGCACCGGCACCCGCACGTTGAGATCTCCGGCCGCGAGCTGCGCGCTGGCGACCGAGAGCTTCGTGAGGTTGCGCGTGAGCCAGTAGGCGAGCGCGATCATGAGCGCGGTCGAAAGGATGAGCGCGATCACGCCGATCACCAGGTTGTCGCGTATGAGCTGGACCCGCGCGCGCTTGAGGAACCCGGTTTCCAGTCCGAGCGCGAGCCTGCCGTACTGCTGGCCCGCGATGCGCACGTCCACTTCGGTGTGGAACACGTCTCCGGCTTCGCGCGCGGAGAGCAGCACCTGACGCGGCGGGAGCGCCCGACGTTTGTCCCAACCGCTCGCCGCGACGATGCGTCCCTTGCGATCGAACAGCACGAGGTACGAGATCGCCTGCTCGCGTCGCGCACGCTCCAGCACTTCGTTCACCTTGCCGCGCTCGGAGTGGGCGAGCGGGCCCGCGAGGGCCGCGGAGAGCAGCTGCTTCTGCTCCTCCAGATGGATGCGCGTGCGCTCGAGCAGCTTCTCGTCCATCACGCTGATGCTGTTGTAGATGAGGAGCGCGATCATGGCCGCCTGCACGAGCGCGCTCGCGAGGAGCAGCCGCGCGCGCAGCGGCAGCGCGTTGCGCAGCGCGGCCGGCGCCGCTTTCGCCGCCGTTGCCATCAGAGGCGCTTCACCAGGACGACCGAGCGCCGCTGGTAGTTGTAGAGCTCGCGCTTGGGTGCCGGCAGCGCGTCGATGTCGGCCTCGGTGAATCCGCGCTCGACGAACCACTGCTCAGCCCGCGTGGTCAGCACGACGAGCTTCTTCAGCTTCATGCGCCGCGCGCGCCGTTCGATCTCCTTGACCAGCCGCTCGCCCGCGCCCTGGTTGCGGAAATCGGGCCGAACGGCGAGACCCGCGAGCTCGCCGGCGCCCTCCTCGGGAAACGGATACAGCGCGGCGCACGCGATCACCACGCGGTCGTGCTCGAGCACGACGAAGCGGGTGATCTCGCTTTCGAGCAGGCCGCGGTTGCGCTTGACCAGGATACCCTCGGCTTCGAGGGGCTCGATCAACTGCAGGATGCCGCCGATATCGTCGGGCCGCGCCGAGCGCAGCGTCTCGATCGGATCGGGCGTGATCAGCGTGCCGACGCCCTTGTGCGTGAAAAGCTCCAGCAGCAGCGCATCATCGATGTGGCTCGAGATGAGGTGCGCGCGCTTCACACCGCCTTCGCAGGCTCGCACCGCCGCGGGCAGATAGAGATCCACATCGGTCTCGGCCTCGGCCGCACGCGCGATACGCGCTTTGGCCTGCTTCACCGTGAGCTCGCGCAGGAGCTCGCCGCGCTTGCCGGTGACGCCCGGGGTGTCCATCATGAAGATGAGCTTCTCGGCGCCGAGCGCGATCGCCGTCGAGCCGGCGACGTCCTCCAGCGCGACGTTGAACACCTCTCCGGTCGGTGAATAGCCGAGCGGCGACAGCAGCACGAGCTCGTTGTCGGCAAGACGCCGCCGGATCGCCGTCGCGTCGACCTTGCGGACCTCACCGGTGTGCATGTAATCGACGCCCGACAGCACGCCGAGCGGCTTTGCCGTGATGAAGTTTCCGCTCGCCACGCGGATATCGGCGCCGGCCATCGGTGAATTCGGGAGCCCCATCGAGAGCAGCGCCTCGATCTCCACGCGCAGCCGCCCACTCGCCTCCTTCGCCACCGCGAGCGCCACGTCGTCGGTCACCCGCAGCCCCTCGTGGAAGCGGCTCTTGTGGCCGAGCTCCCGCAGGCGCGTTTCGATCTGCGGCCGCGCGCCATGCACGAGCACGAGTTGCACCCCGAGCGCCGCCAGCAGGTTGAGATCGTGCGTGAGATCGAAGAAGCGGCCGTCGGCAACGACGTCGCCGCCGAAGCCGATCACGAACACCTTGCCGCGAAAGGCGTGGATATACGGGGCCACCGACTGGAACCAGTCGATGAAGCGGTCCTGGCTCGACAGGCGCTGGCGCCGCGCGGGCTGCGCGGGCGCTCCCCTCGAATCGCCGCCCGGCTCGTTCTCGTCAGTGTTGGATATGGCCCGCTCCTGCTTGCGCGCCCGCTGTACCGGCAGGCGTTTCAGCAGGCGTCCATATTATGCGAAAAGTCTTGTGAGGAAAAGCCTTACAAGGTTTTCTTAAAGCAACACAATAAAGCGAAGGAAAGGACGTCTAGGAGGAAACACGACGCGCCGAACTGCGCGTCATGCATGGGTTTTCCTCTGAGGCGTTATTGCGCCGCGGCTGCGAGCGAAGCTCACGAGGGTTCTTGCCGCGTGCAGCCCGTCAGAAGTCTCCCCAGAGCGTTTGCATCGCGGAAAGCGCAGCCACGGCGGCCGTTTCGGTGCGCAGCACGCGCGGACCCAGGCGGATCGCGGAGAACCCCGCAGCCGCCGCGGTTTCGCGCTCGCGCGGCGAGAGTCCGCCTTCGGGGCCCACGAGGAGCACGACACCGCCGGCAGGCCGCTCGAGCTGCCGCAGGCTGACGGATGCATCGGGGGCGAGCGTCAGCCGCACGGCGCCGCGACCGAGCGACGCGAGCCATACGTTGAGCGCCGCCGTTGGCCGGATCTCCGGCACGACATTCCGGCCGCATTGCGCGCACGCGCCGATCGCGACGCTCTGCCAATGCGCCACGCGCTTGGCGCTCCGCGCTTCGTCCAGCCGCACGATGCTGCGCTCGGTCGACAGCGGCTGGATCGCCGTGACGCCGAGCTCGACCGCCTTCTGCACGGTGTAATCCATGCGCTCTCCGCTCGAGATGCCCTGCGCGAGCACCACCTCGACCGGCGATTCGCGATCGACCGCCCGGCTTTCGGCGGCCCGGATCGTGACCGCGTGCTTACCGATGCGCGTGATCACGGCATCGTATTCACGACCACGGCCGTCGAACGCGACGAGGACATCGCCGGCAGCGAGCCGCAATACGTGGACGAGGTGGTGTGCCTGATCGGGCGGCAGCTCCCGCACGCCATGCTCCGGCACCGGGTCCGGCAGGTAGACGCGTGGCGGAGACTTGGCTCGGCTGCCCATCGGCCGATTATCGCGCTTCCAGCGCGGCTAGCCTGCCCCCGGGCCGAAGACTAGAATCGCGGTTTCCGCGAGAGCAGCAAAGAAAAACTCTACTTTGCGAATCGTCATCCTCGGCGCCGGCCAGGTGGGCTCTTCCGTCGCGGAAAGCCTGGTGTCCGAAGCGAACGACATCACCGTTGTCGATGTGAACGCGGAGCGGCTGAAGACGCTGCAGGACCGGTTCGATCTGCGCACCGTCAGCGGCAACGCCGCGCATCCGGCAGTGCTCGAGCAGGCCGGCGCGCGCGACGCCGACATGATCCTCGCGGTCACCAAGAGCGACGAGACGAACATGGTCGCCTGCAAGCTCGCGGCGACGATGTTCAACATCCCGACCAAGATCGCGCGCATCCGCTCGGCGGATTACCTGTCGCATCCGGAGATCTTCTCTCACGAGAATTTCGCGGTCGATTCGGCGATCTGTCCGGAGCAGGTCCTCACCGATTACATCTCGAAGCTGCTCGAATTCCCCGAAGCGCTCCAGGTGCTCGAGTTCGCGGACGGGCGCGTGAGCCTCGTCGCGGTCAAGGCTTTCCAGGGCGGTCCGCTCGTGGATCACCCGATCTCGCATCTGCGCAGCCACATGCCGCAGATCGACGCGCGGGTCGCGGCCATTTTCCGCGGCGACAGCCCGATCATCCCGGAAGGCAGCACGGTGGTGGAAGCGGGCGACGAGGTGTTCTTCATCGCCGACACGCGCAACATCCGCGGCGTGCTGCGCGAGTTGCGGCGCATGGACAAGGCGGTCAAGCGCGTGATGATCGGCGGCGGCGGCAACATCGGACGCCGGCTGGCGCAGCAGATCGAGCACCGTTACGACGTCAAGATCATCGAATTCAACAAGGCCGCCGCGCAGCAGCTCGCGGCCGACCTCGACCGCACGCTCGTGCTCTCCGGCGACGTCACCGACGAGGAGCTGCTGCGCGAGGAGAACATCGACGAGATGGACGTCTACTGCGCGCTGACGAACGACGACGAGAACAACATCATGAGCTCCCTGCTCGCGAAGCGCATGGGTGCGCGCAAGGTGATCGCGCTCATCAACAGGAGCTCGTACGTGAACCTCGTCCAGGCCGGCACGATCGATATCGCGATCTCGCCCGCGCAGGCGACGATCGGCACGCTGCTCGCGCGCGTGCGGCGCGGCGACTGCGCCGCGGTGCATTCGCTGCGCCGCGGCGCCGCCGAAGCGCTCGAGCTCGTGGCCCACGGCGATGCGTCGTCGTCCAAGGTCGTCGGCCGCCGCATCGACCAGCTCGATCTGCCCAAGGGCGCGACGATCGGCGCGATCGTGCGGCGCCGCAGGCGCGAGACGCGGCGCGACGGCGAAAACGCGCCGGTGTTCGACTACGAGGTGCTGATGGCGCACCACGATGTGGTGATCGAACCCGACGACCACGTGATCGTCTTCGTGGTCAATAAACGCATCGTTCCGAAGGTCGAGAAGCTGTTCCAGGTTGCGGTGAGCTTCCTGTAGTCGTGACCTCGCCCGTCACCTCTTTCTCGTCACCTCTTTTTCGTCACCCCTTTCCGTCACCTGTTCCAGCCTGAACGTGGCCTGGCTGCTGCCGATCATGCCGGTGCTCGGGCTCATCGCGATGGCGATGAGCCTCTCGCACCTGCTGCCGATC
>Ga0196977_1000376_pt1 | contig 24444 bp, 22 predicted proteins | sample S3v_1013CmetaG_FD_148634 | JGI IMG/M metagenome (GOLD analysis project Ga0196977, IMG submission 148634) | Soil microbial communities from Anza Borrego desert, Southern California, United States - S3+v_10-13C | ecosystem: Environmental > Terrestrial > Soil > Desert | place: USA: California...
CGGTGATGGCGACCGTGCGCGCGGCGCAGTCGGGCCGCTGGCAGTTCGAGTCGTGGAAGCTCGCGGGGCTCGATTCGATGGTGGCGACCGCAGACCTCTTCTCCGAGGTGGCGGCCCCGGCCGGGGTCTCGGCCTCGCTGCCGGCCTTCGGCGCGCCCGGCAACGGCGGCTTCGTCTGGCACGGGGCGGCCGCGGCCGACTTCGACCGCGACGGCTGGCAAGACCTCTTCGTCACCGCGCCCGACCGGAACTTCCTCTACCTCAACGACGGGCGGGGCAGGTTCGCCGACGCCGGCGACCGCCTCGGCGTGAAGACTCTGGCGACCGGCGTCGCCCCGCTCGCGCTCGACTACGACAACGACGGCGACGCGGACGTGTTCATCTCGTCGGTCGGCCAGCAGGTGATGCTCGAGAACCGGCTCGTGCCCGACGGCAAGCTCGCGTTCGTGGACTCGTCGCTCGAAGCGGGCGTGGCCGTCCCGGCCGTCGGCTTCTCGGCCGCGGCCGGCGACGTGAACGCCGACGGCCGCCTCGACATCTACGTCACCTCCTACAACCGCTACGGGCAGGTCACGCCCGACTCGTGGTTCCGCGCCACGAACGGCACGCCCAACCTGCTCTTCGTCGCGCAGCCCGACGGGACGTTCAAGGAGGAGGCCGGCCGCTGGGGCGTGGACGACCGCCGCTGGTCTTACGCCGCCGAGTTCGCCGACGTGAACGGCGACGGCCGCGTCGACCTCTACGTCGCCAACGACTTCGGCGAGAAGGCGATGTACGTCAACCGCGGCGACCGCTTCGTGGACGAGGCCAAAGAGCGCGGCGTGCTCGACCCCGGCAACGGGATGGGCGTCTCGTTCGGCGACTACAACAACGACGGCCTGCTCGACATCCACGCCTCGAACATGAGCTCGACGGCCGGCAACCGCATCCTCGCGCGCCTCTTCCCCAATCAGGGGCCGCAGGACAACGTGCTGAAGAAGCTCGCCGCCGGCAACAACCTCTTCGAGAACGTGGGCGGCGGGAAGTTCCGCGACGTGACGGCCGAGGTCGGCGGCTTCTCGGGCGGCTGGGCGTGGGGCGGCGGCTTCATCGACTTCGACAACGACGGGTGGGAGGACATCTACACGCCGAACGGCTTCATTTCGGGCAAGTCGATGAAGGACACTTGAAGCCAGTTCTGGCGTCAGGTCGTGACGCACTCGAATGACGAGAAGCAGGCGAAGGGCGCGCTGCGCTCCGACCAGAACCAACTGATGTTCGGCGAGGGCTTCTCCTTCTCCGGCTACGAGCGCGACCCGCTCTACCTCAACACCGGCGCGAAGAAGTTCGTCGACATCTCCGGCGTCTCCGGCATCGACTCGATCACGGACGGGCGCGCCGGGGTCTTCGCCGACTTCGACAACGACGGCGACCTCGACGTTTTCTCGACGACCATTCAGGGCGAGGCGCACCTGCTCTTCCGCAACAACGTCGGGCAGGACGGCAACCACCTGAGGGTCGCGCTCGAAGGCACGGGCAGGTCGGCGGGCGGGCGCGACGCCTTCGGCGCCGTCGTCCGCGTCAAGACCTCGCAGGGGACTCTGACGAAGATCAAGAGCGGCGGCTCCGGCTTCATCTCGCAGCACGACGGGCGGCTGCTCTTCGGGCTGGGGCGCGACGCGCGGGCCGAGTGGGTCGAAGTCACTTGGCCCTCGGGCAAGGCCGAGCGGTTCGCGGGCGACTTCGCGGCCGGCACGTTCGCGCTGCTGAGGGAGGGCGCGGGCAGGGCCGAGGCCGTCAGGGCCGGGCGCGCGAAGCTGCCCGACCCGCTGACGCGCGAGCAGGCGTTCGCGCGCGGGCTGAGGCTCGCCGTCGGCGCGGCGCTGCCCGAGTTGACGCTCAAGACCGAGGGCGGCCGGAGCGTGACGCTGCGCTCGCAGCTCAGGCCGGGCCGGCGCGCGCTGCTGAACGTGTGGGCGACGTGGTGCGCGCCCTGCCGCGCCGAGATGCCGGAACTCGAACGACTCCGGCCGCGGCTCGCGGCGCGCGGCATAGACCTCATCGGCCTCAACGTGGACACCGACCCGGCGGCCGACGTGCGCGGGTTCCTCAGGGAGCACCGCGTCGGCTACCCCGTCCTGCTCGGCGGCGTGGCGGCGGTCGAAAGCCTCTACGCGACCGACGAGCTGCGCGTGCCGATGTCGCTGCTCGTGGACGAGCGGGGCGTGGTGCTGGAGGTCATCCCCGGCTGGTCTGCGAAGACGCAGCAGCGTTTCGAGGAGTTGATGGGGAGCAAGTAGGCGCGGCCAGAAATTTCGTTGACAAGGTTCGCCCCGCCGCCTATAGTCTGGACTCCCGCCGCGCAGGCGGGTAGGTTCTCGACGATGCGCGACACACGTTCTTACCGCTTCGCCTTTACGTTCCGCCCCTTCTTCGGGGGGCGGGCGGCCGGGCGAGCGCGCGCGCGCGAGGCGGAGCAGACCTAAGAGTCAGACGCCGCGAGAGACGCTTTCACACCGAGCCGGCCGCGATTCGCCCGAAGGGAGTCGCGGCCGGCTCTTTTTCTTTTCTCACCACACGGACGCCGGAGTCACGCAATGAGCATCAAGGATTGGCGGGCCGAGATTGACGAGATCGACGCCGAGTTGCTGCGGCTCGTGAACCGCCGCGCGCGCATCGCCGTGCGGGTCGGGGCGCTCAAGTGCGCGGCGGGGCTGCCCGTGCGCGACCCGGCGCGCGAGCGCGACGTGCTGGCGCGCGCCTGCCGCGAGAACGCCGGGCCGCTCGACGCTCAGGCCGTGGCGCGCATCTTCCGCCGCATCATCCGCGAGTCGCGCCGCGCGGAGGACGCGGCGGCCGGCGCCGCCGCCGGGCGGGGGAGCGTGGCGCGATGAGCAGGGCCGCCGCGCGACAGACCCGCGTCGCCTTTCAGGGCGAGCGCGGCGCTTACAGCGAGGAGGCCCTGCGCGCGCTCCTCGGCGAAGGGCCTCTGGCCGTGCCGTGCCCGACCTTCGAGAGCCTCTTCGCCGCCGTGGGCGAGGGGCGCGCCGACCTCGCGCTCGCGCCGCTGGAGAACACGCTGGCGGGTGACGTGGGGGCGGCGCTCGACCTGCTGGCCGAGAGCGAGCTGGCCATCGTCGGCGAGGTCGTCATCCGCGTGTCTCACTGCCTCGTCGGGTGTCCGGGGGCGGCCGCCGAGGGCGTGCGTGTCGTCGAGTCGCATCCCGTGGCGCTCGCGCAGTGTGAGCGCTTCTTCGCCTCGCGGCCCGACATCAGGCGCGTCGCTTCGAACGACACGGCGGCGAGCGCGCGCCGCGTGGTCGAGCGCGGCGACCCGACGCGCGCGGCGGTCGCGAGCCGCCGGGCCGCGCGTCTTTACGGCGGCGCCGTCCTCGCCGAGCGGCTCGAAGACGAAGGCGAAAACTACACGCGCTTCGCGCTGCTGGCGCGCCCGGCCGAGGCACTCGCCGGCGCCGGCGGACTCTCGCGCGCGGGCTCGGACAAACTCTCGCTCGCGGTGACGCCGGCCGGGGGGCCGGGCGCGATTCAGTCCGTCCTCGAACCTTTCGCGCGGCGCGGCATAGACCTCCGCCGCGTCACGAGCCGCCCCCTCAAGGGCCGCCCGTGGCGCGGCCGCCTCTTCCTCGATTTCCACGTCGCGGCCACGCGCGGCGAGTTGGAAGCCGCGCTCGAAGAGTCGCGCGGCCGCGCCGAGGACGTGCGCCTCCTCGGCCTCTACCCCTCGGCCTCATACGACACGCCGAACTTAACAAAAAGGAGTGATCCCCCGTCATGATCGTCCACATGTCACAGTCCGCGACGAGCGAACAGATCGAACAGGTGACCGAGCGCATCCGCGCGCTCAACCGGCGGCCGCACGTCCGCCGCGGCGAGCGCACCGTCATCGGCGTGCCCGGCCTCGGCGACGGCGGGCGTCAGGAGTTGGAAGCCTTGCGCGCCGCGCCCGGCGTCGAGTCGGTGCGCCCGCCCGAACACCCTTACCCGCTCGCCGGGCGTCTGCCCGGTCAGGGGCGCACGGTGGTCGAGGCGGGCGGCGTGCGCTTCGGGGGCGGGGAGGTGGTCGTCATCGCCGGCCCGTGCTCGGTCGAGTCGCGCGAGCAGCTTTCGGAGACGGCGCGGGCGGTGGCCGCCGCGGGCGCGTCGATGCTGCGCGGCGGCGCGTACAAGCCGCGCACGAGTCCTTACGACTTTCAGGGCCTCGGGCTGGAGGCGCTCGGGCTGCTGCGCGAGGCGGGCGCGGAGACGGGCCTGCCCGTCGTCACAGAGGTCTTGAGCACGGAGGACGTGGAGGTGGTGGCGGAGTTCGCCGACGTGCTCCAAGTGGGCGCGCGCAACATGCAGAACTTCGCGCTGCTGCGCCGGCTCGCCTCGGCCCCGCGCCCGGTGCTCCTGAAGCGCGGGCCGTCGGCGACGGTCAGGGAGTGGCTGCTCGCGGCCGAGTACCTGCTCTCGGGCGGCAACGCCGACGTGATCCTCTGCGAGCGCGGCATCAAGACGTTCGAGACCGAGACGCGCAACACGCTCGACCTCGCGGGGCTGGCGCTGGCGCGCGAGCTTTCGCACCTGCCGGTCATCGCCGACCCGTCGCACGCCACGGGCCGGCGCAGCCTCGTCCCCGCGGCGTCGCGCGCGGCCGTCGCGGCCGGGGCCGACGGGCTGATGGTCGAAGTCCACCCACGGCCGGAGCGCGCACTCTCCGACGGCCCGCAGTCGCTCGACCTCGAAGGCTTCGCCGCGTTGATGCGCGGCCTGCGCGCGCCCCTGCCGCCGGTCGCGCGCCGGGCGGAGTTGAAGGAGAGTTATCAGGAGGAGGCCGGCGAGCTGGTTTAGCGGCGGGGGCGCGGTCGGTCAGGCCCGCGGGCGGCACGCCGGGGCCGGCCGCGCTCAGCCGCAGTCGGCCTCAGGTGATAGAATCGGCCGCAGATGCGCCCCGCCACCGCCCCCGCGAGTCCGCGCCCGGCCGCCACGCCGATAGCCGTTTGGCTGGAGCGCGCCGTCGCGGCCTGCCTCTTCCTGCTGGCCGCGGCCGCGCCGCACTCCATCGCGGCGACGCAGGCGGCGTGGCTTTTGGCGATGACGTTCTGGGTGGCGAGGTTCGCCTTCCGCCCGCGCCCGGCCGCGCGCCGGACGCCGGTTGACTACGCGCTGCTCGGCTTCTTCATCCTGACCTTCGTCTCGGCCCTCTTCTCCTACGACCCGGCCGCCTCGATCGGGAAGCTGCGCGCCGCGAGCCTCTTCACCATCGTCTACGTCGTCGCGCAAAACGTCCGCGACCGGCGCGTGCTGCGGGCGCTCGTCTTCACGCTCGTCGCCTCGTGCGCGGTCAACGTCGTCTACACCTTCGCCGCCTACGCCGCCGGGCGCGGCATCAAGGTCGAGGCGCTGGCGGCCGAAAGCGCGCTGCGCGCGGCCGGCGTGCGCGAGGGCGATACGATTCTGTCGGTGGACGGCGCGCCCGCGCGCAACCCGGCAGAGCTGGCGGGCGGGATTCTGAACGAGCGGCAGGCGGCCGATAAAATCTACCGCTGGCCGGACGGGAAGACCGCCTGCGTGTGGGACGCGGAGGCCGCGTGCGTGCGCGTCTACCGCGTCGAGGCTTTGCCGGCCTTCCGCGTCGCGCGCGGCGCGCTGCCCGAGGGCGAGACGGCGGAGGCGCGGCTCGGCCTCGCGGCGTGGGGGCGCGGGCGCGACGAGCGCGCGAGCGGCTTCTTCGGCCACTACACGACCTACGCCGAGGCGCTGCAACTGATCGCCTCGCTCGCCCTCGGCCTGCTCGTCGCGCTGCGGCGGAAGGCGAGCCTGAGGGGCGCGCTGCTCGCCCTCGCGCTGGCCGGGATGTGCGGCGCGCTGGTGCTGACGGTGACGCGCGCGTCGTGGGCCGGGTTCGCGCTCTCGGCCTTCACCGTGGCGCTCGTCGGCGCGAGCCGCCGCGCGCTGCTCCTGACGGCGGCCGCCGCGCTGCCGCTGGCGCTCGCCGGCCTCTTCGTCCTCCAGCAGAAGCGGCAGGTCGGCCTCATAGATTTGAAGGAAGGCTCGACCGCGTGGCGGCTGATCGTGTGGCGCGAGGGGCTGGGCATCCTCGCCGCCAGCCCGCGCCACCTGCTCGTCGGCGTCGGCATGGACTCGCTCAAGCGCTACCGCGTCGAGTGGGGCATGTTCGACCGCGGCCGGCAGCCGTGGGGCCACCTCCACTCGACGCCGCTGCAAATCGCCTTCGAGCGCGGGCTGCCGGCGCTGGCCGCGTGGCTCGCCCTGCTCTTCGTCTACGGGCGGATGCTGTGGCGGCTGGCGCGGCGCGAAGAGGGCGCGGGCTGGGTGAGGCGCGGGCTGGCGCTCGGGGCGCTCGGCGGCACGGTCGGGTTCTTCGCGAGCGGGCTGGTGCATTACAACCTCGGCGACTCCGAGGTCGCCGAAATCTTCTACCTCGTCATGGGCCTCGCGCTGGCCGCCGACTGGCTGAGTCGCGCCGGGCCGAGCGGCGCGGGCGGGCCCGCGCGCGCGTGAGCGTACATCGCGGCGCGGCGGCGCGGCGCATCATCGCCTCGCGCGGACACCTCGGAGCGAGCAAGCAGGTATGAAAAAGACAAGCGGCATCCCGTTCTCGGTGCTCGACCTCGCGCCCGTCAAGGCCGAGGGCGGCACCGGCGAAGCTTTCCGAGAGACGCTCGACCTCGCGCGGCACGCCGAGGCGTGGGGCTACCGGCGCTTCTGGCTGGCCGAGCACCACAACATGCCCGGCATCGCCAGCGCGGCCACCGCCGTCCTCATCGGTTACGTCGCCGGCGGCACGCGGACGATCCGCGTCGGCTCCGGCGGCGTGATGCTGCCCAACCACGCCCCGCTCGTCGTCGCCGAACAGTTCGGGACGCTGGAGTCGCTCTACCCCGGCCGGATCGATCTGGGGCTGGGGCGCGCGCCGGGCACGGATCAGCTCACGATGCGCGCGCTGCGGCGCAACCTCTCGAACGCCGGAGACGACTTCCCGCGCGACGTGGCCGAGCTGCTCTCATACTTCGCCCCGGCGCGGCCCGGCCAGATGGTGCGCGCGGTGCCCGGCGCGGGGCTGCGCGTGCCGGTCTGGCTCCTCGGGTCGAGCCTCTACAGCGCGCAACTGGCGGCCGCGCTCGGCCTGCCCTTCGCCTTCGCCTCCCACTTCGCGCCCGACTACCTTTCGCAGGCGCTCGCCGCCTACCGGGACGAGTTCCGCCCGTCCGGCGCGCTCCGGGAGCCTTACGCGGTGGCCTGCGTCAACGCCTTCGCGGCGGACACGGACGAGGAGGCGCGGCGACTGTTCACGTCGCTCCAGCAGGCTTTCGTCAACCTGCGGCGCGGGCGGCCCGGCTTCCTGCCGCCGCCGGTCGAAGACGCGGGCCTGTCGGAAGTCGAGCGGGCCGGCGTCGCGCACGTGCTCCGCTACTCGGCCGTCGGCTCGCCCGAGACCGTGCGCCAGTGGCTGGAGTTTTTTATCGAGGCCACGCGGGTTGACGAAATCATGGTCACCTCGCAAATCTTCGACCACGCGGCGCGGCTGCGCTCGTTCGAGCTGGTCGCGGGGGCGCGCGGCGGCATCAAAGCTTCGTGAGGAAGTTAGCCCTACTCGTTTGCGTGGCCCTGCTCGTCGTCACGCTGAAGCAGCTCGACCGCGCGCGCTTCCGCGCGGCGCGCTACGCCACGCTGCCCTTCAAGGTCGCCTACTTGTCGACGAAGGAGGCCGACCGCCGGTTGGCCGTGCCCGTCGAGGGCGTCCGCGTGAAGCAGATCGGAGACTCGTGGCACGCGCCGCGCTCGGGCGGACGCAGGCACGAGGGGCAGGACATCTTCGCCGCGCGCGGGACGGCCGTGCGCTCGGCCACCGAAGGTTACGTCGTGCGCGTGGGCGAGAACGCGCTGGGCGGCAACACCGTCTTCGTGGCCGGGGCCGGGGGGCGCACCTACTACTACGCGCACCTCGACTCGTACGCGCCGGGCCTCGCCGTCGGCGACTACGTGACGCCGGAGACGGTGCTCGGCTACGTGGGCACGACCGGCAACGCCGCCGGCACCGCGCCGCACCTCCACTTCGGCGTCTACACGGCCGGCGGCGCCGTCAACCCGCTGCCGCTCCTCGCCGAACGGTGAACTCCCGCCGGTTACCCCCGCCGCAACAGTCCGGATGTAAAACAGGCCCGCCCGCCGCGGCCCGCGGCCCCGTTTCGCGGACTCTCAAGAAAGCCTTGACAGTCTAGGCGTGAGGGCGTAGGATGCCGTGACGTTCTAGGCATCCTGCCGGTTCGGCAACCTTTCCGAAGCGCATGACACAGACGAAGGCAGACCTGCTGCAAGGCACGCTCGACATGCTCATCCTCAAGGCCCTCAGCCTCGGGCCGCTGCACGGCTACGGCGTCATCCAGCGCATCCGCCAGATGTCCGAGGAGATGCTGGAGGTCGAGCAGGGCTCGCTCTACCCGGCGCTCTACCGCATCGAGCAGCGCGGCTGGGTCTCCTCGAAGTGGGGCACGAACGAGACGGGCCGGCGCGCCAAGTTCTACTCGCTGACGGCGGCGGGCCGGCGGCAACTGGAGGCCGAGGAGGCGAGCTGGGATCGCCTCGTGCTCGCCGTCGCGAAGGTGCGGCGGGCGACGTAGAGGGGGGCGCGGCGATGCGGGGCTTCAACGTCCTCAAGTCACGGCTGCGGGCCCTCTTCGGCCGCGAGTCCGTGCTGCGCGACATCGACGAGGAGTTGCGCGCCCACGTCGAGATGGAGGAGGCCGCCAACCTCGCGCGCGGGATGACGCCGGCCGAGGCCCGGCGGGCGGCGCTCAGAAGTTTCGGCAACCTCGGCAGCATCCGGGACGCGGCTTACGAGATACGCGGAGGCGGCATGTTGGAGACACTCTGGCAGGACTTGCGCTACGGCGTGCGCGCGCTCGCCAAACACCGCGGCTTCGCGGCCGTCGCCGTCGTCACGCTGGCGCTCGGCATCGGCGCGAACAGCACCATCTTCAGCTTCGCCAACGGCGTCCTGCTGCGCCCGCTCCCGTACCGGCAGCCGGAGCGGCTGGTGATGCTCGACGAGACGGCGCCGAAGCGCGGCACCCTTTCGATGGGCGTCTCCTTCCCGAACTTCCTCGACTGGCGCGCGCAGAATCGGGTCTTCGAAGAGATCGCCGCCTACCAGCCGGGCAGCTACGCGCTCGTCGGCGGCGGCGAGCCGGAGCAGATCAGGGGCGCGCGCGTCTCGGCCGGGCTCTTCGAGGTTCTGGGCGTCGCGCCCGTCACGGGCCGGACGATCCTGAGCGAGGAAGACCGGCCGGGCGGCGAGACGGTCGTCATCCTCGGCCACGGCCTGTGGGAGCGGCGCTTCGGGGCCGACCCGCGCGTCGTCGGCCGGAGCGTCTCGCTCAACAACCGGCCGCACACCGTCGTCGGCGTGATGCCGCCCGGCTTCAGGTTCCCGGAGGTGGCCGACCTGTGGGTTCCGCTGGCGCTCGACACGCAGAGGTGGACGCGCACGGATCACGGGCTGAGCGCCGTCGCGCGACTCAAAGATGGCGTGACTCTGGAGCAGGCGCAGGCCGAGATGGGGGCCGTGGCGCGGCGCATCGAGGAGCAGAACCCGGTCACGAACGAGGGGATGGGCGTCACCGTCACAGACCTGCGCGCGGGGCTGGTCGGCGACTACCGGCAGTCGCTGCTGATCCTGCTCGGCGTGGTCGGCTTCGTGCTGCTCATCGCCTGCGTGAACGTGGCGAACCTGCTGCTGGCGCGCGCCTCGACGCGGCGCAAAGAGATTTCCATCCGCGCCGCGCTCGGGGCCAGCCGCCGCCGCATCTTCAGGCAGTTGATTACGGAGAGTCTGGTGCTGAGCGCGCTGGGCGGCGCGCTCGGGCTCGCGCTGGCCGTGTGGGGGCTCAAGCTGCTGCTCGCCTCCGTGCCCGTCGAGTTCCCCTTCTGGATGCAGTTCGGTCTGGACGGCCGCGTCGTCGGCTTCACGGCCGTCGTCACGCTCCTGACGGGGGCCTTGTTCGGGGCCGCGCCCGCGCTGCAAGCCTCGAAGGTCGATCTCAACGAGACGCTGAAGGAGGGCGGGAGGAGCGCCGCGGCCGGGGCGGGGCAGGGCCGCCTGCGGAGTCTGCTGGTGGTCGTCGAGGTGGCGCTCTCGCTCGTCCTGCTGGTCGGGGCGGGGCTGATGATGCGCAGCTTCCTCCGCCTGCAACAGGTGGACGTGGGACTCGACCCGCGGGGCGTGCTGACGATGGGCGTCTCGCTGCCGTCGGCCAAGTACCCGGAGCCCGAGAAGCAGAGCGCCTTCTTCGCGCAGTTGGTCGAACGGCTCGGCCGGCTGCCGGGCGTGCGCGAGGCGGGCGCGGTCTCGAACCTGCCCCTGAGCGGGTCGCGCTGGGGGCGGAGCCTGACGGTCGAGGGCCGGCCCGTGGTCGGGGTCGGGCAGGCCCCCTCGATCAACCACTGCGTCGTCACGCCCGGCTACTTCCGCGCGATGGGGATCCCGCTGCTCGCGGGCCGCGACCTCGCCGAGACGGACTCGAAGGACGCGCCCAAAGTGACGGTCATAGACGAGCGGCTGGCGCGCGAGTACTGGCCGGGCGAGAGCGCTCTGGGCAAGCGCGTGCGGTTCGGGCCGCCGGAGGCCAACGAGCCGTGGCACACCGTCGTCGGCGTCGTCGGCGAGGTGCGCCACGAGCGCATGGACGCGGCGACGAGGATGAGCGTCTACCTGCCTTACCGCCAGATACCGCTGCGGGGGATGACGCTCGCGGCGCGGGCCGAGGGCGACCCTCTCGGGCTGGCGGCGGCCGCGCGCGAGCAGGTGCGGGCGTTAGACCCGGATCAGCCCGTGACCTCCGTGCGGACGATGGAGGAGGTCATCTCGCGCGCCGTCTGGCAGCCGCGGCTGCACGCCATCCTGTTCGGGGTCTTCGCGGCCGTGGCGCTGGCGCTCGCCACCGTCGGCATCTACGGCGTGATGTCTTACGCGGTGACGCAGCGGACGCACGAGATCGGGGTGCGCGTGGCTCTGGGCGCGCGGCCGCGCGACATCCTGCGGATGGTCGTCCGGCAGGGCTTGGCGCTGACGCTCGTCGGCGTCGCGGTCGGGGCGGCCGCCGCCTTCGCCCTGACGCGCGTGATGGCGAGCCTGCTCTTCGAGGTCAGCGCGGCCGACCCGGCGACCTTCGCCGCCAACGTCGTGCTGCTCACCCTCGTCTCGCTCCTCGCCTGCTACGTGCCGGCGCGGCGCGCCACCCGCGTCGACCCGATCACCGCGCTCCGGTACGAGTAGCCGGCCGGCGGCACGCCACGGCCACAAAAAGCGAGCGGGCGCGTCAGCCTTGATACTTACCTCGCCACCCCGCTTGCGGCCCGCAGGTCATTGAGGAAGGAGATTTCATCAGCGCCGTTATAAACGGTGGCGAGTGGGTGCCGCCCCGCCGGCTTATCAACGTGGAAGACGCGGCCCCCGCGCAACTCGTACGCCGTCACGATGTGCGCGGCTTGCTCGCGGTCGGCGTGCGTGAGGAACAGGGCGTAGCGCCGCCCCGCCCGGGGCATCCCCTGCCCGCTAACCAACTGCAATACCGTACGCCCGCTCGGGAACCGCACGCGCCCGCCGTCACGCCCGGCGACTAACGAATCACCCGCAGTCAGCACAACGTTGCCGGTGTTCTTCAGCACCTCCCCTACCTTGACGACGAACTCGGAGTAGACCCACGTCTTATCGCCGGTTATATACGCCCGCGCGTCAGTCACCTCACCCAACACGACTAAGTCGCTCTCCGCCACAGGTAAGGCTGAGAGGCCGATATCCCATTCATTCTGCACGGTTACCACTTCGTCGCCGTCGGTGATGCGTATTCCGATGCCGGCGTACTTTTTACCTTTGGCCCGCCACCGGGCGCGCCTCTCAGGATCGACGGGCTCGGGCTTGTCGAAGTCGGCGACAGGGAACTGGCTCTCGAACTCGGCCCTGTCGAACTTCTGCCGCACGGCGCGAGGGGAGTTGTCCTGCGCCGGCACGCTGAAGCCGGCTACCGCCGCCCCCGACGCCACAGCACCGAGCGCGACCAGCGCCAGACAAGTCCTTCCGTAGGCTCGCATGCGTAAACTTCTTTCACCGCTTTACCGGAAACACAGGATTCGGATTATGCCTTCGGCCGCGGAGGTTTTGTGAGGTGAGGCTTTCATGGCCTTTCATGTGTTCCGGCGTTACTGCGCTCGGGCGGCGGCGTCGCGCACCGTTTTGAGGAAGGTCGCTTCGTCCATCCCCCTGTAGACCTCCACCTTGCTTAACTCGTCGAGGGGCGAGACCCGGCCGTTCGTTAACTCATACCCTGTAATAATGCGGTAATTCGGACTCTGCCCGGAGGTGGAGAGAAACAGCACGTACCGGCGGCCGGCTTCGGGCATGTTCTGTTCGCGGATGCTGTAGAGCCGCCGGTGACCGTTCGAGTACCGCACGATCCCGCCGGGCCGGTCCACGTCGATCAGGAGGCCCGGGGCCAGCCGCGACGGGTCGCCGCCTTTGATGACCTCGTCAATACGGACGGTGAACTCCGAGTAGATGCCGGTCTTGTCGTTGGAGAGGTGCGCCGCGGCGGACAACACCTCGCCGAGCACGATGCTGTCGCTTTGCCCGGCCGGGGGCGCTTCGACGTGGAAGTCCCACTCGGTCTGAACGGATGTCTCCCCGACATGGGGTGAGGGGTCGCGTATCGCGAAGTTGAATTTATCGTAGGGGGTATTCTTCAGCTTTCTCTCGGCCTTAGTCTCGGCGTCGGCGGGTTCGGGGGCTTCGTAATCGACCTCCGGAAACCTCCTCTCCCGCTCCTTCCTGCGTCTGTAATTCTCTTCCTGCTGCCTCTCGTTCTGCGCGCGTTCGCCGCTGTGGAGTGGGGCGTTAGTTCCGGTGCCCAGCGTCGCCGCCGCGGTAATCACCGTCACGACGCCGGTGAAGATAACTAAGCGGAGGGTTGATTTGTGAGCGCGCATGGAAAACCCCTGACGGGCGGATGCGGCAGGTCGTCTCCGCGTGCCGGCGCGTGAAGAGAGGCGGGCGACCTGACAATACTTCACGGAAGGTACGCCCGCCCGCGCAGGTTGTCAATAAATATGCCCGCAGGAAGGTAGGGCGCGGCCGGCCGGGCACAAAAAGCGAGCGGGCGCGTCAGCCATGGTGGCCTCGCGCCCGCTCTGATTGTGGTCACTGTCCTCACCCCAGCAACCACTGGGCGGAAGGTTTCACCAACCGCCCGGTTGCGGGCACTATACCTTAACCGGGCCGAGCCGTCCACCGCCGCGAGAAAAAAGTGCGGGAGGCGGGGCGCGGGGCGCAGAATTAAAGATGAAGTTCATCATTCTGCGCCCCGCGCCCCGCCTTCTGTGTGTTTTCTCACTCGTGGCGGAGGGCGACGAGCGGGTCTACTTTCGTCGCGCGGCGCGCCGGCAGGTAGGAGGCCAGCAGCGCGACGGCGAGCAGGAGCAGCGCGATGGCCGCGAAGGTCGCCGGGTCGGTCGCGCTCACGCCGTAGAGCAGGCCCGACATCAGCCTCGTGAGGGCGAGGGCCGCGACGAGGCCGACGCCGACGCCCGCCAGCGCCAGCGCCATCCCGTGCCTGATGACCAGCCCGAGCACGTCGCGCCCCTCGGCCCCGAGCGCGAGGCGCACGCCGATCTCGCGCGTCCGCTGCGCCACGACGTAGGAGAGCACGCCGTAGAGGCCGACGGCCCCGAGCGCCAGCGCCAGCCCCGCGAAGACGCCGACCACCCACAGGCTGAAGCGGCGCGGCCCGAGCGACTGCGCCAGAAGCTCTTCGAGCGTCCGCACGTTGCCGAGCGGCTGATCCTTATCGACCGCCTGCACCTCGCGCCGCACGGCCGCGACCAGCCCGGCCGGCTCGCCCGAAGTCTTCACCACCAAGTCCATCGCCCGCGTGTACTCGGCCATCCAGCGCGGGTTCATCTGCGTCCACGGGCGGTTGATGCCGGGGTGCCCCTCGGCGTCCAGCCCGTTGTGCCGGACGTGGCGGGTGACGCCGACGATCTCGCGCCACGGCTCGCCCTCGCCGCCGAAGCGCACGCGGCGGCCGAGCGCTTCGGCGGGCGCGGCCTGCGGGAAGTGCCTGCGGACGAACTCGTCGTCAACCGTCACGACGGGCGGCGAGTCGGCCGTGTCGCGCTCGTCGAAGTGGCGGCCGGCGACGAGCGCGATGCCGAGCGCGCGGTGGTAGCTGCCGTCGGCCGACACCACGTCGGCCACCGGCCACTCGCCGGGCTGCCGCGGCTCGGGCCGGCCTTCGACCACGTAGCCGTTCTCGCTCGAACGCCCGAGCGGGAAGCCGCTCGTCACGCTCACCTCGCGCACGCCCGGCAGGGCCCGCACGCGGCGCGCGACCTCGCCGAGGAACGCCGCCGTCTGCGAGGCTTCGCGGTACTTCGCGTCCGGCAGCCGCAGCCGCAGCGTGAGCACGCCCCGCGCGTCGAAGCCGGGGTCGACCCGCATCAGCCGCCAGAAGCTTTTGACGAGCAGGCCCGCGCCGACGAGCAGCACGAGCGAGAGCGCGACCTCGGCCACGACGAAAGAGCCCCGCAGCCAGCGCCCGCCCGCGCCGCCCGCCACGCGCGCGCCGCCCTCCTTGAGCGCGGCCTGTAGATCGACCCTCGAGGTCTGGAGCGCGGGCGCGAGGCCGAACAGTAGGCCGGTCACGACCGACACGAGCAGCGCGAAGCCGAAGGCGCGCGCGTCGAGCGCGAGGCCCTCGCTGCGCGGCAGGGTGTCGGGGCTGAGGCCGGCGAGCGCGGCCACGCCCCACGCGGCGAGCAGCAGCCCCAGGGCCCCGCCCGCCGCCGAGAGCAGCAGGCTCTCGGTCAGGAGCTGCCGCACCACGCGCCCGCGCCCCGCGCCGAGCGCCACCCGCACCGCGATCTCCCTGCGCCGCGCCGCGCCGCGCGCGAGCAGCAGGTTCGCCACGTTGGCGCACGCGATCAAAAGCACGAGGCCGACCGCCACCGTCAGCATCATCAGCGCGGGCCGCACGTCGCCGACGTAGTCGTCGAGGAACGGCCGCACCGAGACGCCGTTGCCGCGGTTGGACTCGGGGAACTGCTCGCCGAGGCGGGCCGCGATGGCGCGCAGCTCAGCGTCGGCCCGCTCCAGACTCACGCCGGGCCGGAGGCGGGCCGTGACCATCACGGGGTGCGAGCTGCGGTCGCGCATGTACGACTGATCGGTGAGGCGGCCGAGCGGGATGAAGAATTCGTTGTTGAGGTTGTTGCGGCCGTAGAAGTCGAACTCGGCCGGCATCACGCCGACCACCGTCCAGCTCTCGCCGTTGTAGCGGACGGCGCGGCCGACGGCGCGCGGGTCGCCGCCGAAGTGGCGCTGCCACAGCCCGTGGCTCAGGACCATGACGCGCTCCGCGCCGGGCGCGTCCTCCTCCTCGGTGAAGAAGCGCCCGGCCTGCGGCGCGACGCCGAGCGTGGGGAAGAAGCTGGCCGTCACGAAGCGGCCGATGACGCGCAGCGGCTCGCCCTCGCCCGTCAGGACGCCGCCCGCCGGCATCCGCGCCGCCATCTGCTCGAAGACGGTCTGCCGCGCCTTCCAGTCGAGGTAGTTCGGGTAGGCCACGGACATGACGGGCACTTCCCGCGAAGTCTCGCTGACGGCGACGAGCCTGTCCGGCTCGGGGAAGTCCAAAGACTTCAGCAGCACGCCGTTGACGACGCTGAAGATGGCCGTGTTCGCGCCGATGCCCAGAGCCAGCGTGACGACCGCGACGGCCGCGAAGCCCGGCTGCTTCGCGAGCGACCGCGCGCCGTAGCGCAAGTCCTGCCACGCGTCCCGCAGCACGCCCAAGCCTAGTCCTGCCATTCGGCCCTCCAGTAGTCGCCCGCATCCTCCAAGAGCCTGACCAGCACGTAGTCGCCGGCCTCCAACTCCTCGCCCTCCGGCACGCTGATGCGCGCGTAGTCGGCCGAGTAGACCGTCTCGGTCAGCATCAGCTCCAGCGTGGCCGAGCGCCCCTCGACGCCCGTCACCTGCCCGTAGCAGTCCCAGCCCGGCCGCGGCTCGTCGTAGCCCTCGCGGGAAGTTCGCAGGCGCGGGAACGGCTCGGCCGCGCGCGCCTCCGCGTCGGCGGACTCCGAGGGGACGAGGCGCAGGACGAGCGCCGGGTGCTCCTCGCTGCCGTAGACGCCGACGGTCGGCGTCAGCGAAGGGTGGCGGCCGAGGTGGTGAATCTCCACCGCGTAGAGGCCGTCCGGCACTTCGACGGCCCACGCGCCGTCGCCGGCCAACTCCTCGCCGAAGAACTCGACGCCGTCGGTGAAGGCCAGTTGACCGCTGCTCACGCGCACGCGCTCCTCGAAGGACTCGACGACCGCGGCGCGCTCGGCCGCGCCGAGTTCGGCGGTCTGGACGCGCGCGTGGAAAGTGCCCTCGCCCGTGAGGACGAAAGCGAACCGGCCGCCGGCGCTCAGGCGGCGCAGGCCCGCCACCGCCTCGGCCCAGACGGCGGGCCAGTTGCCGTCCGTCTCGGCCGCCTCGGCGGAAGCGCCTTCGGGGTCGAGCGCGATCTCGAAATGTTCGACGAACTCTTCGCCGAGGTCGGCGACGCCCGCGGGGTCGAGCAGGAAGAGGCCGCCGGTGTCGCTGAAGAGGGTTAAGGTGACGCTCTCCATGCCGCTCCTTGATTCTCAGCCGGTAAGGTCTCGCCGGTTGGCGTGCCGCACACTCTAACACTTCACGGGGCGTCGCGGAACATTAACCTTTCCGTCACAAATGGCCGCGCGGGGCGCCCCGCGCGTGCGGCCGGCGGGGTCTTTACTTTATGCTCTCGGCCGTGGGGGCAAAGGGAGGCGGGCCACGAGTGGTTTACGACATCGGCAACGACGCGGCCGGCCCGGCGACGCCGCCGAGTCGCGACTTCGTGAGGCGCGGCTCAATCGTCCGGCGAATCTGGGGCGACGCCGACATGGTGCTGCTCGTCTTCGCCGGCTCGGCCGCCGAGTTCGCGCTCAACCGCGCGGTGGACTGGCTCTTCTTCACCGGCAAGATACCGAGCGACCCCATCGGCCGGCTCTTCTCCACCGTGCGCTACGCGCAGCAGATCGTCTTCGTGGACGAGGACGAGGCCCGGCGCACCCTCGCGCGCATCAACGCCGCCCACGCCTCGGTCGAGCGCGCGCGCGGCCGGGGCATCCCCGACTGGGCCTACAGGGACGTGCTCTACATGCTCGTCGATTACTCGGAGCGCGCCCACCGCCTGCTGCGCGGGCCGCTCTCGGAGGCCGAGCGAGCCGAGCTTTACGCGGACTTCCGCCGGGTCGGCGAGGGGCTTCACGTCACAGAACTGCCGGGCGATTACCGGGGCTGGCGGGCCGACCGCGGGCTTCACCTCAGGCGGGACTTGGCTTACAGCAGGCACACGGCTTTGCTTTACGAACAGTACCGCCGCCACCTCGGCGAGTGGCGCTACCAGATACTGCTGCACGTTCAAGCGCTGCTCGCGCCGGAGCGCGTGCGCCGCCTGCTGCGCTTGAGGCGGCGCTCCTTCTTCGCCGCCCTCGCCGGCGGCTACGGTTATTTAGACGCCCTCGGCCTGCGCCCGCTCGCGCGCCGCCTGCTCGTCCAGCCGCGCTACCGGGGCGAGGTGGAGAAGTTCGACCGCGCGCCGTCAGCCGGCGCGGGCGATTGATTCGAGAGCCATGACGAAAACTTCCTCGCCCACCGTCTCCGCGCTTGAGACCTTGCGCTTCGAGAACACCTACGCGCGTCTGCCCGAGGCCTTCCGCCGGCGCGTCGAGCCGACGCCGCTGCCCGCGCCTTACCTCGTCGGCTTCAACGAGAGCGCGGCCGAGCTGATCGGCCTCGACCCGCGCGAGGCCGGGCGGCCCGAGTTCGTCCAATACTTCGCCGGCAACAAACTCCTGCCCGGCAGCGAGCCCGTCTCGGCCGTCTACGCCGGCCACCAGTTCGGAACCTTCGTCCCGCAACTCGGCGACGGCCGCGCCATCCTCTTGGGCGAGGCCGCGGGCGCGCGCGGCGAGCGCTGGGACGTGCAGCTCAAGGGCGCGGGCCTGACGCCCTTCTCGCGCATGGGCGACGGCCGCGCCGTCCTGCGCTCGACCATCCGCGAGTACCTCTGCGGCGAGGCGATGCACGCGCTCGGCATCCCCTCGACGCGCGCGCTCTGCGTCGTCGGCAGCGACGAGCCGGTCTTCCGCGAGACGGTCGAGACCGCGGCCGTCCTCACGCGCCTCGCCCCGACGCACGTCCGCTTCGGCACGTTCGAGCTTTTCTACTACCGCGGCCAGCTCGAACGCGTCCGCGAGCTGGCCGACTACGTCCTCCGCCATCACTACCCGCACCTGATGGAGGCCGACGACAAGCACCTGCAATTTCTCCGCGAGGTCGTCGCGCGCACGGCGCGGCTCGTCGCGCGCTGGCAGGCCGTCGGTTTCGCGCACGGCGTGATGAACACCGACAACATGTCCGTCGTGGGGCTGACGATGGACTACGGCCCCTTCGGCTTCCTCGACGAGTTCGACGCCGGCTTCGTCTGCAACCACTCCGACTACGGCGGCCGCTACGCCTTCGACCAGCAGCCCGCCGTCGCCCTCTGGAACCTCTCGCGCTTCGCGCAGACGCTCGTCCCCCTCGTCGAGCCGGACGCCGCGGTCGCGGCCCTCAACGAGTTCGCGCCCCTCTTCGCCGAAGCCTACGACGGCCTGATGCGCGACAAACTGGGCCTCCGGACGGCGCGGCCCGAAGACGCCGAGCTGGTCGCGGGTCTGCTCGGGACGCTTCAGGCGAACGGCGTTGACTACGCGCGCTTCTTCCGCCGCCTCTGCCGGTTCACGGCCGAGCCGGGCGGGGGCGACGAGGTGCTGCGCGACATGTTCATAGACCGCGCGAGCTTCGACGCGTGGGCCGCCCTCTACCGCGCGCGGCTCTCGGCCGAGCGGAGCGACGACGCGGCGCGGCGCGAGCAGATGTTGAGGGTCAACCCGCTCTACGTCCTCCGCAACCACCTCGCGCAGAGGGCCATCGAGCGGGCGCAGGCGCGCGACTACGCGGAGCTGGGCGCGCTGCTGCGCGCGCTCCAAAACCCCTTCGACGAGCAGCCCGGCATGGAGCGCTTCGCCGAGCCGCCGCCCGAAGGCGCGCGCCGCGTCGTGGTCAGTTGCTCTTCGTGAACCGCCGCGCCCTTATCATCCGCGCGGAGTGGTGCTATTGTATGGGCGGCATCCCCCGAACAACCGTCAGCGAAGAACTAGCCTTCGAGGAGGAACTGCGTCCATGCGCGTCTGTCTGTCCGCCGGTCTTCGTCTCTCCCTTGTCGCCTGCTTTCTGTTAGCCTCCGCCGCCCACGCGGCCCCGGCTCAGGACTCGAAGAAGGAGAAGCGCCGCCCGTCGGGACGGCCCGTGCTCTGGCGCGAGCACCGCGACCCGGCCTCGCTCGACCTCTTCTGGGGGCCGGGCGGCCGCCGCATGAGGCCCGACCTGCGCCGGCTCACCTTCCTCAAGGAGGAGAAGGGCGGGTTCTCGACGAAGTACCGCGTCAAAGACGCTTCGGGCCGGACGTGGGTGGCGAAGGTCGGCAAGGAGGCGCAGTCCGAGACGGCCGCCACGCGCCTGCTCTGGGCCGCCGGCTACATGACCGAGATCACCTACCTCGCGCCGCGCGCGACCATCCCCGGCCGGGGCACTTTCCAGAACGTCCGCTTCGAGGCGCGCCCCGAATCAATCGAGCGCGAGGGCGAGTGGAAGTGGGACGAGAACCCCTTCGGCGGCACGCGCGAGTTGCAGGGCCTCAAGGTGATGATGGTGGTGCTCAACAACTGGGACATCAAGGACGAGAACAACGTCCTGCTGGCCGCGCCGGGCGGCGAGTTGCGCTACGCCATCAGCGACCTCGGCGCGACGCTCGGCGACACCGGCAAGTGGCCGCTGCTGTGGCGCTTCACCCGCAGCCGCAACGACCCCCGAGGCTTCACGGGCGACAAGCTGATTGACGAGGTGAAGGAGGACGGCCGCGTGGACTTCGAGTTCTCGGGCAAGCGGCGCGGCATGTTCAACGACATCACGGTCGAGCAGGCGCGCTGGGCCGGCTCGCTGCTCGCGCGCCTGAGCGACCGCCAGATCGGCGACGCCTTCCGCGCCGCCAACTACTCGCCCGGCGAGGTGCGCGCGCTCACGCGGGCCTTCCGCGCGCGCGTCAACCAGCTCGTCACCCTGCGCGCGCCCCGCGCGGCCGCGAGGTAGGCGGCGACCACGCGGCGACAGCGCCGCGGGCGGCGGCCGGGCGGGCGGGGCTTTCGACACAGAGGCGCGGGGGCACGGTTTTGATTGAACCGTGCCCCCGCGCCTCTGCGTTGATGAGCGCGCGCCACCGGCCCGCGGCCCCGTCGCCGACGCTTTAGGCCGAGCCGGGCGGCGGGGCGAGGTGCGCGGGGCGCAGGCTGTCGAGCGCGGCGAGCGCCTCGCGCAGCCGGGCCTTCGCCGACTCGTGCCGGGCCTCGTCGAAGCTGCCGCCGGCGAGCCGCCGCAAAAGTTCTTCGATCTCTTCGAGCGCCCGCTCGGCCCCGCGCCGCGCCTCTTCGACCCGCTCCCTGACCGCCTCTTCCGCCATCTCCGAACCCCCCTTTCAGACCTTTTCGAGCGGCCAGACCTCCACGTCCACCGGCCCGCCGTGGTGCAGCAGCGGCGCGCCCTCGGGCCGCCCGAGTCCCGCCGCCTCGACCATGCTCGAACGGTAAGTTTCGACGCGCACCTTACGCAGGGGCCACGGCCGGTGGTGTATGCGCGCGCGGTAGACGGCGCCCGCGGCGTCGGCCGTGTAGAGGCAGTAGCGCTCGACGAGGAAGAAGTCGAGCGTGCCCGGCTCGGCCCCCCCGCGCTCCTCGCCGACCACCCACGTCGCGCCGAAGTAGGCGGCCGGGTCGCCCTCGCGCGCCGACATGTAGACGGTCGTGTCGTCGCTCTGCTCGCGTTTGATGTCGGCGGGGAAGTAGGGCAGGCGGAAGAGCATGCGCGCGCCCGCGACGGCGACGGTGCTGTTGGCGTCGAGCGAGAAGAACCAGACGCCGGGGACGCCGTCGAGGTGGACGTAGGTGCGGACGTTGATCTCGTCGAACTCGCTGACGAAGGGCAGCGGCGGCGTGAACACCGGGCGCACGCCCGAGAGCGTGAAGGGCGTCACGCCGACCCACGCCTCGCCCTCGAAGGTGTCTATCTCAAGCCTCGGCGGGATGAGGCGGCGCAGCGCCTCGACCGGCACGCGCCAGTGCATGAAGAGCAGGTCGGCCCACGACTGGTACATGACGGGCGAGCCTTCGGGGCGTTCGCGCGCCGCGAGGCGTTCGGCCGCGCCCGGCGTCAATGCGGATTCGTTCTCCATCGTAATCGTCGCCTTCGTCGGGGGCGCGGCGAAGCGGCACGCGCGCCGGCCCGCGGGAAATCGTTGACGGTTCCGGATAGTACATCACGCGGGGGCCGAAAGACATGCCGGCCGGCTCCCGTTCGGAAAGCCGGAGCCCGCCGCGGCTGCCAAAAATAGTCAGTCCGGGTCCGAATTATTGTCACCCGCCGCGCGCCCCTCACCCGGCCGCGCGCTTTCGCGCGCCATTTCCCGCCGGCGCGCGAGGCCCGGCGCGGCACGGGTTTTGAAAGTGTCGGGGCGGCCGTGTGCGTCTTCAGCCCGCGCGGCCGGCCTGCCCTTGTCCTCAATGCTACGGACGGTCGCGGCGAAAGCCCGCGCCGCGCCACACTTTTAATCGCTCTCGAAGGAGAATCCAGAATGTTCAAATGTCTCAGGAACCTCACGCGCGCCGGCGCGGTCGCCGCGTTCACGCTGGCGCTGGCGGCGGGCGTCTCGGCCCAGACCAACACGAGCGGGACGGTCACCATCGGCGGCAGCGTCTCGAAGTTCGTCGAGCTTAACTCGGGCGGGGCCGTCACGCTGACGGGCAACTCCGGCGGCGGCGTCACGACCGACGGCGTGGCCGACAGCGCGCTGGCCGTCGTCGTCAACCTCGGCGAGCTCGGCCCGGCCAACACCAACGGCTTCGTCAAAGCCTCCGTGCCGCTCAAGGTGCGCAGCAACACCAACTACGTCCTCTCGATGAGCGCCGTCGTGTCGAGCACGGGCAGCACCGCCAACCGCATCCTCGCCGCCGACTTCGGCTTCGGCCTCGGCTCCTTCAGCCGCTCGGCCGCCGTCGGCGTCCACACCACGGGCGTGGACACGGACAACACCTCGGGCGACCCGACCAACGTCGCCAACGGCGCGGTCAACGCCACGAGCGGCCGCTTCGAGTACGTCTCGGCGCGCTCGAACCTCGGCGCGTTCTCGGCCTCGACGACCGTGCTCAGCGGCCCGCGCGTGCTCAACGCCGTCCCGCGCAGCAACACGAACGGGCTGGTCGTCCCGGCCGTCTTCTCCGTCAAGCCGCAGTTCTACGAGGACGGCACGACGACCGCGACGGCGACCTTCACCATCGCGGCCCCCTGACGCCCCCGCGTCCCTCTTCCCCCCCACGAGCGTCCGGCGCGCGCCCCCAGCGCGCCGGACGCTCCCGTGATTTAAAGCCCGGCCATTCGCCATGACGCTCCGCCGCGCCTTCAAGACAGCCCTCCTCTGCGGCCTGCTCTGCTGGGCCGGGGCCGGCGCGCGCGCGCAGCAGTTCGACATCGGCAGCGGCGGGCTGCCCACCATCACCGGCGCGACCGGCGGCACCGTCACCGGCTCGGCCGACGTGACGCAGAACCTCGTCGTCAACGTCAACTTCGGCGACGTTTCGCCCATCAACACGAGCAACGTCGTGCGCGTCGTCGTCCCCGTCTCGATCCGCAGCACCGGCCCCTATCAGGTGACGGTCACGGCCGCCGGCCTCTTCGACCCGAACCCGCAGGCCGTGCAGCGCACCGACATCGGCTTCGGCGCGCGCAACCTCCGCCAACTCGGCAACAAGGCGCGCGACTGCAACCGCGGCACGCACCTCTTCCGCACCCCCTTCGACAACGACCCGGCCGCCTCGCTCGCCTTCGACGCGCAGGGCCGCGCCGCCTACCCGGCCACGCTGGCGAGCCTGAGCACCCCCGTCGTCATCCTGAGCGGCCCCGAGCTGACGAAGGGCAACAGCATCACGAAGAAGGAGCCGGACAACGGCTACGTCTTCGACGCCGTCTTCGTCATCAAGCCGCAGTTCTTCGCCGCCGGAAACTTCAACGTCACGCTCACCTTCAACATCGCGCCCGGCCCGAACGTCCAGTGCTGACGGGCGAGGCCCGGCGCCGCCGAACCCAAGATGGCTACGACGAAACAGACGACGAAGACGCACGCGGCGCGCGCCCTCCGCGCGCTGGCGCTCTGCCTGACGCTCCCGCTCTCGCCGACGGCGGACGCCCGCGCGCAGGCCGGCCCCGTCGTGCCGCTCGCCGAGCGGCAGGCGAGCGACGGCATCGCGCTCGCGCCCGCGCGCTTCGAGCTGGAGATGCCGCCCGGCTCCGAGACGACGGTCGTCGTCAACCTCGACTACCACTCGGCGAAGGCCGGCGCGCAGCCCTCGCGCATCCTCGCCTCGCTTAACGACTGGACGCTCAACCGCGACGGCGAGCTGGAATTCTTCCGGGCCGGGACGCTGGCCGGCTCGGCCTCGCCGTGGCTCATCTACAGCCCGGCCGAGGTGGTCGTCACCCCCGGCAGCACGCACTCGATCCGCGTCACCGTCACCGTCCCGAAAGACGCGACGCCGGGCGACCACCTCGCGGCCCTCGTCGTCGAGCAGCGGCCCGACACCATCAAGCTCAGCCAGAACGCGCGGCAGATGCTTTTGCGCTTTCGGATGGCGGCGCTCTTCTACATCAAAGTCCCGGCCCTCACGCGCGGCGGCTCGCTCGCCGGGCTGAAGGCCGCGGCCGAGGGCGAAGGCGTCCTCGTCACCCCGACGCTCAGGAACGCGGGCAACAGCGTCGTGCGGCCCCTGACCGCGCTGACGATCAGCGACGCGGCCGGCCGCGTCGTCGCCGAACTGCCCGAGGCCGAATCGCTCCCCGTCCTCGCCAACTCTGAGCTGTCGCGGCCCGTGCGCGTCCCGAAGCAACTGGCCCCCGGCCTCTACACCGTCAAATACCGCGTGGACTTTCAGGGCCACGGCGAGACCACCGAGGGCGTCACCGAACTGGTCATCAAGGACGCGCCGGCCGACCCGCCCCTCGCCGCGACCGAAGCCTCCCGCCCGTAGGAAACGAAAAGAACGGAAGCCGCGCGCGAAAGCGGGCGGGCCTCAAGTTAAGTCAGCGACGCTGTTGACTTAACTTGAGGCCCGCCCGCTTTCGCGCGCGGCTTCCGTTCTCCTTAAAAGCGTTTGACTTCGGCGGGCTTGGGCGAGACGGCGAAGTTGACGTTGCCGGTTTCCGCGCCGGCCGCGACGCTCACCTGCGCGACGCCG
>Ga0196977_1000377_pt1 | contig 24440 bp, 19 predicted proteins | sample S3v_1013CmetaG_FD_148634 | JGI IMG/M metagenome (GOLD analysis project Ga0196977, IMG submission 148634) | Soil microbial communities from Anza Borrego desert, Southern California, United States - S3+v_10-13C | ecosystem: Environmental > Terrestrial > Soil > Desert | place: USA: California...
CTTCATCAGCGCGCAGCCTGCGGAACCATCGAAGGCTGCGCCGAGAAACAAGCGCTAACCCGGAGAGGTGCCTTGCGTGCGCGGCTTCGCTGCGAACGCGGAGCCCCGTATGCACATACGCCCGCGAGGGTCCTGCCACAACTTCTCGTCGGCGTGCAGCTTGCCGAAGGCGCGCGTGATCGACTGAAAATCGTGCTCGGGAAAGCGCTCGACGATTTCCGAGTAATACAAAGGCGCTTTCTCGATCAGCGCATGGATCTTCTGCGCGAGCGCCGCGACCCCGGACGAAGCGGCACTCGCGCCCGGCGGCCCCTCGTCCGTTTTCCCCGCAACGTACTCGTCGAGCTTCACGCGGTCGGCGTAGGCGTACGAGATGCGCTCGAAACGCTCGCGCGGAATGCCTTCGCCGATGGTCGCATCGATGCCGACCTTGGCGCCGACCGGCACGACTCCGGGCGGCATGACCGGCAGGCTCGGGTCCAGGGGCTTGGCGCGCGTCCCGGGGATCACGAAGACGTCGCGGTCGCCCTGCACGCGCGTCGCGATCGCCCACTCGACGTCGGTGCCGTTGAACACGTCGATGTCGTCGTCCACGACCACGACGTGCTTCAAATCCATGACGGACAGCGCCGCCAGCAGCGCGTTCTTACCCTCGCCCGCCTGTTTGCGGATCGAGATCACCGCGTGCCAGAAGGCGCAGCCGCCGACGGTCACGTTGATATCCTTCACCTGCACACCCGCGTTCTTGAGCGCCGTGCGGATCGCCGCATAGCGTGTCGGCGCGCCGAGCCAGGTGTTCTCCCACGGCATGTGCAGCGAGTAATAGACCGCGTCCCTGCGCCGCGTGATCGCCGTGATGCGTACCAGCGGGTTCCAGTGGAGCCCGCCCATGAGACGGGTGAATTCGCCGAAGCGCCCTTCAGGCCATACCCAGCCGGTGGGCAGGATCTCCCCCTCGAGCACGATCTCGGCGCCGGCAACGCAGGGCACGTCCACGGTTTCGCACGGCACGAGCTCGACGGGCTCACCGCGTATACCGCCGGCGATGCCCATCTCGTCGGTGCCGAGCGGCGCGCGGAAACCCGCGCCCATCATCTCGATCGGATGCGTGCCCAGCGAAATCGAGATGGGGCACGGGCGGCCCGCCTCCAGCGCACGCTGCGCGAACAGCCGCATGTTGTTCGGCGTGACGATATCGATGCCGGTGAGGTTCTTTTCCTTCACCAGGAAACGATAGCAACCCGAATTCAGCCCGTGCTCGGGATCGCGTGCGATGACCGCGCCGCCGGTGATCATCGGACCGCCGTCATAGATCGACGACATCGGGATCGGCAGTCGAAAGAGGTCCACGTCGTCGCCGGCCTGGATCACCTCTTTGTGAGGCGCGGTTTCGACGTAACGCGGTGGCACGGGATGATCGAGGCCCTGCCGCAATCGGGCTTCGGTTTCCACCGGCGTATTGCAGCCCATCCCGAGCGCCATGCGCCGCGGGGTGCGGTAAATGCCCGAGACGATCGGCAGGTCGTAACCGAGAACTTTGTGAAAGTAGAGCGCTTCGTCGGCTTGATCGACGAGCGTCGCGACATGCCGAATGTCGACCGCTTGCGTGATGTCTCTTAACTCGCGCTCCTCGCGCAAACGTCCGAGAAAGCCACGAAAGTCCTCGTTCATCAGCCGTTCCTGTCCGCAAGTAGCAGCTATGACTACGTTCGGCCATTGTAGGCATCGGTGCGACGACGACCATCGCGCTGCTGCAACATACTGTTCCAGCAATCGCACAGGTGCGGCAGTGCCGACTTTGGTCCGAGGTCCGCTACGCGTTTACACGTCACGCGTCGCGCGGCTATAGTCGCCGACGTCAACTGAGTGGTGACTAGGGTTCCGGCAGGCGCCGCCTGCGTCTGGACCGAGCGTCACGGAGAGCCGGCAACTCGCGGCCTGCACCCGAGGGGCAAAAACCCAGAGGCGGAGAAGTTGAGAGATCAACTCGCCCTCGGAGGTCGCACTCATGCCGCTCAGCGCTCTCGCACTCGTCGTCACCGCCGCGTTCATCCACGCCTACTGGAACCTGCTCGTCAAACGGGCCGGAGGCGGATCCGCATTCGTATGGCTTTTCTCTTTTGCGACCGCCGTGTTGTACGCGCCGGTCGTCGCCGTTCTCGTGTGGATCGAGCCGCTTTCGTATGGCGCACTGGAATGGGGATTGATCGCGTCCAGCGGCATCCTCCATCTCCTGTATGCGGTCACCCTCAACCGCGGCTATCGGCTCGCCGATCTATCGGTCGTCTATCCGATCGCGCGCGGCACGGGGCCCCTGATCTCGAGCGTCGGCGCGATTCTTCTCCTGGGTGAGCAGCCCGGCGCAGTGGGCGCGCTCGGCATCGCGCTCATTGTGATCGGCATCCTGGTGATCGCCGGCGCGTGGACGCCTGCGCTGTATCGCGCGTCAGCGCGCGCGGCCAAAGGACTGGGTTACGGGATCGCGACGGGGCTTTGCATCGCGGCCTACACCTTGAACGATGCATATGCGGTGAAAGTGCTGCTCGTCTCACCGATCATGATCGATTACTTCGGTAATCTCGTGCGGCTCGCGTTCCTGACGCCATCGGTCGCCGCGAATCTCACGGCACTTCAGGCCGAATGGCGGCGAAATGTCAGGATGGCGGTGTACGTCGGCGCGTTGATGCCGCTGTCGTACATCCTGTCGCTGTTCGCGATGCGGCTCGCGCCGGTGAGCTACGTGGCGCCCGCGCGCGAGCTGTCGATGCTCGTCGGCGCGTACTTCGGCGCCAAGCTTCTGCAGGAAGGCCATACACGGCAGCGCATCATCGGCACCGCGCTGATGATCGGCGGCATCGTCGGGCTCGCGTTGTCGCAGTAGCGGAGCTCTACTTCAACACCAGCGTCACGCCCGCGAGCAGCAATCCGTACAGCACGATCTTGCGGAACGTGGCCTCGTCGATATGGGCGTACGTTTTCCATCCGAGCCAGCTACCGAGCGCCAGCACGGGCAGCCCGGCCGCGAACAGGATCCACACGTCACCTGTCGTCGCGCCTGTAGCGCCCAGCCATAGCAGCGTCATCAGGAACGTTGCCACCGCCGTGGGCTGAAACACCGCGCGTTGCTCGTCGCGGTTCCAGCCGCGCATGCCGCACCAGAGCGTGGGCAGAATACCGCCGAGGCCGGTCGAAGCGCCGATGATTCCGTTGAGCACGCCTACGCCGCCATCGAGTTCCACGCCCGCGCGTTTGACCTGCGGCAGCGCGGGACGTATGAGGCTGTACAGGCTGAACAGAATCAGCAGCACACCCACGCCGGCACGCAAATGCGCGGTGCTGGCCCATTCCAGAACGATCGCGCCGACGGGAACGCCGACGGCCGTGCCCGCCACGAACGGCGCGAGGCGACGCAGGTTGATCGCGCGGCGAAGCTTCCACACCGCGTATCCCTGCACCAGCAACGCATACGCGACGATCAGCGGCGTCGACTGCACGGATGTGAGCGCGTGCAGCCAGATCGCCGCGGCGACCATGCCAAAAGCGAATCCGCTCACGCCTGTCACGAATGCCGCGACGAACGTGCCCAAAAGGAAAATCGAAAGCTCGAACGGCGCGAGAGGGATCATGGCGCGCTAATATGGTACGAGTGCTCGTACATATCGAGCGCGAGAATCACGGCACCGTCGCCAGTCGTCGTCGTGTGATCGGCCGCCCACTGGTTGATGAGCTTGCCGCTTCGCGGTGAGTAAGTCAGCAACACCCAGCCCGAGCCCCCGCCCTGCGCTTTGCCCATTGCCGAGAACTGCGCAGCTCACCGCTCGGGGCTGCCGAAGTCGCGTGCCAACGCCTCCGAGAGGTCCGCGGGGCGCTGGGAACGGCCGAGGCCGGCCCAGCGGCTTCATCTCGTTCATTGGGATCTCCCGTTTGGAGGTGGAGTTACTTCGACCTGGCGCTGCTATAACGGCACCGATGGGTCAAACGGCTACCTCACCCTAGACTCGGCGGGCGCCGACCGTTTGCCACTATGAAGGGTCACCCATGCTGCTGATCGTAACCAAGTACGCCCTCACGTCGCTCGTGATCGTGCTCGTCTCCGAGATAGCGAAGCGGCACGATAAGCTCGGCGCGCTCATCGCGTCGTTACCGCTCGTTACGGTCATGGTGATGATCTGGCTTTACGTTGAGAACCAGGGCATCGAGAAGGTCGCGCGGCATGCCTACTACACCTTCTGGTACGTGGTTCCGACGCTGCCCATGTTTCTGCTCACGCCGGCACTGCTTTACCGGGGCGTCAATTTCTGGATCGCGCTGGGCGCAGGCGTGCTGCTGACGTTCGTCTGCTTCGCCGGCACGGTCGTGGTGGCGCGGTATTTCGATGTCAATCTGATGCCCTGAGCGTTGCGCGAGCAACCGGTCGGGCTGGGACTCGCCTCGCTTATGAGCCGATGACCTTTGTGACGCTCGTCGCGACCAGCACCGCGCCCGAGGTGCCGAGCAGGATCAGGATGATCCGGTGGAAGCGCAGGTCGCTCAGCCGGCGATAAAGGCGCGCGCCGAGCCACGCGCCGAGGAACGTCCCGGGGATCGCAACCAGCACGAGACGCCAGAGCTCGGCATTGAGCATGCCGCTCATGGCGTGCGTCACCATGGCGACGACGAGGATCGTCAGATTGAAGGCCTGCAACACGCTGCGCCGCTGGTCCTTGCCCCACGCGCGCAGCGTCGCGTACATCGTCGGCAGCGGCCCCGACATGCCGGCGAGTCCGCCCAGCACGCCGCCGCCGAAGCCCACGACCGTGTCCGCCGCGCGGCCGCCCTTGATGAGCGCACGCGTGGATTGCCCGCGGAGCATCACCGTCGAGAAGACGAGCAGCACGATACCGACACCCAACCGGAACCAGTACGGATCGAGATAGAGCACGAGGCTCGTGCCGACGGGAACGCCGAGCAAGCCGCCGACGATGAACGGCGCCATCGCTCTCATGTTGATCGCGTGCCAGATGACGGGGATCGTCTGCACCTGCGCGGCGACGGAGCAGACGACGACGAGTGACGCCGCGAGCGGCGGCGTCATCGCGTAGAGCCAGATGCCGAGCGCGGTGAGCCCCGTGCCGAAGCCGGCGAGGCCCGAGACGAATCCGCCGGCGAGCGCGCCGACGAAAACGAGGGTCTCAGTCACTGGTTACTGGATTCCGGCCGTCGCGGGAACGACGGGGCACTGGATTCCCGCCTGCGCGGGAATGACGACTTTCCTGCCGTCGTAGGAATGACGGCTCGATTCCCGTCTGCGCGGGAATGACGACCGTTACTGCGCAGCCGGCAGCGCAGCGACGAATCTGTCGATCTCGCCGGCTTCGATGAACGCGAGCGCGCAGGCGAGGCCCGGATCGAGATCCTCGCGCGAGCCGGCGCAGCGCGACTGATCGATACGCGCCTTCGCCGGCGGCGGCTCGTCCGTCCCGGGCAGCGCGCGCTCGCGATCGGCTTCGCGCCGCCGCGGCGAGACCGTCTTCGCGAGCGGCGGGATGAGCTCGATGTCCGGCTCGACGCCGGTGCGCTGAACCGTGCGGCCGGACGGACCGTGATACAGCGCCGTGGTGAGCCGCAGCGCGCCCTTGCCCTCGCCGAGCGCGACGATCGACTGGACGCTGCCCTTGCCGAAGCTGCGCTGCCCCATCACGAGCGCGCGGCCATTTTCCTGAAGCGCGGCCGCCACGAGCTCGGCCGCCGACGCGGAGCGGCCATCGATCAGCACGACCATCGGCACGCCGGCGAGATGCTCCGCGGCATCGGCGCGCCACGTGCGCTGGTTGGCGAGCGTGCGGCCGCGCAGCGATACGATGTCGCCTGCGCCGAGGAAGGCGTCCGCCGTGAGCACGGCCTGGTTGAGCAGCCCGCCCGGGTTGCCGCGCAAGTCGAGAACGATGGCGCGCGGCGCACCTTGCGCCGTGACGTCGTCGAGCGCTTTCTCGAGCGCCGCCGCGGTCGAGCCGTTGAAGGTCGCGAGCCGGAGCACCAGCACGTCGCCCTGCATGCTCCAGCGCAGCGGCTCGGTGCGTATGGTCTCGCGCACGACCGACACGTCGAATTCCGCCGGCAGCCGCGTCGCACGACGAATGGTCAGCGTGATCGCGGTGCCGGGCACGCCGCGCATGCGCGACATCGCGTCCTGCAGAGTCATGCCCTGTACGGGCTCGCCATCGAGCCCGACGATGAAATCGCCGCTTTGCAGTCCCGCGCGCGCCGCCGGCGTATTCGGCATCGGCTCCAACACCCGTACGAGCCCGTCGACCATCTCGACCCGCACGCCGAGGCCGCCGAAGCTGCCCGTGATCGCGCTGCGCTGGAACCGCTGCGCCCGCGGGTCGAGGTAGCGCGAGTGCGGATCGAGAGACGCGAGCGCTGCGTTGATCGTCTTGCGGAAAACGTCCGCCGGATCGCCGGTTTGCGGTTCCGCGCTCGCGACCGCTTTCAACGCCGGCTCGATGAGTCCCGCGACGTCCACTTCGCGCGCATAGCTGCGATGGACGCGCCGCAGGACCGTCTCGAACAGATCGCGGTGCAGGTCCGCCTGCTGCCCGGGTGTCACCGCGCGCATGTACGCGGACGTAAGCGGTGCCAGCAGCTCGTCCGGAATCGGCGCGGCGGCGGCGAACACCGCGCCGGCTGCGGCGAATAGCCACGCGGCGGCCAGGGCCGGCAGTGTCCTGAAGAACGTGCTCATCGATTTAACATGTTGCCTGACAAGATCACGGCGCAACGGTTCCCTCCCGCTGCGGAATCCTGCCGTCGAGCTCGTCCTCGATCGCCCCATAGCGCGAATAGGGCTGCGTCACGGACTTGCGATATTCCTCCGGCGGAACGTTGCAGTAGAGCTCGAGCCGGTTGCCGTCGGGGTCGAAAAAATACACGCTTTTCGTGATGCCGTGGTAGACCGTGTGGTCGATCCGCACGCCCTCTTCGTTCAGTCGCCGCCACGCCTCCTGAAGCTCCGCGAAGCTGCCCAGCTCGAACGAGACGTGCTGCATTCCGACCTGGTCCGGCGTCGGCATTGCCGCGCCTGGCTTCGCCTGCATGATAGCGAGCATGTGGTGGTTATCTTTCGCGTCGGTGCTGAAGAACACCATTCCGCGCTCGTTGCGGGCCACCACCGGGAACCCGAGGACCTCCTCGAAAAACCGTCTGGAGCGCTCGACGTCCCGCACGCTGAGCACGAGGTGCCCTACCCGCCTGATTCTGAATGCCATGGCCGCCCCTTTCTCCGGAATGCCTGCCGGACCGCCAATGATAAACGGCAAACCCGGTTCACCGCTGCGCTGCGGCGCTACCCCGCCGCCCCGGGCGCGAGCGGGGCGATGACCGGCTTCCGGGGCGAGCGGCCCACGAACATCACGAGCGCCGCCGCGATGAAGCAGAGCACGCCCGAGATGATGAAGGCCTGGGTGTAGTTGCCGAGATCCACGCGTATTACGCCGGCGAGGTACGCCGCCGCGGCGCCGCCGAGCTGATGGATCGCGGAGATCCAGCCGAACATGATTCCGGTGTTTTCCTTGCCGAAGACGTTCGCGGTCAGCCGCACGGTGGGCGGCACGGTCGCGATCCAGTCGAGGCCGTAGAAGACGACGAACAGCATGAGCGCGTAGAACGAATCGAACGCGTACGGCAGGAATACGAGCGACAAGCCGCGCAGCCCGTAATAGACGGCGAGCAGCACCCGATTGTCCACGCGGTCGCTGAGCCAGCCCGAGCCCGTGGCGCCCGCGAAATTGAACACCGCCATCATCGCCAGCATGCTCGCGGCCGCGACCTCGGTGATGCCCTTGTCGGCGCAGGCGGCGACGAGATGCGTGCCGATCAATCCATTCGTCGAGGCGCCGCAGACGAAGAAGCTGCCGCCGAGCAGCCAGAAATCACGCGAGCGCAAGCCCGTGCCGAGCGCGGTGAACGCAACCCGTATCGGATTGCCGGCCTTCACCGGCGCGACGCTCGTGCCCGGCACCTCCCCATACGACGTCACGCCGATGTCTTCCGGCCGGTTGCGCATCAGCTTCGCAACCGGAACGAGCAGGACGAGCACGACTGCGGCGAGCACCATCGACATCGCGCGCCAGCCAGAATTCGCGATGATGGCCGCGAAAGCCGGCAGGAACAGAAGCTGGCCCGCGGCAGCCGACGACGTGAGCAAGCCCATGACGAGGCCGCGGCGCGCGGTGAACCAGCGCGCTGCGACGACGGCGGCAAGCACGTTCGCAATGACGCCGGTGCCCGCCCCGACGATCAGACCCCAAAGCACGACGAGCTGCCACGACTGCTGCATGAGGGGCGTGAGGGCGACACCGATGCCCATCGCCGCGAGCCCGCCCAGCATCACGCGGCGCACGCCGAACGTGTCCATCATGGCCGCCGCAAACGGGCCGATGAGGCCGTAGAGCAGGATGTTCACGCCGATCGCGAAGGAGATCGTGTCTCGCGACCAGTGGAACTCGTTCTCGTACGGCACGATCAGCAGGCCCGGCGTCGCGCGCACCGCGCCGGAGACGAGCAGCGCCACGAACGTGACGGCCGCGATGATCCAGGCGTAGTGGAGGTTGCGCGAGCTAAGCATTGGTCTTCTTGTTCAAGTGAATATCACGAAAGACGTCCCGACGTTCGCACGGCGACCTCGTGTCGTCAACGCATGCTGCTCGCCTCAACCGTCATCGCGAGGCCCACCAATGTGGGCCGTGGCCATCTCGGAGCGTCCGCACGTTCCTGTTGAGGTCAGCGCCGGTTTGGCCGCGTCCTTCTCGCCCCTGATCCGGCGCCGCTGCTCGAACCTCAATCGTCATCGCGAGGCCAGCAATGTGGGCCGTGGCGATCTTGGAGCGTCCGCACCGCAGCGGTAAACCCTGCGCTGCTCACCAAGGCCGGCGGCCTGCGGAACTCACGCACCGCTTCTTCTCTTATATGCGTGGTCTACTCGGCAAGGCTCTGCCTATGGCAGCGGTAGTGTGGTTCGACAGTCCTCGGCCGAAACCCCGTCCTTGGTTGCGCTGCTCGGGCGCCTTCTAAGGGGCTCCAAGGCCGCGTCCAAACCGGCGCTGACGCCGTTCGTCCTGCCTGCCGGAGGACGAACGGGCTGCGCGGTTATTTGTTACGAACAGACCCGTCGCTACGCTAGGGACGTTTTCGGCTTCTTTACTGCACGAGGGCGGCTTTCGACCCCAAAGCCGATGGTCGGCGATCTTCCGCCAGTCATTTTTCGGCTTCGACCGTGCCTTGGACTCGTGTCGAGCCGGGTATCTGTCAGACGAGTTTGCTGCTGCGGCTACGTAGGCTGCGCGTCAATGGCGCGACGGCTCGTATCGCCGCTGATATAGGAGCGTCCAGTATTCGAGACATGTAGCGGCGAGACGGCAAGCTCAAGCACATCGATTCTCGCGAACTCTCGCGCGACGGACCATACTTGACGATACTTTGGGAACCCAGAGTTGTAGTTCGGACACGCGGCGCATGCACATTCAGCACGTAGAGATTGGCAACTTTCGCAAGCTACAGGCTGTCCGCATCGATTTCGCTGAGGCAACGACGATATTTGTCGGGGCTAACAACAGCGGGAAAACCTCCGCTATGGAGGCCTTAAAGCGCTTCCTCATTGACAGAGAGCATTTCTCAGTTAACGACATCACCTTGTCGCACTGGGCGAAACTCGACGAATTGGGATGCTCATGGGAGTCGGGAAACGCGGAACGAATCGCTTTCGATTGGGAAGCGGTGTTGCCCTTTGTTGACGTGTGGCTAAATGTCCCCAAAGAGCAACTGCATTACGTACAGAAGCTTCTTCCGACCCTGGACTGGAATGCGGCAATCGTAGGGGTACGCTTGCGCTATGAGCCAAAGGACCTTGAAGCTCTTCAAAGAGACTATCTCACCGAAAAACTCGCGGCAGATGCGATAACCAACGCGTCGTCCCCTGAACAACCCACCCCCGACGCATCCCCGCCGGACCAACGTGATGGGAGACCGACTGCAAACCCTAGTGATGAATTCGCGTTGTGGCCCCGCACATTTATGGATTTCCTGGCGCGGCGCCTACGAAGCGTATTTGAAGTGCGGGCTTATATCTTGGATCCGGCGCAATTCTCTACGTCCGCCCGGGCCACCCGACCCCAAGCTCTCAGGCCCGACGCGCAGCCCATAGTCGGAGACCCTTTCGAGGGTTTAATGCAGATTGACGAAGTCGACGCGCAACGCGGCCTGGGCTTCCCGCGGCGCCGCGGCGGACAAACCGAACAAGCTTCCGATATGGGCGAGCACAGGGGCGGTAGAAAGCTCTCAAGCCAACTGCGTTCTTATTACACAAAGCATCTTGACCCATTCAATACTCCAGAGCCTCAAGACCTCCATGCGCTGCAGGCACTGCACAGCGCCCAGGTCGCCTTTGGTAATCGTCTGGCCGACTGCTTTTCAGTCGCCCTCAAAGAACTGGAAGACATCGGGTATCCAGGAGTTACAGATCCGAAGCTCAGGCTCACAACACGCGTTCAGCCCATCGATGGGTTAAATCATCCATCCGCCATTCAATACGAAGTACCTACCAATCTAAGCGCTTCTTCTGGCGCTCACTGCTTACCCGAGGACACTAACGGGCTTGGTTACCAAAACCTGATCTCGATAGTGTTTCACTTGATGAGTTTTCGGGACAGTTGGATGAAGGTAGGCAAAGCGGGCAACGCTGTAGAGACAGAGACCACTCTCATCGCACCACTCCACCTTGTCCTGATCGAAGAACCTGAGGCGCACTTGCACCCGCAGGTGCAGCAGGTTTTCATCAATCAGGCCTATAAGGTGCTGCGAAATCATGCGGAACTCGGCGAAACCAAAGAGCGCCGTACACAGTTGGTCATCAGTACGCATTCAAGCCATATAGCCCACGAAGCCGATTTCGCCGCGCTACGCTATTTTCGTCGCTTGCCGGCTCCTTCAGAAGCTGGCGCTGTCCCGATATCAGAGGTAGCCAACCTATCGGACGTCTTTGGTGACGAAGGCGAAACTGAGAGATTTGTCCGTCGCTATCTCAAGGCGATGCACTGTGATCTGTTTTTCGCGGATGGAGCAGTACTGGTAGAGGGACCTGCGGAGCGCATTCTCATTCCGCACCTCGTGCGATCGAGAAGCCCATACAACTATCTGACCAGGTGCTATTTGACGTGGCTCGAGATAGGAGGAAGCCATGCGCACCGCCTGAAGTCCTTACTCGTCCGCCTTGGGCTTACCACTCTCATAGTAACCGACCTCGACGCAAAGGAAGGAGCGTCGAGTAAAAAGGCGGTTCCTGCACGAAACGCTAACCTGAAATCTCGCAATGAGACGCTAAAGACGTGGATTCCAGGGGAGGAGTCAATCGATACCCTCTTGGATATGAACCCAGAGGCGCTGGCCCATGCGGATCCGAGCGGCTATGCAATACGCGTGGCGTACCAGCAACCGGTCTTAGTCAAATTCAAGTCATCCGATCCCCAAGAGGCACTCGCGAATACATTCGAAGACGCGCTCTTGTATGAAAACCTAGAGGTTTTAGCCAAGCTCGACGGTACCGGCCTGATTACGAAATTTCAGGAGGCGTTGAGTAATTGCGCCAATTTGTCGGAGCTCGCAGAGAGCGCTTCGAATGCCTTAAGCGGAGATGGGAAGGCGCAGTTCGCGCTAGACCTACTTTTCAGTGAAGAACTGAAGAATCTTACGACGCCAGCCTATATTCATGACGGCCTTCTCTGGTTAATAGAGCAGCTTAAGCGCAGGGAGAACGAGGTCATCAGGCCCGCTTCTGGCGAGGAACAGACATGACGCTTACAGCAAAGGATATTGATCTTATCGATGCGCCGGCAGATGACACTATCGCGCAGTGCCTTTCTTCGTCGGGCTTGCGTAGCTTTTTCCTCTTTGCTGGCGCAGGGTCCGGAAAGACGAGATCACTTGTCACGGCTCTAAAACATGTTCAAAAGGAACTGGGGCGACGATTAAAGCTCCGAGGTCAGCGCGTAGCCGTCATCACGTTCACGAACGCAGCAAGCGACGAAATCAAGCGCCGTCTGTTATTTGATCCATTGATCGACGTTCGGACAATACACAGCTTTTGCTGGTCGCTCATCGATGGCCTCGATCATGATATTCGCGAGTGGCTCCGGATTAGCCTCGGCGAGGATATCAAACAGCTTCGGCTAGATGAGGCGAAGGGCCGCAAGGGATCAGCGGCCTCTATACGACGTCTCGGCCAGATCGAGTCAAAGACAAAGCGTCTTGCGCGCCTCGATACCATCAAACGGTTTGTTTATAGTCCTGTGGGCGACAACAGAGAACGTGAGGCGCTTAACCACGCACAGGTCATCCAACTAACGGCACATTTCTTGTCCACAAAGCCTGTAATGCAAAGCATTCTTGCTGGACGTTACCCCATACTCCTAATCGATGAAAGCCAAGACACGAATCAACATCTAGTGGACGCGCTCTTTAAGGTCGAGCGAGCCCAACGCGACGGATTTGTTCTGGGGCTAATCGGCGACATGATGCAGCGCATCTACAACGAAGGCAAAGAAGGCTTGGGCCAGAACCTGCCACCAAGCTGGGCGACCCCAGGGAAGAAGCTCAATCACAGATGTCCGCGACGCGTTGTAAAGCTCATCAATAAGGTGCGGGAAACGGCAGATCTGCATCAACAGGAGCCGAGGCCTGATGCCCCAGAAGGAGTTGTTCGGCTTTTCATCTTTCCAAGTGCTGTGCAGGACAAGCCAGCTTGCGAGCGCAAAGTCGCGGTCGTGATGCAGGAGTTAACGGGAGATAGGCACTGGGAAGAGACGTCGTCAGTTAAAACATTGACGTTAGAGCACCGCATGGCAGCCGCACGTATGGGCTTCACAGATGTGTTCGTACCGCTCTACGAGGTCGAAAGCTGGCGAACCTCCTTTCTGGAAGGAAAGCTTCCGGCAATACGCTTCTTCAGCGAGGACGTTTTGCCGCTCTTGAAAGCGGCGCAGAGCAGTGACAGATTCGCCGTCGCGCGGATCGCAAAGGAAAAGTCTCCGCTTCTTTCACCCGATGCTTTAAGAGCTGCGAGAGATCAGCAGGAGCACCTGCGCAGGGTTAATGATGCAATCAGTAGCATGTTGCTTCTTTGGAAGGACGGCCGTGATCCTACGCTGCTTGAGGTTCTGCGTTACATCAAGGGTTGCGATCTACTCACCGTCCCCGAGATCCTTGAGCCGAATGCCGGACAAGCTTACGAAACCTCCACGTCGGAAGTGGAAGGCGACTCCGATCAACAGTCGCTACGAGAAGCGGCTATCGAGCGCTTCTTAAACGCGCCGTTCTCCCAGATTGAGCCGATGGCCAACTATCTGGCGAGCAAAGCTCACTTTGACACACACCAAGGTGTTAAAGGGCTGGAGTTTGAGCGCGTGATGGTGATCATGGACGACGAGGAGGCTAGGGGGTTCACCTTTAAGTATGAGGACCTATTTGGCGGTAAAGAACCTGGAAGCAGGACAGTTGAAGCGACTAAGCGGCTTTTTTATGTAACCTGCAGTCGAGCGAAGGGCAGCCTCGCGCTGGTTGCGTATAGCCAGTCACCAGATCGAGTTCGTGCGTTCGTTACAAAGAATGGCTGGTTCACCCCTGATGAAGTTCTTATGCATATTGGCTCGTAGGCGCATTGGAAAAGTGTCACGAAAGGCGCCCCGCGCGAGGTTGGTGATGGTGCATGGTTGAAATCCAACCAATCCCACCGCAACGATCCACGCTGCAGAATCTCATCGCGGACTCGATGCTCCGCGCGCCGTCGATCTCTGCGGCAGTAATTGCTGTGGGTGGGTCTTCCTAGCCGAAGGACCGCTTCTGGGCCGATAGCAGCAGACCAAACGATCTCGAGCCGTAACACAAACAGCCTTCAAACAAGCCGCGCTGAATTGGGCGCGGTCTTGGAGCCCCTTAGGAGGCGCCCGAGCAGCGCAACCAAGGACGGGGTTTCGGCGTCGGAGTAGGAATCGCGGTCGCCCGCGACCCCCCTCCACAGATCCGGACGTGCGGCACTACGGCATCCGGCTCCCGCCTTGGGTGTAGACGCCGAGGCGCACCATCGGGTAAGGCTGACAGATACGAGCGGGCGGGAGCCAGTGACTGAGGTAACGCGACATGCGCTCCCACGACAGCAGGCCCTGACTGCGGCGGCATAACACGCGCCACCATAAGCGACCGACTGCAAGTCGGAACGCGGCGATCGCCGCGCCGTTCAAGGGCACGCCGTAGTAACGCACGTGCCCCATGACCACAGCGCGCAAGTAAGCGCCATGTTCCCGGACAGGCCGATGCATGCGTCGCCTAAGTTCGGCCTTGACCTCCTTAAGCTTCGCCTGCGCCCTCTTTCGCATCGTCATACGCAGCACCGCGAATCCGCCCTTGCGCGTCTTCCCGCAACAATGCGTGAAGCCGAGGAAGTTGAAGGTTCGCGGCTTGCCCCGGCCGCGTAAGCGCGCCTGGTCCGCATAGCGTCCAAAGCGCAGCAGACGCGTCTTTTCGGGATGCAATTCCAGACCGAACTTCGTGAACCGCTCACGCAGTTCAGCCAAGAAACGCTCTGCTTCGTCGCGATGCTGGAATCCAACTACGAAGTCGTCGGCGTAGCGCACGACTACTACGTCGCCGCGCGCGCGCCTGCGTCTCCATTGTCGAACCCAGAGATCGAACACGTAGTGCAGATAAAGGTTGGCCAGCAGCGGACTGATACTCCCGCCCTGTACCGTTCCCTCTTCACTTTGCGTTCGATGCCCGTCTTCCAGCACACCGGCGGCGAGCCATTTCTGGATCAACCGTACGATGCGCCGGTCCGCCACACGCTGCTCGATGAACTTCACCAGCCACTCGTGCTTCAACGTGTCGAAGAAGCTGCGAATGTCGGCGTCGAGCACCCAGTTCACCTTCCTCATCGTGATGCCGACCGCGAGCGCATCCAATGCCTGATGCGGGCTACGTCCCGGCCGGAATCCGTATGAGAAACCGAGGAAGTCCTGCTCGTAGATTGCGTTCAGCACTTCGACCGCCGCGCGCTGGACGATCTTGTCCTCCAACGTCGGAATACCGAGCGGCCGCTGCCGCCCGTCGGTCTTCAGGATGTACGCTCTGCGAACCGGCTGCGCTCGGTACGCTCCACGCTTGAGCCGCCCGGCAAGGTCCTGAAGGTTCACTTCCAAGTCCTCGCCGTAACGGCGCCACGTCTGGCCATCCACACCTGCAGCGGCGTCTCGCTTGATGCCAAGATAGGCCGCGCGCAGCCGCTCGATGTCATGGACGTGGTGCAGGAGCGCAGTGAACCGCTGTTGCCTGTCCCTCTGTGCTACCTGACGTACCCGCTCGAGCGCGCTTGTCGCACTTTCCCGGCCCTGTGTCCGGCGCGCGTTGCACTCGAGCGAGTTCCCTTGGCCAGCTCCCTTCCCTCCACCACCTCCGCGGCCCGTGTTGCGGCGTTGTTCGGCGGCTTCGCCGGTACTATGGCGCTGTCCGACTTCCCACGGGCGTGCATCATCGGTGTGCGTCTTGCGACTTTCCGATGCGGTCTGCGCCTGACCGGCCGCAGACGCCCTTGGGATCTCCCGGTTCCCGCGCAAGGTGTTTCCATGCATGCTCCGGGTCTCGCGACCGCGCGGGGTCCGTCAGTGCCTTGCCATGGCGGCACTTCCGGTGTGGCCTTCCGCTGTCCTCGAACACGTCGGCACCCCGAACTAACCCACCTCGCGGTGGGGCGACATTTTCGCGGCTCAATACCGGGCCTGCATGTACCCCGGTCAACGCTTCACCCTCGCCCTTACGAACGACGGCGCATGACTTGGGGCCGGTGTGGCCGGCTAGGCCTTCACCGTATGACTCTCTCATTCACTACACCTTGCCGGTTTTCCCGGCGCACCGAGGACTGTCGAACCACACTACCGGTGCCATAGGCAGAGCCTTGCCGAGTAGACCACGCATATAAGAAAAGGAGCGGTGCGTGAGTTCCGCAGGCCGCCGTCCTTGGTGAGCAGCGCAGGGTTTACGGCTGCCTTGCGGACGCTCCGAGATCGCCACGGCCCACATTGGTGGGCCTCGCGATGACGGTTAAGGTTCGAGCAGCGGCGCCGGATCAGGCGCGAGAAGGCCGCGCCCAATTCAGCCTTACCGCGACGCGCCTTACCTTGAGCGCCCGGCGCTGCGCGCGTTGGCCTTTGAACCCGCAGTCGTCTTCTCCGACTTGAACACGCCCGCGAGCTCGAGTTCCTGCAGCGCGCGGATGCCGACGCTGTAAGCCACGCCGCCGCCGGGAATGTGCGCCGCCTTGAGCGCTTCGAAGAGCTCCTGCCGCGTCGCGCCGTGCTCGACCGCGCGTCGCATGTGCGCGGCAACGCCGTACTGCAGCCCGCGTGACGCGAGGATGCCGATGACGATCATCTCCTTCACTTTGACCGGCAGCGCGCCGTCGCTGACTGCGACGCGCCTCAGCTCGTCGCGCACCCGCGCGTACTCGGGATCGAGCGTCTCCGCCCACGTCATCTCGCTGTAGCCGTACGGATCTTTCTTCTTCGTCTTCTGTTTTGTCGCCATGGTGCTCCCTGTGATGGATCAGGACGCCGGACGCCAGCGGCCCTGCTCGGCTGCGTGGAAAAAATCCTCGACCGCGCGATTGAACGCCGCCGGCTCTTCGATGTTGAGGTTGTGGCCCGACCACGGAAACACGGTGAGGCCCGCGCACGGCATCTGTTCGCGCATGTAGAGCGTGGGTTCGATCGCAGGATGGTCGTCATCGCCGAACATGAGCAGCGTCGGCACGCGAAAGGCGCGCAGCTCGGCGGCCTGGTCGTAAACCGACGGCCGGTTGAGGAAGCTGCCGCGGAGCGTCCGCGCACAGCCTGCCGCCGAATGCTTTTTCAGACGCTCGCGAAAAGCCGCCCAGCCATACGGGTCCTTCGCCTTGAACGAGCGGCGCACCGACAGGTTGGCCATCCGGTCCGCCATTTCGACCGCGCCCAGCATCTCGTAATCGCGTGCGCGGGCCTCGACCGCTTCAAGCCGTGCCCGGTGCTGCGCGGGATCGCGTGTCACGCCGGCACCGGTGCTGCCGATCACCAGTGATCGCACGCGCGCGGGATACGCGAGCGCGAAGTTGAGCATCGGCACCGAGCCCATGGAAACGCCGACGAGATGTGCCCGATCGAGCGCGAGGTGATCCATCAGCTCGCCGATGTCCTTGACAAGCCGCGACACGCTGTACTGTTCGAGAGCCTCCGGCACGTCCGACGGCGGAAAGCCGCGCGCCGCATAGGCGATGCAGCGGTAACGCCTGCCGAAGTGGCTCATCTGCGGCGCCCAGCTTTCGTAGTTGTCGCCGAATTCGTGCGCGAAGACGATCGGCACGCCGCTGCCCGCCTCCTCATAGAAGATACGCACGCCGTCGCTCGCGCTGAAGTGCGGCACCGTTCAGTCCGCGCGCACGCCGGCTTTGCGGGCGACCGCGGTCCAGGTCTCGATCTGCTTCTTGATGAACGCGCTCGCTTCCGCGCTCGACGTCGCCTGGATGTCCATCGCGAGGTTGTCGAGACGCTCTTTCACCTGCGGACGCCGCAACACGGTCGCGACATCCTGCTGCACCTTCGCCACCAGCCGCGGCGGCATTTTCGCGGGCCCGTGGAGGCCATGGAACTCCAGGCCCTCGTAGCCGGGCAGCACGCTGGCAATCGGCGGCACGCCGGGCAGGCGCGGGCTCGGTGTGGCGCTCGTGACGGCGATCGCCCGCACGCGTCCGGACGGAAGCTGCGTGTTTGCGGATGAGATACTGGTCATCGCGTAATCGACTTCCGCTGTAATCAAACCGGTCAACGCCGCGACGGCCCCTTTGTACGGCACGTGCACGGATTTCGTCCCGGCTCTCATGTTCATGAGCTCGATGAAGACGTGCGGCGAGGACCCCACGCCGACCGAGCCATAGCGCAGCGCGCCCGGCTTCGCTTTCGCCGTTTCGATCAATTCCTTGAGACCCTTGATCGGCGAGGACGCCGGCACCAGCATCACGAGCGGCAGCGTCACCATCAGTGTGATGTGCGTGAAATCGGTATACGGATCGTACGGCAGCTTCGAATACAGTCCCGGCGCAATCGCGTTCGGGCCGAAGCCGCCGACGAACAGGGTGTAGCCGTCAGGCTGCGCCTTCACGACGATGTCCGCGCCGATCGTGCCGCCCGCACCCACGCGATTGTCGACGAGGACGTTCTGACCCCACAGCTCGGAAAGGCCCTGCGCCACCGTACGCGCGACGACGTCGGTCGAGCCGCCGGGCGCGAGACCCAGCACGAGGCGCACGGGTCTGTTCGGATAATCCTGCTGCGCGTGCGCAGCGGCGCCGCACGTGAAACCGGTGATGAAGGCGACGATTGCAAACACGCGATCGGCAGTCATAATCAGGGTCCCCACGGCAGTCCTTCAAGAGCCGAGATTACATGACAAAACGACCGAACATCCTCCTCATCACCTCCGATCAGCAGCGCGCGGACTGCAACGGTTTCGAGAACCCGCTGATCAGGACACCGCACATCGATGCGCTCGCGCGCGAAGGCACGCGCTTCTCGGCGTGCATCACGCCGAACCTCGTGTGCCAGCCTTCGCGCGCGTCGATCCTGACGGGACTGCTGCCGCTCACGCACGGCGTATGGGACAACGGCGTCGATCTGAAAGAAGAAGTCGGCGGCAATGGTTTCGCGGGGACGCTCGCGCGCGGCGGCTATCGCACCGCGTTCATCGGCAAGGCCCACTTCGCAACCAAGTCCACGTTCGCGCCGACCGGCACGCCGGAGTGCAGACAGAGCCAGCACCGGTACGGCCCCGGCTGGTTCGGTCCGTACATGGGCTTTCAGCACGTCGAGCTCACGGTGCTCGGACACATGCACCGGCTGCGTCCGCTGGAGCGCCCTGCCGCGGGGCATTACGAGCGCTGGTTCCTGTCCCGCGGCGAGAACGAGGAAGCGGTAAAGCTCTGGTCCTCGAGCACACGGCCGGATACCGGCGCCGCGCAGACGTGGTCGTCGGCACTGCCGGTGGCATGGCACAACAGCACGTGGATCGGCGATCGCACGATCGATTTCCTCTCGCACCACAACCGTGACGAGCCGTTCGCGATGTGGGTGTCGTTCCCCGATCCGCACCACCCGTTCGACTGCCCCGAGCCCTGGAGCCGGATGTACGACCCTGCGAGCATGGTGCTGCCGAAACACCGCACGAAAGATCTGGAGCGCAGGCCCTGGTGGCACAAGGCCTCGCTCGAAGGCACGCCGCAGTTGGCCGACCCGACCATGCGCAAGTTCCGCGCCGAAGGCTCACGCGTACCGGACCAGACCGACGCGCAGCTCGCGGAAATGACCGCGAATTACTACGGGATGATCTCGCTCATCGACCACAACGTCGGACGCATACTCGACGCGCTGGCCGATCGCGGTTTCGCGCAGGACACGCTGGTCGTCTACACCACCGACCACGGCGAGCTCCTCGGTAATCACGGCCTGTATCTCAAGGGACCGACGCCTTACGAGGATCTGCTGCGCCTGACGATGGTCGCGCGCGGTCCCGGTGTCGTGCCTGACCGCGTGGTGAGCGAGCCGGTCTCCACACTCGATCTCGCGGCGACCTTTTACGAGTACGCGGGCGCATCGGCGCCGCACGCGCTTCAGAGCCGCAGCCTCGCGGGCCTGCTCGCGGGCAAGACCGAGACGCGCGATACCGCATACAGCGAATGGCACGTGCATCCGTCGCGTTGCGGCGTGGGGCTTCAGCTTCGCACCGTGCGGACGAAAACTCATAAGTGCACGTTCGAGCTCGGCTCGGGCGCGGGCGAGCTCTACGATCTTCAGAACGACCCGGCCGAGATGGACAACCGCTTCAACGATCCCGGCGTCGCGAAGGTGCAGAAGGAGCTCTACGACATGATGCGCGCGCGGCCCGGCAAGGTGCGCGAGGACCTGGCCGAACCGATCGGGATGGCTTGATATGAAAAAGATCGTTCTCCTCGCGCTGTGCGCTGCTTTCGCCTCCAGCGCGTTTGCGCAGAACTGGCCGACCAAACCGATTCGCGTGCTCGTCGGTTTCGCGCCGGGCGGATCGACGGATGTCTCCGCGCGCTGGACCGGTGAGATCGTCTCGAAGGAGCTCGGCCAGCCGGTCGTCGTCGAAAACCGTCCCGGCGCCTCCGGCAGCATCGCGATCGAGGCCATGATGCGCGGGCCGCACGACGGCCACACCATCGTCGTGGGCTCGGACTCGTCGTTCTATCAGCCGGTGCTGAATCCATCGCTGCCGTATCGCGCGGACAAGGATCTGAAACCGATCACCATCCTCACGTATCAGCCGATCGTGATCGCGGTTCATCCGGCGCCGGGCTGGCGATCGATCGCGGATCTCGTGAAGGCAGCCAAAGCACGGCCGGGCGAAATCGCGTATGCGCTCTCGTCACCGACCGGAACCCAGGCCGTCGCAGGCGGCGTGTTCTTCCGCATGGCGGGCGTCAAGCTGATCCCGGTGCCCTACAAGGGCGGCGCGCAGGCGATCGTGGATCTTGTCAGCGGGCAGGTGCCGGTCGCGGTGCTCGGGACCACACCGGTCGTGCCACAGGCGCAGGCGGGACGCGTCCGATTGCTCGCGGTGACTTCGAAAGCGCGCGCTAAAGTGCTTCCCGACGTGCCGACGCTGGCGGAGCTCGGCTATCCCGACATGGACATCGGCCAGTGGTTCGGCGCGGTAGCGCCCGCCGGCGTACCGAACGATGTCGTGACGCGCCTCTCGAACGCATTCAACAAGGCGCTCTCGGACCAGAAGATCGCGCAGCGGTTCTTCGCGACAGGGCTCGAAGTCGTCGGCGGCTCGCCCGAAGACATGCGCAAGCGCATGGCTGCGGAGCTCGTGATCTGGGCTAAGGCGGCGAAGGAAGCCGGGCTCGGCTCGAAGTAACCCGTAAGGCCGCCACCGCACCCGCGGCGCCCCGTCGCAACCGTGTTATCGTCGGGACATCCCGAGGAGACACGAATGCGCAGATCAAAACAAACGCGCATGCAGGCACTGCTTTGTGCTTCATGCATGCTCGCCGCACCTGCGTTTGCCGCAACGGCGGACGCTTACCCCAACCGTCCGGTCCGCCTGATCGTCCCGTTCGCGCCGGGCGGCGGGTCCGACAACATGGCGCGGCTCTTCGCGCCGCGCGTGACGGAGGCGCTCGGGCAGCAGGTCGTCGTCGACAACCGTCCCGGCGCGAACACCAATATCGGTGCCGGCATCGTCGCCAACGCGCCGCCCGACGGACACACGCTGCTGCTCGCGAACGCCAACCACACGATCAATCCGGCGCTCTTCAAGAAGCTGCCGTTCGATTCGCTGAAGGATTTCGTGCCGGTGTCGCCGCTCGCGAACGTCGCGAACGTGCTCGTCGTCAACGCGGCGCTGCCGGTGAAGTCCGTCTCCGATCTGATCGCGCTCGCGAAGTCGAAGCCGGGCGATCTCAATTTCGCCTCGCCCGGCAACGGCACGTCTTCGCATCTTGCGGGCGTGCTGCTTCAAGCGTTGGGGAACATCCAGTTCGTGATCGTGCCGTACAAGGGCGCCGGGCCTGCGATGACCGATCTCATCGGCGGACAGGTGTCGATGGCGATCGTCTCGATGTCGAGCGCGATCCCGCACGTCAAGAGCGGAAGGCTGCGCGCGCTGGGCGTGACGACTGCCAAGCGCTCGCGTCTCATGCCGGAGCTCCCGTCCATCGGCGAAGCGGGCCTGCCCGGGTATGACGCGCCGAACTGGTTCGGCATCCTCACGACTAAGGGCACGCCGCCGCGCACCGTGGAAAAGCTGCATGCGACGTTCTCGCGGCTGGTGCAGGACCCCGAGATGCAGAAGCGTATGGCTGCGCAGGGTACCGAGCCCTTCGTCGCCACGCCGCAGGAATTCGCAAAGTTCATGCGTGACGAGGTCGCGAAGTGGTCGAAGCTCGTCGCGCAATACAACATCCGCGCTGAATAATTCAGGAAGGTGATCTGAAGATGCAATGCATCGTGACTGCGCTCGCACACTACGCGAGCAATCTCAAGTTCGAAGCGCTGCCTGCGCCGGTGATCGAGAAGGCGAAGGTGTGCGTGCTGGATCTCCTCGGCATCGCAGCCGCCGGCTTCGAGCGCGACAACGCGCAGGTGGCCCTGAAGACAGCGCGCGCGCTGGGCGCGAACGGACGCGCCACGGTATGGAAGACCGGCGAGCGGATGCGCGCTGTAGACGCCGTGCTGCCGAACTCCGTTGCCTCTCACTGCATATTGCAGGACGACTGGCTCCAGGTGAGCCACTCGCACATCGGCGCCGCGGTGGTGCCGACGGCGCTCGCGATGGCGGAGGAAGAGAATCGCTCCGGCCGCGACGTGATCGAAGCCGTCGTCGCCGCCTACGACGTCGAAGACCGCGCGGGCTCGCTGTCGGTGCCTGCCTTCACGCGCGGGTTTCGCGTGAGCGGCGTCTACGCCTACTTCGGCGCGACCGCGGCCGCGGCCAAGCTCGGACGGCTCGATAACGAGCAGTTCACGAACGCGCTCGGCTGCGCCGGCAGCATGTGCGGGGGTCTACTCCAGCCCTGGAACGAGGGCTCGATGGAATGGTCGTTCCAGGAAGCGTTCGCTTCCCGCGCCGGCATCACCGGCATGCAGCTCGCGCGCGACGGGCTGGTCGGCTCGCGGCGCATCTTCGAAGGCTCGCACGGCGTGAACCGCAGCTTCTCGGGCACGAACGAGAACGAGACGGTCGCGCTCGACAAGCTCGGCTCGCACTTTCACATCGTCGACACGTGCTTCAAGCGCTTTCCGACGGGCGGCGCGAACCAGGGCAGCGCGTCGGTCGCCTACCGCCTGATCACGCGCCACCACTTCGACTACCGGCGGGTGAAGAGCGTGACGGTCGATATTCCGAAGGCCGGCAGCCACGAGCGCATGAACTACGCCGGCATCGACTACCAGGGACCGTACGAGAGCATCGACCACTGCCTCATCAGCAAGCAGTTCGCGATCGGCGTCATCTTCAAGACCGGCGACATGACGATGCCGGCGGTGCGCGCGAACATGAAAGACGAAGAGATGCTCGCGCTCACGCGCAAGATCGAGCTGCGCGACGCCGAGGACATCAACGGCTGGAACCTGCGGATGCGGGTCGAGCTGGACGACGGTACCGTCTTCGAAGGCGACGGCAACGACATCGACAAAGCGCAGCTCTACCTCTCGTGGGCCGACGCGGCGGAGAAGTTCTCGAAGGTGACGCACGGCACGCTCGCACCGAAAGCGGCGCAGCGCATCGTGGAGCTGGTCGGCGCGCTGGAGAGCCTGGGCTCGGTGAACGAGATCACCGCGCTGATGAAACCGTAAGCATTAGCGCCTCGTCACTCCTGCCTCACGCCCGCGCGCTTGATCACCCGCTCGTACTTGACGGTCTCGCGCGACAGGAACTCGGAAAACTGCTGAGGCGTGCTCGCCACGACGCTCATGCCGCTGCGGGACATGAGCTCTTTGGACTCGCTGAGGTTCATGATGCGCGCGATCTCCTGCTGGAGCTTCGCGACGACGTCTCTCGGCGTCGCGGACGGCACGAGCAGGCCGTACCAGTTCGTCATGTCGAAGTCCGGGAACCCGGCTTCCGCGATCGTCGGCAGCTCGGGTGCAATGGGTGAACGTGCGGGGCTGCTGACCCCCAGCGCGCGCAGCTTGTTCGACTTCACGAGCGGCATGGCGCCGATCACGTTCATGAAATAAGCGGGTACCTGGCCGCTCAGCACATCGATCAGCGCGAGCCCGGGTCCCTTGTACGGCACGTGGACCAGCTTGATGCCGCTCATCGACCCGAGCAGCTCCGCCGTGAGATGCGGCAGCGAACCCGTTCCGGAGTTGCCGACATTGATCTGGCCGGGGCGCGATTTCGCCAGCGCCACGAAATCCTTCGTCGAGCGCACCGGCAGCGACGGATGCACCACGAGCACCAGCGGACCCGAGGCGAGCCGCGTGACCGGCGCGAGGTCTTTCGCAGGGTCGTAAGGCAGGTTCCGATAGAGGCTCGCTCCCGCGGCGTACGCGGCAGCGACGACGACCATCGTGTGGCCGTCGGGCGCCGCTTTCGCGGCGACACCGGTGCCGACGGTGCCATTCGCCCCCGGGCGGTTCTCGACGATCACGTTATGCCCGAAGCGCTCGTTGAGCTTCTGCGCAATGGCGCGAGCGAGCACGTCGGTGCCGCCGCCCGGCGGATACGGCGCGATGATCCGCATCGGGCCGCTCGGATAGCTCTGCGCGAAACCGGTCGAGGCGCAGCAGGCCAGCGCGATCGCGAGGAGCGCTCTCATGCCGGCAGGCGCTGCGCAACCTCGGCCCTCACGTTGCGCGTGCGCT
>Ga0196977_1000378_pt1 | contig 24416 bp, 15 predicted proteins | sample S3v_1013CmetaG_FD_148634 | JGI IMG/M metagenome (GOLD analysis project Ga0196977, IMG submission 148634) | Soil microbial communities from Anza Borrego desert, Southern California, United States - S3+v_10-13C | ecosystem: Environmental > Terrestrial > Soil > Desert | place: USA: California...
TCGGCCGCACGCTCTTCGAGGTCGCGCTCGACGAGCGCGGCCGCGCCGCCATCGCCCTCAACCTCCTCACGCACGGGCTGCTCACGGCGCTGCTCTGGGCGCTGCTCTGGGCGCTGCGCGCGGGGTAGTGAAAACGAGGGCGCGGCCGACGGCGGGGCGTCGCGAGTGACGCCCCGCCGTCGGCCGCGCCCTCGTTTCGTCTCTACTGCTTCGCTTCGAGCTTCCTGAGGCGCTCGACGGCGTTGGCGTTCTGCGGGTTGAGTTCGAGCGACTTGCGGTAGTTCCGGATGGCGAGGTCGCGCTCGCCGGCGGCGGCGTAGGCTTCGCCGAGGCTGTCGTAAGGGTTGGAGGCCTGCGGGTACGCCTCGACGTTGAGCTTGAAGATTTCGACCGCCTCTTTGACGCGCCCCGACCCGAGCAACTGGTAGCCGAGCGTGTTCAGTTGCCCCTCCGAGAAGTCGTACTTGTCGGCCTGCGTCGCCTTCAGCTCGCGGTACTGTTTAATCGCCTCCTGCACGCCGCGCTCGGCGACGGTCTTCATCAGCACCTCGGCGATGAACTGGCGGGGCGGCTCGACGGGCAGCCCGGCGAGGACGCGCCAGATGTTGCGCGAGATGGGGTCGAGCGGCGCGCCGCCCGTGTTGTTCAGGAGCACGACGAGGTTCTTCGTCTCCGGCTGGCGCAGGATGAGCGTGTGGAAGCCGTTGATGCCGCCGGCGTGCCCGACCACCAAGACGGGCGCGCCGCCCGGCGCGAGCGGGGCCTTCGTCGCGAACCAGCCGTAGGCGTAGTCCTGTAGCCCCGGCTTGAACATCAACTCGCGCATCGCGGCCGGCAGAACCTTGTCCGTGTAGAGCGCCTGATCCCAGAGGTAAAGGTCTTCGACCGTCGAGTACATCGAGCCGGCGGCGTAAGGGAGCGACATGTCGAGGTAGGCCGCGTTGACGTAGCCGGCGGGCGTGCGCGCGTAGCCGGCGGCGCGCTTCGGCAGCACGGGCGCGTGCAGGTCGTAGCCCGTGTCCTTCATGCCGAGGGGGTCGAGGATGCGCTCCCTGAGGGCGGCGTGGTAGGGCTTGCCCGTGACCTTCTCGATGATGGCGCCGAGCAGGAAGTAGCCGGAGTTGTTGTAGCTGAACTTCGTGCCCGGCTCGAATTCGAGGTCGCCGCTCGCGTACTTCGTCACGAAGTCGGCGACCGCGTAAGGGTCGCGGCTCACCTCGTTGAAGAAGTTCGGCAGCCCCGTGTAGCTCGGGATGCCCGAGGTGTGGTTGAGCAGTTGGTGGACGGTGACGCGGCCGCCCGTGTCCTTGCGGTAGTCGGGCAGGTAGTCGGTGACCTTGCCGTCGAGTTTGAGCTTGCCCTCGTGGACGAGCTGGAGGACGAGCGCGGCCGTGAACTGCTTGGTGATCGAGCCGATGCGGAACTTGGTGTCCGGCTCGACGGGGACGTTCCACTCCATGTTGGCGAGGCCGTAGCCCTTCTTGTGGATGACGCGGCCGCCCTCGGCCACGAGCGCCGCGCCGTTGAACTGTCCGTAGCCGTGGTAGGTCTTCAACAGCTCGTCGATGCGCGCGGCCTTGTCGCCTTGCGCGAGCGCGGGGGCGGCGGCGAGGCAGAGGAGGGCGAGCGAGAGGGCGAGGGCGCGGCGTGGCGCGGGGCGATTTTTCGTCATGCTTCTTCTCCGCGGAGGCTTTGATCGGCGTTGCCGGCTGAAGTCAATACGAGCGCCGGGGGGGCGGGGGTTGCAGGAATGGCGCGGGGGTGTGATGATGTCGGTCGGCCGCGCCGCGCCCCCGACTTGAAAGCGCGCGAGGTTGGTGGTAAGACATTAGCTTAAATTTTCATTCAACAGATTCGACGGCGCGCCGGCGGCTTCCGCGCGGGCGCGCCCCGAGAGGCGGGGCAGGCAGCCCGACACCGCGCGCCCCGCGGAAATCTTCATCTTAACGAGCCGGGTGGTTTTTGTGAGCAGCAAAGGTACCTCTTCGTCCCCCAGACGCCTGACGCGCGCCGAGCAGGAGGCGCAGTCGGCAGCCGAGCGCCTGACGGCGCAGATCGACGACGCGCTGGCCGCCGTCAGCGTCAAGTCGCCCGAGGGCGGCGACGACCTCGACGCCACCGCCGACCGCTTGGAGCGGGCCGCGCGCGACCTCTCGGTCGCCCTGCGCGAGCTGGCCGAGGAGCGCAAGCACAGGGAAGCGGAGTAACTTCCGGGGGGCGACAGCTCCAGAGGGATTCGGGCGGGAGCGCCGCCGGGTCTGCCCGCGAGGGCCGGCCCGCCGCGCTCCTTCCGCGTTTAGGCCCGCGATTTGTTCGCCGGGCCAACAAAGGAAAAGTTTCGGGTCGCGGGTTAAGAGGTTGTCTTTAACCCGGAGCTGGAAACTCGGAACTGATTCGACGAAGGAGAATGCATGACGGCAATCAAACAGGGCGCATCGCGTGAGCGGGGCCGCAGGCGCGGCGACACGGGGCTCGAAGCCCTCGGCATCAAGGCCCCGGCCAGCGTCCACTGGAATCTGAACACGGCGGAACTCTACGAGGAGGTCGCGCGCCGCGGCGAGGGCGTGCTCTCGGCCCACGGCGCGCTCCTCATGGACACGGGCGAGCACACGGGCCGCGCCGCCAAAGACAAGGCCATCGTCCGCGAGCCGGCGAGCGAGGAGAAGGTCTTCTGGGGCGAGGTCAACAAGGAGTTCCCGCAGGAGAAGTTCAACGCCCTGCGCGACCGCATGATGCGCTACGCCGACGGCCGCGACCTCTTCGTGCAGGAGACCTACGCCGGGGCCGACCCGCGCTACCGCCTGCCCGTCCGCATCGTCACGGAGCTGGCGTGGCACTCGCTCTTCGCCCGCACCATGTTCATCAACGACGACGAGGGTAAGGAGAAGCACGCGCCCGAGTTCACCGTCGTCAACTTCCCCGGCTTCAGGGCCGAGCCGGCCCGCGACGGCACGCGCTCGCAGACCTTCATCCTCATGGACTTCGCGCAGCGCCTCGTCCTCATCGGCGGCACGTCCTACGCGGGCGAGACGAAGAAGAGCGTCTTCACGATCCTCAACTACCTGCTGCCGCAGCGCGGCGTGATGTCCATGCACTGCTCGGCGAACGTCGGGCACGAGGGCGACGTGGCCGTCTTCTTCGGGCTGTCGGGGACGGGCAAGACCACCCTGTCGGCCGACCCCGAGCGCCGCCTCGTCGGCGACGACGAGCACGGCTGGTCGGACGACGGCGTCTTCAACTTCGAGGGCGGCTGCTACGCCAAAGTCATCAAGCTCTCCGCGGAGGCCGAGCCGGACATCTACCGCACCACGCGCATGTTCGGCACCGTCATGGAGAACGTCGTCTACGACCCGCAGACGCGCGTGCCCGACCTCGACGACCCCTCGAAGACCGAGAACACGCGCGCGGCCTACCCGCTGACGAGCATCCCGAACATCGTCCCCGAGGGCTACGCGGGCCACCCGCGCAACATCATCATGCTCACGGCCGACGCCTTCGGCGTGCTCCCGCCCGTCGCCCGCCTCACGCCCGAGCAGGCCATGTACCACTTCCTCTCCGGCTACACGGCGAAGGTGGCGGGCACGGAGCGCGGCGTGACCGAGCCGCAGGCGACCTTCTCGACCTGCTTCGGCGCGCCCTTCATGGTCTTGCACCCCGGCGTCTACGCCGACCTCCTCGGCCGGAAGATTCAGGAGCACGAGGCCGCCTGCTGGCTCGTCAACACGGGCTGGTCGGGCGGCCCCTACGGCGAAGGGAAGCGCATGTCGATCAGGCACACGCGCGCCATGATCCGCGCCATCCTCAACGGCTCGCTCGCCTCCGCCGAGACGCGCCCCGACCCGGTCTTCGGCGTCCACGTCCCCGTCTCCGTGCCCGACGTTCCGGCCGAGGTGCTCGCGCCGCGCAACACGTGGAAAGACCCCGAAGCCTACGACCGCAAGGCGGCGGAGCTGGCCCGCCGCTTCAACGAGAACTTCAGGAAGTACGAGGAGGGCGTCTCCGAAGCCGTCCGCGCCGCCGCGCCGAAGGCGGAGTAAGCCGAAGGTAAAAAGGGAAGAGGGTCGAAGGGAGGGGGGGACGGCCCCCTCTCCCTCCGGCCCTCTTCCTTTTCCCCTTTCCTCTTTCCCCCCTTGTTAAAATCTGTAGCCGAAGCCGAGGCTGGCCTGAAAGTTGTGCGTCACGTCGGAGGAGCTGAACTGCTCGCCGGTGAAGACGTTGCGGCCGGCGCGCCTGAAGCGGACGATGGTGTCGCCGAGGTCGACGCGGATGATGGTGCGCGACGACGGGTAGAACTCGGTGACGATGCCGGCGTCGAACGCGAGGTGGCTCTGCTCGCGGCGGCAGACGTTGAAGCCCGCGCCCCGGTCGCAGTCGAAGCCGGAGGTCGAGTTGCCGACGAACATCACGCCGGGCCGCGCCTTGCCGAAGACGCCCACGTACTTCGAGCGCGCCCCGGCCTTGAGGCCGACGAAGCCCTGCGCGTTCTGCCCCACCAAGTTGTTGCCGAGCTCGTCGCTGGGGAAGAAGGAGGTCTCGGCGTCGACGGCGAAGTGGTCGTTGAGGTTGTAGGCGAAGCGCGCGCCGAGCCCCTTCGGGGCGCCTTCGATGTTCTCCGCGCCGATGGCGGTGAAGACGGCCCCGACCTCGAACTTGTGCTCGTCGGTCTGCGCCCGCGCGCCCGAGGGCGCGAGCAGGATGAACGCCGCGATGGTGAAGAAAAAGCTCTTTCGCATGACTCTCACCTTCAGTTCCCGCTGTAGATTAAAGTGTCCGTCCTGGGCGAGACCTCCGAGGACTCGCTCTCCTCTTCCTCGTCGAACTCCTCGTCGCGGGGCCGGCGATTGCGCGGCTCGCGGTCGGGGGCGGCGCGCACGTCCCTGAGCTTCTTGACGATCTCTTTGCCGAGGTATTCGGCGGCGACGAGGCCGTTGACGGCGACCGCCTTGCCGCTCGTGACGATGACGCTGGTGCGCGGGTCGGTGACGGTGAAGATGTAGTTGAGCGCGGCCTTGTCCACGGTGATGACGAGGTCGGCGGCGCGCTCGTCCTCGACTAAGGCCAAGCCCCACTCGCGCAGCTCGCGGTACTTGTGCAGCTTGTATTCGAGGTACTTCCTGTCGAGGTGGCGCGTCGGGCGGACGTAGACGGTGCGCGCCGCGCGGGCGATGGCCGCCGGGTTGAACTCCTCGCGCCGGTCGCGCGCCGTGCGCTCGCGCGTGCGCCGCTCGGCCGCGTCGCCCTGCCCCGGCGCCTGCGCGGCGACCACGGCGCGGCCCGCGAACGCGAACAGCGCGACGGCCGCCAGCCACCCGACGATCTCGAACACTCTTTTCATCACGACCCTCCTTCTTGCGCCTCGCGCCTCGGTCTCTGCCGGTTCGTGCGGCACCCTCGTCACCTCACTCCGCCCCCACGTTGGCAACGCCCGTGCCGCGCGAAAACGCGGGGAAACCTGCCCGGCCCCGCGCGCCGAGCGCCGAGCCCCCGCGTCAGGTGAAAGAAAAATGCGACGCGCGCCCGCGCCGCATCCGCGCGCTTTGCTGGAAACCGGCGGGCCATCGGCCTTTTGTTAACGGGAGAGGGAGAACCGCAATCTTGACAAGGCGGGTGCTTGGCAATAGAGTCTCGACAGTCTCCGTTGATATGCGCGAGCGCGGCCCGTCGCCGCGCTCCTTCCGTCAAACTCGCCCGGGACGTTCCTTCGACGAGCGACACCCGCCCCGAAACAAGTCAGGGTTAGAGGCGACCTGAGATGCCCCCCGGCAGGTCTCTCGCGATCACTTCGCGCACGGCGTCAGCCCCCGCCCCGACGCGGCGGCCGCCTCCCTGCGCGCGCGCCCGGCGCGCAACCCTCGGCCTGCTGCTGCTGCTCGCCTGCGCCGCCTTCGCCCCGCCGCACGCCCGCGCGCAGTTCGAGCCGCGCCCCATCGAGCGCCACATCTCGGGCGGCGAGATACACACCTTCCGCCTGCGCCTCAACTCGGGGCAGTTCATCCGCGCCGTCTTCGACCAGCGCGGGGCCGACGTGGTGCTCAGCTTGCGCGGGCCGCGCGACGAGGAACTGCTCAGGATCGACAGCCCCGTCGGCGAGTGGGGGCCGGAGCCCCTCTTCTTCGAGGTCGAGGAGGCGGGCTTCTACACCATCGGCGTCCGCCCGCGCCGGGACGCGGCCGGCCCCGGCCGCTACGAGTTCCGCGTCACGGCCCGCCGCGCCACCGAGCAGGACGAGCGGCGCTTCCCGGCCGAGCGCGTCTTCATCGCCGCCACGCGCCTGCTCACGGACGCCGACGCCGCCGCCCTCGGGGCGAGCCTCGCGAAGTACGAGGAGGCGCTGCGACTCTTCCGCGAGGCCGAGGACTTCCGCGGCGAGGTGACGACGCTCGCCACGCTCGCCTCCGTCAGCCACGCGCTCGGCGACGCGCGCCAGTCGCTCCGCTTCTACGAAGAGGCGCTCGCGCTCCTGCGCGCGTCGAGCGAGACGGCCGAGGAGGCGCGCCTGCTGGCGCGGGCCGCGCTCGTCCACGACTCGCTCGGCGACCGCGAGCGCGCGCTCGCGCACTTCCGGCAGGCGCTCTCGCTCTTCCGAGCGGCCGGCGACCCGCTCGCCTCCGCCTACACGCTCAATCAGGTCGGCCACTTCCACCGCGCCGCGGGCGACGACCGCAAGGCGCTCGCCCACTACGAGCAGGCGCTCCCGCTCTTCCGCGCGGCCGGCGACCGCCGCGGCGAGGCCGTCACGCTCAACCACGTCGGGCTGGCCTACGACGCTTTGCGCGAGCGCGAGCGGGCGCGCGACTCCTTCCGCTCGTCGCTCGCCGTCTTCGAGACGGCCGGCGACTGCCGCGAGGTCGGCCCCGCGCTCTCGAACCTCGCGGCCGACGCGCTCGACTCCGGCGACCGGCGCAAGGCGCTCGAATATCTGGCCCGCGCCCTCGCCGTCCAGCGCGCCATCCGCGACCGCGAGGGCGAGGCCGTCACGCTCAACAACCTCGGCTTCGTCTACCACACGGCCGGCGACCACGCGCGCGCCTTCGAGCACTTCCACCTCGCGCTCGCCGCCCACCGCGAGGCCGGCAGCCGGCGCGGCGAGGGCGACACGCTCTCGAACCTGATGTTCGCGTGGGCCGCGCGCGGCCGCGGCGCGCTCGCCGCCTTCCACGGCAAGCAGGCCGTCAACGCCTATCAGGAGGTGCGGGCCTCCATCGCGCCGCTCGACGTTGAGGCGCAGAAAAGCTTTCTGCTGCCGCGCGAGGTGGTCTACCACCGGCTCGCCGAGTTGCTCGTCGCGCAGGGCCGGTTGCCCGAGGCGCAGCAGGTCGTCCGCATGCTCAAGGAGGAGGAGTATTCCGACTTCGTGCGCCGCGACTCCGGCACCGGTTCGTCAGCCCCCGCCCCGGCGACGCTCACGCCGGACGAGGCCGAGGCCGAGAAGCGCTACGCCGAGGCGGCCGAAGACGTGGCCGTGCGCGGCCGACGCCGCGCCGAGCTTCTGGGGAAGAGCTCGCGCACGCCGGAAGAGGAGAAGCAGCTCACGGCGCTCGACGCGCAACTCGCCGCCGCCGGCCTCGCCTTCCAAAGCTTCCTCGACCGGCTCGCGACCGAGCTGGGCGACACGAAGCAGGCGGCCCGCGTCGATCAGGTGCGCGAGTCGCAGGGGCTGATGGAAGACCTGCGCGAGCTGGGCGCGGGCGCGGTCGCCCTCTACACGCTCGTCGGCGAGGAGAAGTACCGCGTCATCCTCATCACGCCGGACGTGCAGGTGGCGCGCGAGTACCCGATCAAGGCGGCCGAGCTGAACCGCAAGGTGGCCGAGTTCCGCGAGGCTTTGCAGCGCCCCTCGTCCGACCCGCGGCCGCTCGCGCGCGAGCTCTACCGCGTGCTCGTCGGCCCCGTCGCGCGCGACCTCGAACAGGCGCGCGCCGAGACGCTGATGTGGTCGCTCGACGGCGTGCTGCGCTACGTGCCGGTGGCCGCGCTCCACGACGGCGAGCGCTACATGGTCGAGCGCTACCGCAACGTCGTCTTCACGCCGGCCTCGGCCGCGCGCCTCAAGGACGAGCCGAGCCCGCGCTGGCGCGGCCTCGGCTTCGGCGTCTCGAAGCCCGTCGGCGAGTTCGCGGCGCTGCCGGCCGTGCCCGAGGAGCTGCGCGGCATCATCCGCGAGGCCGACGCCGGGCCGGGCGTGCTCCCGGGGCGCATCGCGCTCGACGAGGACTTCACGCTCGAAGCCCTGCGCGCGGGGCTGCGCCAGCGCTTCCCGCTCGTCCACGTCGCCAGCCACTTCGCCTTCCAGCCGGGCCGCGAGGCCGACTCGTTCCTGCTGCTCGGCGACGGCACGCGCCTGTCGCTCGCGCAGATCAAGGTCGCGCAGAACCTCTTCGGCGGCGTCGAGCTGCTGACGCTCTCGGCCTGCGACACGGCGACGGGCGGGGCGGGCGCGGACGGCAAGGAGGTCGAGGGCTTCGCCGTGCTGGCGCAGCGGCAGGGCGCGAAGGCGGTGGTGGCGAGCCTCTGGCCCGTGGCCGACGCCAGCACGCGCCTGCTCATGCAGGAGTTCTACGGCCTGCGCGACGCGGGCGAAGGCATGCTCAAGGCCGAGGCGCTGCGCCGCTCGCAGCTCGCGCTGCTGCGCGGCGGCGCGTCGGCCGAAGGCGCGTCCGCCAGCCGCGGCCTCTCGAAGGAGACGCTCACCTCGAAGACGCCCTACGCCCACCCGTACTTCTGGGCGCCCTTCATCCTCATCGGCAACTGGCGCTGACGAAAGCCCCCGCGCCCCGCCCCGCCTACCGACTACTGACTGCTCCTTTTTTCTGGCAAGATATATTCATGGCTGAAGAGACCGGAAGTGGCCGCGCGCCCGCGACGCCGTTCGACCTCGGGGGCGGGGGCTTCGGGCAGGGCGAGGTGGCGGCGACGCTGCGCACCGTGGTCGAGACCGTCAGGCGCGTGATGCGCGCCGACACGACCAGCATCGCCACCTTCGCGATCGAAGAGCGCACGGTGACGTGGCGCGCGACGAGCGGCTTCGAGCGGGTCGCGCTTGAGGGCGGCGAGATCGTCAACCCCCTGCGCGGCGAGTTCGCCGCGCGCGCGGCCGAGGCCGGCGACACCATCATCGAGGTGCGCGGCCTCGCGGGCGACCTGCCCGAGAGCGAGTTCCCCCTGCACAGCGCCGAGGGCGTGCGCGACCTCGTGCTGGCGCGGCTCTCCGTGCGCGGCGAAGTGCTGGGCCTGCTCGCCGTCGGCTACCGCGCGCCGCACCGCTTCACGCCCGAGGAGCGCGCCCACCTCGAAGGGCTGTCGGAGATGGCCGCCCTCGCCCTCGACAACGCGCGCCTCTTCGAGACGCTCGGCGCGGCCAAGCGCATCTGGGAGCAGACCTTCGACGCCATCCCCGACGGCATCATCGTCCACGACCAGCGCATGCGGGTCGCGCGCTGCAACCTCGCCGCGGCCGACGCGATGGGCCTCGCCCCGGCCGAGGTCGTCGGGCTCTCCTGCGCCGACGCCTTCGCGCGCCTCTTCGGCGAGCGCGCCGCCGCCTACCACATGAAGCAGGGCGGCGTCGGCGCCTCCACCTCCTTCGAGCTACAGGCCGAGGACGGCCGCCGCTACCTCGTCTCGGTCGCGCCCATCACCACGCTGGGCGTCGGGCATCAGGCGCCGGGGGCCGGGTCAGAAGAGCGGGGCCGCGCCGCGCCGACTTCGCCGCCGGCCGACGACCCGGACTGCCCGACCTTAACCCACGACGCCCGCCCCTCGTGGAGCGTCATCACGTGGAGCGACATCACGGCGCTCGCCGAGGTGCAGGAGCAGTTGGCGCGCTCGCGCCGGCTGGCGACCATCGGGCAGTTGGCGGCCGGCGTCGCGCACGAGATCAACAACCCGCTCGCGGCCATCACCGCCTGCGCCGAGGCGACGCAGCGCGACCTGCGCGAGCGGCCCGAGACGGCCCGCCTGCTGGCCGAGGGCAAGTGTGACTACTACCTCGAAGAGATCGTCCGGCAGGCTTTGCGCTGCAAGGAGATCACGCGCGGCCTGCTCGACCTCGCGCGCCAGCGCCGCGCGCGGCGCGAGCCGGTGGACTTCAACGCCCTCGTCGCGCAGGCGGCCCGCCTCTTCGGGCAGCGCGCGCCCGGCGCCGGCTTCGACGTGCGGCTCGACCCGGCCGTGGGCGAGGTGGCGACCGACGAGGCGATGGTGCGGCAGGTGCTCGACAACCTTCTGTCGAACGCGCTCGACGCGGTCGCGGGCCGCGGCGGGCGGATCGGCGTCTCGACGGCGCTCGAAGGCGAGCGCGTGCGCGTCGAGATCAGCGACGACGGCCCCGGCATCGCGCCCGAGACGCTGGCCCGCGTCTTCGACCCCTTCTTCACCACCAAAGACCCCGGCCGCGGCTCGGGCCTCGGCCTCGCCATCTCGCTCACGCTGGCCGAGGCGATGGGCGGCGGCCTCACCGCCGAGTCCAAGCCCGGCGCCGGCAGCCGCTTCCGCCTCTGGCTCCCCCGCCGCACGCCGGAGAAGAACTAGAGGTTTCGGGCTCCGGGTTGGAAACCTCGCGGCCGCGACGTGAAAGGCTGAGGGCGGGTCGAGTCTTGCTCAAGACTCGACCCGCCCTCAGCCTTTCACCTCCCGCGCCGGCGGGATGTCGGGTTCGCGATTTTCGATCTCTGATTTAGTTCTCGGCCGCCGGTTTTCGCTTTCGACTGACGGCTGAAAACCGACGGCCGGCGACCCCCGACCGCGAAGCAAAAATCGCAAACCTGAAATTGTCTCTGTGGTAAGATGCGGCCCCGACTCTCTGCCATCTTGGAAGCCCGTCAAGTGTCCTTCTGGCCGCCGAACCTATGAGCAGAAAAATTCGCGTGTTGGTCGTGGACGACGACTCGGTGCTGCGCGGCCTGATTACGGATCAGACCGCGCGGATGGGCTTCGACTCGTCGCCAGCCGCCTCGGGCGAGGAGGCGCTCGGCGCCCTCTCGAAGTCGGACTTCGACGTGCTGCTGCTCGACATCCGCATGCCCGGCCTCTCCGGCCTCGACACTCTGCGCGAGGTGCGCAAGCTCGAAGACCCGCCCGAGGTCATCATGCTCACGGCCGACACCTCGCTCGGCACCGGCATCGAGGCCATGCGGCTCGGCGCCTACGACTACCTGACGAAGCCCGCCACGCTCGACGAGATCGAGGCCGTCATCCGCAAGGCCGACGAGAAGCGGCGGCTCGTCCGCCAGAACGCGAGCCTGAGGGACGCCGTGCGCGCGCCGTCCGCGGAAGACTCTTCGCCGCTCGTCTACCGCAGCGCGGCGATGGAGGGCTTGGTGGCTCTGGCCGAGACGGCGGCGCGGGCCGACTCGACCGTGGTCATCACGGGCGAGTCGGGCACGGGCAAGGACGTGCTCGCGCGCTTCATCCACGCGCGCTCGTCGCGCGCCGACGCGCCGCTGCTCGCCGTCAACTGCGCCGCCCTGCCCGAGTCGCTCTTCGAGTCGGAGTTCTTCGGCCACGAGCGCGGCGCGTTCACCGGCGCGACCGCCACCAAGCGCGGCCTCATCGAAGCCGCCGACTCCTCGACGCTCTTCCTCGACGAGGTCGGCGAGATGCCGATGCAGACGCAGGTCAAGCTCCTCCACTTCCTCGAAGAGGGGCGCTTCCGCCGCGTCGGCTCGACGCGCGACCGCGCGGCCGACGTGCGCGTCATCGCCGCCACCAACCGCAACCTCGCCGACGACGTGCTGTCGGGGCGCTTCCGCGCCGACCTCTTCTACCGCCTCAACGTCATCTCGCTCCACATCCCGCCGCTGCGCCAGCGCCGCGACGACATCCCCGCCCTCGTCGAACACTTCCTCTCGCTCTTCCGCGAGCGCTTCAACCGCCCCGCCCTCGACCTCTCCGAAGAGGCACGCCGCCGCCTCGCCGCCTACGACTGGCCGGGCAACGTCCGCGAACTGCGCAACGCCCTTGAGCGCGCCGCCGCCCTCGCCGCCGCCGACGCCATCGAGGCCGCCCAACTCCTCCCCGCCCTCGCCGCCGGCGCCGACACCTCCTCGCCCGCCTCCGCCCCCGCCGCCGGCGCGCCCGTCACGCTCGACCAGCTCGAACGCCTGCACATCCTCCGCGTCCTCGAAGAGACCGGCGGCAACCGCGAACGCGCCGCCGCCCTGCTCGGCATCTCGGCCCGCACCCTCTACCGCAAGCTCCGCGAATACGAAACCGGCGCGCCCGGCTGAAGAATTTTTGATTTCAGATTTTTGATTCGCGGTTGAAGGCGGGGCGGAGGTTAGGGAAAGAGTAGGGCGAGCAGCCGCGCGACCGTCGCGGCGACGGCGAGCACGCCGCCGGGTTTGCGCAGGAACGCGTCCGCGCCCGCGCGCCTCGCCTCCGCCCCGACCTCGCTGGCCGACACGACGACGACCGGCGTGCGCCGGCGGTGAGCCATGCCCCGCACGCACCTCGTCAACTCCAGCCCGCTCATGCCCGGCATCCTGTCGTCGAACAGGAGCAGGTCGTAGCGCGATTCGCCTTCGAGCCGCGCCAGCGCCGCCCGCCCGTCGGCGCAAGCTTCGACACGCCACCCTTCGAGTTCCAGCGTCTCCTTCAGCGCGAGCCGCACCGCCTCGTCGTCTTCAGCGAACAGAATCCACGCCCGCCGCGCGTCGCTCATCGTTAACCAATCCTTCGTTCGCCGTGCGAGCGCGGGCGCGGGGCCGGCCCGCGTCCCACCTTTACGCGAGGGCCGGCCCGCACGCGCCCGCCGCCCCGCGCGCGTCCTACCGTGCGCCGCGGGGCAAGCCTTCACATCTTCAACGCGCGCGTGAGGCGCAGGGGGCAAGCCCCTCGTGGGCGGGGCTTCGGGCAAACGCGCGGCGCTTCTGCTATCATGCGCCCGCTCTATCTTTGAAACCGCCGGCAACGACCTGATGCGCGCCTCATCCTCAGAAACGGAATGACGGCCGTCGCCCGGAAGGAGAGACTACCCACTCTCTTGGCGACGAAACCACGTCAGGTTACACTGGATACGATAGTATCCAATGGCAGGCTGGATGTCAAGCGCGATGTTCCACCGGGAGGCGACTCCCGGTGACCAAGCACGCCCGCACCAAGTCAGCCCGCCTCGCCGAAAAGCTGCTTCGTATTCGTCTGGCTTTAGGCTTGTCTCAAAGCGGCTTGCTTGAGCACCTCGGCTTCAGCGAAGAACTCTTCCGCAGCAACGTCTCACAATACGAACTCGGCACGCGCGAACCCGCCCTCCCCGTGCTCCTCCAATACGCCCGCGCCGCCAACGTTTGGGTTGACGTGCTGATTGACGACGAACTCGACTTGCCCGAAGAACTGCCGAGCTTGACAAAAAGTGAGGGCATTACACGGAAGCTACGACTCACGGCGAAAAAATCATCGGCTTCATCACGAGGTCGTTCCTGATGGGCCGAGCCGCACGCCTCAAACCAGAACGCCTCCCGGAGAAACTCCTCCGCATCCGCTTCGCCCTCGAACTCTCGCAGAGCCAGATGGTCAAGCACCTCGACCTCGACGACCTCATCTACCCGAACAACATCTCCGGCTACGAGACAGGCGAACGCGAACCGCCCCTCCCCATCGTTCTCAGATACGCACGCGCCGCCAACGTCTGGGCTGACGTGCTCATTGACGACGAGCTGGACTTGCCCGACGAACTGCCGAGCCGCAGGAAGAGCGCCGGCGTCAGTCGTTAACCCCACCACCTAAAGCGACTCGTAAGTTAAAGTGCGCGCCCGTGTTGATTGTAGGGGCGGGGACGAGCCCTGCCCCTGCAATTTTCCTGCCTCTAACCTAACCATCTCCTGCCTTTCGATAAGTACGCGGCGGCTGACAGCTTGTCAGTCATCGTGACAAATCTTCAGTCGGGCCTGTCAGGCGGGGGCGCGGCGGCGGCTTGCGAGCCCCGCCCCCGCGAAGCGTAATCCCCTTCAATTGAGCCAATTAGGTCGGGCGGGCGGCGGGCGCGTGGCGCGGCACGGGCCTTGTACAAGTGTGTCGCGCCGGGCGTGTGTCCGGCGCCGCCCGTGGGGCGGAAGGTTCAGGGGAGGGGAGTGAGGCGAGCATGGCCCGCGTGATGATTTGCGACGACGACCGGGTGACGGCCGAGAGGCTGGTGGCCGCGCTGCGCGAGGCCGGGCACGAGGCCGAGACCTGCCGCCACACGATGGACGTGCTGCGCGCGGCGGCCGCCGGCCGCTTCGACCTCGTCGCCGTCGGGCTCGACATGGCCGGCTTCGGCCGCAGCGGGGCCGTCGAGGCCCTGCGCGAGGTCGCGCCGCGCACCTCGCTCATCGCCATCCACGACCGCCCCGCCGAGATCATGCGCGCCGCCACGCACTCGCGGCTCGCGGCCGTGCTCCCGCGGCCCGTCCGCGTTAAGGACTTCATGTACGCCGTCGCCTGCGCGCTGAAAGAGCCGGCGGCCGTCGAACCCGGCTGAGGCCCACGGCCGCACGGCCTGCGCCCCGCCTCACGCTTCACGCTTCACGACACACGCACCCCGCGCCCCGGCGCGGCCCATCCTTCGGACCGTTAAGGAGAACGATCAATCATGACCAAGCTGAGAAAGAAACCGGGCCTCGCCCCGCTCGTCGCCGTGCTGGCGCTGGTGGCCTTCGGCGGGGCCGCCGCCTTCGCGCAGCGCCAGCTCGCGGGCCGGCCCGAAGTCAAAGTCAACCTCGCCGGCAGCCTCGAACGCGGCGGCCGCCGGCTCGCCCTCGCCGAGGTCGAGAACGTGCAGCCGGGCGAGATTCTGGAGTGGCAGATCGTGTCTCTGAACGAGGGCACGGGGGCCGCGCGCGAGTACAAGGCCGTCGGCCGCATCCCCGCCGGCACGGCCTTCGTCGCGGGCAGCGCCGAGGGCGAGGCCGGCTCCGTCGTGACCTACAGCATCGACGGCGGCAAGACCTTCTCGTCCCAGCCCATCGTCGAAGAGAAGCAGCCGGACGGCACCGTCAAGCGCGTGCCCGCGCCGGCCTCCATGTACACGGAAGTGCGCTACGAGTGGTCTGACGCACTGGCCGCGGGCGGCAAGCTCACCGCCTCGTACAGGGTGCGCGTCAAGTAGAGGAGGGACGCAAGCGCGGCCGCCCTTCCCGCCCCGCGCCTCACGCCCGCCGCAGCGGGTCGGCCCGCTCCCGTCACCGACCAACCGAGGACTTAGAAGATGAACCAGAGAACCCAACCCCCCACACTCGTGCGCAAAGCCGGGGCCGCGCTCCTCGCGCTCGCCGCCGCGTGCCTCGTCGCCCTGCCCGCCGCGGCGCAGTCCACCAGCGGCGGCACGCAGATCAACAACCAAGCTTCGGCCAGCTACTCCGACGGCTCGACCACCTACAACGTCACCTCGAACATCGTGACCGTGACGGTCGCCAACGTCTCCGGCCTCGTCATCACCCCCGACGGCGGCTCGGTGCCGACGGCCGTCGCCGGCCAGACCAACGTCGACTTCACCTTCACCGTCACCAACTCCGGCAACTACGCCACGCAGGTGCGCTTCCCCGCGGGCGGCGGGGCCGTCTTCCCCAGCGGCCCGATCACCGTCACCGGCGCGCGCGTCGACGTTGACGGCGACGGCTTCGACGCGAGCGAAGACATCGACATCTTCGGCAACGGCGCGGCCGTCCTCTACCCCTCGGCCTCGCCGTGGCTCGCGCGCAACGCCTCTTTCAACGTCGTCGTCCGCGTCTCGGTCAACGCGGGCGCGGCCACCGGCGCGACCTTCGGCGTCACGCTCGGCGACGCCGCGGCCGACAACGAAGCCTCGGAGGGGACGAACACCGAAGTCCGCACCTCCGTGCCTTCGGGCACGACCGCGCCCGTCAGCGGCGAGTCGGAGGCCGTCGGCAGCGCCACCTCGACGGTCGAGAACGACGCGCGCTTGCAGGTCGAGCTGGACGTGCCGGCCGGCCCCGTGGCCCTCGGCTCCAACATCACCTACGGCGTGACGGTGCGCAACACCGGCGCGCGCCCCGTGGCCGCGCAGACCTTGCAGAACGTCTCGGGCGGCGCGGCGACCGGCGTCTTCGCCGTCGTCCCCGTCCCCGCGGGCACGGTCTTGCAGTCGATCCCGGCGCCCCCCGCAGGCGTCACCGTGCTCTACTCGGTCTCGCCGCTCGGCGCAGACCCCGCGCCCGCCGACCCGCCCGCGAGCGGCCCGGTCTCGAACGCGGTGGCGTGGACTTACGCGCCGCCCGCCGTGCTCTCCTCGACGACGCGCGTCGCCTTCCGCCTCAACAACGGCGGCCCGCTCGCCGCCTCGGCCTTCGTCGATAACCTCGACCTCGTGCTGACCGTCCAGACCGGCGTCAACGCCTCGGTGCCCGTCTACGGCATCGCCGAGGCGTTCGGCCGCAACAGCGTCGGCTCGCCCATCACCGACCAGAACGACCACTCGTCGGGGCAGGTCGGCAATCAGGGCGACGGCAACGCCAACTTCAACGAGCCGCGCCACGGCACGGACGCCGCGACGGCCACGCAGGGCCTGCGGCTCCCGACGCTGCTCACGCAGGTGGGCGACGTGCTGCTCGGGCCTTCGGGCGCGCCCGGCGCGGCCGGCCCCGGCGGCGACAACAACCTCGACTACACCAACAAGTCGGTCGCCCCCGCGGCCATCGCCGGCCTCTCGCACCTCAACACGCTGTCGGGCGCCGTCTCCGTGGACTTCGTCAACACGGTGCAGAACACGGGCAACGCCAACGACACCTTCACCTTCTCCGCGCCGACGGTCCCGGCCGGCTTCACCGTCCAGATCAGCACGGACGGCGTCAACTTCGTCGCGGCCTCGTCGAACCCGACGCTGGCCGTCGCCTTCGGCGCGTCGGCCAACATCACCGTGCGCGTCACCACCACCAACAACGCGGCCGTCCTTCAGGGCTTCTCCACGACGATCCGCGCCGCCTCGGCCAACACGCCGGCCGAGACCAACGACACCATCAACCGCGTCTACACGGGCTTCCTGCGGCTCGAAAAGACGGCGACCGTCATCAACAACACGACCGTCGGCAACGGGCAGGACGACCCCGGCCCCGACGACGCCGTCTCCGGCGCCGATGTCGAGTACGTCATCACGTACACGAACGTCTCGGTCGGCGGCGGCGGCGCGGGCTGCGTCGACCTCGTGGCCTCCTCGGTCGTCATCACCGAGCGCGGCGATGTCGCGCCGAACAACTGGAGCGCGACCACCACGCAGGTGACCGCCCCGATGCCCGTGGACGCCAACTCCACCGGCACCGCCGGCACCGTCACCGACGAGACGACCGGCCTCGCCGTCACGTCCGCCACCGTCCGGCTGCGCGACCAAGTCCCCAACCTCGGCCCGCAGGCCACGGGGACGTTCACGTTCCGCCGCCGGATCAACTAAAACGAGTGCGGAAGGCGGGGCGCGGGGTGATGAATTAAAGACAGCCCGGTTCATCACACCCCGCGCTCCGCGCCCCGCGCCCCTCACTCCGCTTGGTCTTCTCCGATGACCGACGCCCGCCCCAACCGCACCGTCGTCGCGCTCGTCGTCGCGCTCGTGGTGGCCGCCCTCTCGGCGGCGCACGCGGCGCGCGCCGGGGCGCGCGACGGCGGGGTTGAGGCGGGCGCCGTCATTTCCAACCGCGCCGAGGCGAGCTACACGGATTCGACCGGCGCGGGCTTCGCCACCTTCTCGCCGACCGTCTCGGTGACGGTCGTCGCCGTCGCCGGCCTCGCCGTCACGCCCGACGAGACCGAGCCTTCCGCCACCGTCGCCCCGCGCGACCGCGTCTCGCGCCTCTTCCGCGTCTGCAACACCGGCAACACCCCCGACTTCTACACGCTCGTCGCGGCCGAAGCGACCGCCCCGGCCGCGCTCGTCTCGCTCCACTTCGACCTCGACGGCTCGGGCGCCGTCAGCGAAGGCGACCGCCCCGTCACGCTCAACCAGACGATGAGTCCGCGCCTGCCGCGCGGCGGCTGCGCCGGCGTCGTCGCCGTGGTCGACACGAACGACGGGCAGGCGGGCCAGCAGTTCTCGATCAGAATTACGGCGCGCTCGAACGTGCTCGACGCCGTCGGCGGCGGCGCGCGCGATGTCGGCACCATCGTCAACGTCTTCGGCAAGGGCGCGCGCCTGACCTCGCCCGACGACCCGGAGCTGCCGCCCGTCAAGCTCGTCGAGGGGCGCGACCGCGCCACGGCCTCCGCCGGCCAGACGCTCAACTTCTCGATCTCTTTCCGCAACGGCGGCGACGTGGAGGCGCGCGGCGTCGTGCTGCGCGACGACCTGCCCGCCGGCCTCGACTACGTGGCCGGCTCGCTCCGCCTCGAAGGGCAGCCGCTCACCGACGCCGAGGACGCCGATCAGGGGCTCGCCCGCGAGCGGCGGCTCGAAGTGCGCTTCGCCAAAGTCGCCGTCGGCGGCGTGGCGCGCGTCTCGTTTCAGGCGCGCGTGGCGGCGGCGCTCGCGCCCGGCGCCGGCCTCGTCAACACCGCCGTGGTGACGGCCGACAACGCGCCCTCGACTTCGAGCACGAACGCGACCGCCGTCGTCAACCCCTTCGGCTTGGTCTATCAGGGGCGGAGCGCCGGCACGCCCATCGCGGGCGCGCGCGTCGCGCTCGTCGGCGACCCGGCGGGCGGCGCGCTCGTCCCGCTCGCCTCCGACGGCGGCAGCGCGCCCAACGACGCCAACGCGAACCCGTTCGCCTCCGACGGGCAGGGGCGCTGGAGCTTCGTGCTCGCGCCGGCGCAGCTCGGCAGCCCCGCCGCGCCCGCGCGCTACTTCCTCAACGTGACCGCGCCCGGCTACCGCGCGCGCCTCATCGAAGTCACGGTCACGCCCGCGGCCGACGCCTCGGGCCTCTTCGCGCTCGCGGTGCGCGCGCTCGACGGCCAGCCCGTCGCGCAGGCCGTCGGCTTCGAGCTGACCGAATCGCTGGTCGAGACGGGCCGGCTGGCGGCCTTCGCCCTCAACGTCCCGATGTTCGAGAACGCGGCGCTGGAGCTGACGAAGTCGGCCGACCGCCCCTCGGCCGAGGTCGGCGACGTGGTGACCTACCGCGTCGAGGTGCGCAACGCGACGCCCGCCACGGTCGAAGACCTCGTCGTGCGCGACCAGCTCCCGCCCTCGTTCCACTACGCGCCGCAGACGGCCCGCGTCGAGGCCCCGCCCGACGCGCCGCGCAACGTCGAGCCGGAGGTCGGCCCCGGGGGCGCGCTCACGTTCCGCCTCGGCCGCCTCGCCGCGCAGGCGCGCGCCACGCTCCTGTACCGCGTCCGCGTCGGGGCCAACGCGCGGGAGGGCGAGCAGTTCAACTCGGCGCAAGGCTCCGGCACGCTCTCGACGGGCGAGCGCGTGGCGACCTCGACGGCGCGCGCCCCCGTGCGCGTGCGCCGCGGCGTCTTCTCCTCGCAGCAGGTCATCCTCGGCCGCGTCTTCGAGGACGCCAACGGCAACGGCCTCTTCGACCAAGACGAGAAGGGGCTGCCCGAGGTGCGCATCTACCTCAACAACGGCCAGTCGGTGATGACCGATTCGGCCGGCCTCTACAACTTCCCCGTCGTCAACGAGGGCGCGCAGGTGCTCTCGCTCGACCCCGTCACGCTGCCGCACGGCTACGCGCTCTCCGACACGGGCCGGCGCGACGAGCGGACGTGGACGCGCCTGCTGCGCACGCCCCTCGGCGGCGGCGCGCTCCTGCGCCAGAACTTCGCGCTGCGCGCCGACGACGACATGGCCTCCGCGGGCGGTCACGTCGCCGCCCCGGCCGCCGCGCCGTCGAACGGCCTGAGCGCGCCGGCGATTCCGCAGACGGCCGGGCTCGCCGGCTCGCTCTTCGGCGGCGGCGCTACGGCGGAAGCGAAGGCAGAGGCGGGTGAGGCGGGTGAGGCGAGTGAGACGAAGGGGACGAGCGGGGCGGCAGCGCCGAAAGCCCCGGGGCCGTCGGCCGCGGGCACGTACGAGCTGGTGACGACCGAGACGCTGGAGCCGGTCGCGCCCGGCGCGGTGCGCGTCGTCTCGCCGCGCGCGGAGGAGACGGTGCTCGGCGCGTCGCTCGAAATCTCGGCGCAGGTCAACGGCGCGTGGTCGGTCTCGGTCGAGGTCGAGGGGCGCAAGGTTCCCGACTCGAAGGTCGGCGAGCGCCGGCTCGACCGCAAGAACGACATCGCCACCTTCAACTTTGTCGGCGTCAACGTCGCGCCCGGCCCCAACCGCATCCGCGTGACGGCCGTCGGCCCCGAAGGGCAGGAGGGGCGCAGCGTCGAACTCGTGGCCTACGGGCGCGGCCCCGCCAAGCGGCTCGAAATCGTCACTGACAAGCCGGAGCTTTCCGCGGGCGGGCGCGACCGGACGACAGTGCGCGTGCGCGCCTTCGACCAGTGGAACCGCCCGGCCGCCGACGGCTCCGTCGCCCTCGAAGTCTCCGAAGGCCGCCTTCTCCGCCTCGAAGAGAAAGGCGGAGGCGCGCGCGCCGGCGAGGGCGTCCCGGCCGACGACAGAGACGGCAGGGCCGATAACGCCGACCCCGAACGGCAGGACGCCGCGCAGCAGACCGTGCCGCTCGTCGGCGGCGAGGGGCGCGCCGTCTTCGTCGCCGGCGGCGCGCCGGGCCAGACCGAGATCAGGGCCACGACCGGAACCGTCGAGACCAAACGGGCCGTCCGCGTCACGCCCGAAGTGAGGCCCGCCATCCTCGTCGGCCTCGCCGAAGTCACCGTCGGCGCGGGCGGGCCGGAACTCACGGCCGAGTCGGACGCGATGGTGCGCAGCCGCCTCGCCTTCTTCTACCGCGGCCAGTTCCTCGCCTCGAACCTGCTCACGCTCTCCTACGACAGCAACCGCCCCATCAACCGCGCGGGCGGCCGCGACCGCCTCTTCCTCTTCGACCCGCTCGACCGCGCCTACCCGCTCTTCGGCGACTCCTCGACGCGCTCCGAGGACGCGCAGTCGAACTCGAAACTCTACCTGCGGGTTGACCGCGGCCGCTCCTACTTCCTCTTCGGCGACTTCGACACGGACAACAAGGAGGCCGGCCTCGCCTCCTACACGCGGCGGCTGACGGGCGCGAAGCTCCACCTCGAGAACGCGGGCGGCGACTACGTCTCGGTGACGGGCGCGCGCCCCGACACGGCCTTCGCGCGCGACGTTTTCCCCGGCGGCGGCGGCTTCGCGCGGCTGTCGCACCCGGAAATCCTGCCCGGCTCCGAGACCGTGATGATCGAGGTGCGCGACCGCCGCAACCCCGAAGTGATCCTCACGCGCGAGGCGCTCGTGCGCGGCGTGGACTACAACCTCGACGCCGCGACCGGCGAAATCTTCTTCCTCCGCCCCGTCTCGACCTTCGACTTCTCCTTCAACCTCGTGCAGACGGTCGTGACCTACGAGTACCGCGCCGACGCCATGTCGTCGGCCGTCTACACGGCGCGCGCCTTCAAGACGTTCGAGGGCGCGGGGCTCAAACTCGGCCTCTCTTACGTCGACCAGCGGCAGGGCGAGTTCGGCGCGTTCCGCGTCGCGGGCGTGGACGCCGAGAAGACGCTGCCGAACCGCGGGAGGCTGCGCGCCGAGTGGGCCATGTCGCGCGGCCGCGCCGCCGTCGGCGGCAACCTCTTCGACTCCGCGGCCGGCGACGACCGCCACGACGGCAGCGCCATGCGCCTCCAGCTGGAGCAGCCGCTGCCGTGGCGCGACGCCATGCTGCGCGCCGGCTTCCTGCGCGTCGGCGAAGGCTTCCTCAACCCGTTCGGCGAGACGGTCACGCCGGGGTCGCAGCGCGCCGACGCCTCGGTCGAGTTGAAGGCGCGCGCCGCCTCGCGCGTGCGCCTCGGCTTCTCGGACGAGCGCAACCACACGGAGAACGTGGACAACAGCCGGCAGACGGCCTCGCTGCTGTGGACGGAGCAGTTCGGCGAGCGGCTGCGCGCCACCTTCGGCTACGACTTCCGCAGCTTCAACGACCACCTCGAAGGCACCGAGACCGTCTCGAACCTCGTCTCGGTCGGGGCCGAGTGGCAGGCGACCGGCAAGCTGCAACTCACGGCCAAGCGCGAGCAGAACCTCTCGCCCGAGTCCGACCCGACCTACCCCGACCAGACCACGCTCGGGGCCACCTACCAGTGGGACAAGCACACGCGCCTCTTCTTCACGCAGCGCTTCTCGTCCGCGCCCATCACGCCCATCAGCGACCCGCTCGGCGGCGGCTTCTTCTCGACGGGCGCGCGGCAGGAGACGGCCGTCGGCGTCGAGACGCGGCTCGGCCGCGTCGGCAACTTCGTCTCGCGCTACCAGCTCGAGAACGGCCTCAACGGCTCGGACAGCTTCGCCGTCGTCGGCCTCTCGAACCGCCTGAGCCTGACGAAGCGGCTCGGGCTCGACTTCGGCTACGAGCGCGGCTTCCACGTCGCGGGCGAGGGCGAGAGCTTCAACGCCGGCCACCTCGGCTTCACGTGGCAGCCCGCCGAGGACTTCCGCACCACGGCCCGCTACGAGGCGCGCGACCGCGGCGGCATGGGCTCGGTCCTGACCTTCGGCGCGCAGGGGCGGCTGCTCGACAACCTGACGAGCCTCGCGCGCTTCCAGCTCTCGCGCACGAGCTTCGACGGCCGCGACGGCTCGGCCCTGAGCATGACGGCGGCGGTGGCGTGGCGGCCGCTCGAATCCGACCGCGCCGGCCTGCTCTTCAGCTACACGCGGCGCGACCTCTCGCAGGAGGGCGCGGCCGGCGCGGGCCAGACGCGCGACCGCTCCGACACGCTCTCCTCGGACTGGTACTATCAGGCCACGCGCCGCCTCGAACTCTACGGCCGCTTCGCCCTGCGCTTCGGCGACACCGGGACGCAGGAGCTGGCGCGCGTCTCGAACCTCACCTACATGGCGCAGGGGCGCGCCGCCTACCGCCTCGGCCGCTACTTCGACGTGGCGGGCGAGGCGCGCTGGCTCGCGCAGCCGAGTTCGGCGACGCACCGCACCTCCGCCGGCGCGGAGCTGGGCTACTGGCTGCTCTCAGACCTCCGCCTCGGCGGCGGCTACAACTGGGTCGGCGTCGGCGAGCCTTTCGGCGGCCAACTCTCGCCGGGCCGCCGCGGCTTCTACTTCACCATCTCCTCGAAGCTCTCGAACCTCTTCGACCTCTTCGGCACGCCCCGCCACAACGCGCGGCCGGCCGAGGGCGAGGAGGGGCGCGCGGCGACGAAGAGGGAAGAGTGAGCGCCGGAACCGTGAGCGCGACGCAGCCACCACACGCAGCGCTAGCCCCGCGCGCCGCGGCGCGAGGGCCGAGGCGCGCGCGCCCGCTCGCGGCCGCCTGCCTCGGCCTCGTGCTGCTCTGCCTCGCGTCGCCCGCGGCCCGCGCGCAGACCTGCGTCGGCAACCCGGGCCGCGACGGCGTCGGCAGCAACCTCTCCGGCGTCGTCAACACCTACTACCCCGGCGCGGCCGACGCGGCGGCCGGCTCCACCTCGCTCTCGCTCGGCACGCCCGTGCGCGGGGCCGCGGCCACGCTCGCCGTCGGCGACCTCCTGCTCGTCATCCAGATGCAGGACGCCACCATCAACTCGACCAACGACGCCAACTACGGCGCCAACAACGGCACGGGCGCGGGCGCGACCGCCCTCGGCAGCTCCGGCCTCTTCGAGTACGTCGTCGTCACCAACGTCGTCGCGGGCGGCGTCACCGTCCGCGGGACGGGGACGGGCAACGGCCTGCGCAACAGCTACAACACGGGCGCGGCCGGCGGCGGCGTGGGCCAGCAGCGCTTTCAGGTCGTCCGCGTCCCGCAGTATTCGAGCGTCACGCTGAGCCCGACCACGCCGCTGACGGCTGTGCCGTGGGACGGCACGACGGGCGGCGTCGTCGCCATCGACGTGGCCGGCGCGCTCAACTTCAACGGCGGCGGCGTCAACGTCAACGGGCTCGGCTTCCGCGGCGGCGGCGGCCGCGGCCTGACCGGCAGCAACAACACCGCCGACACCGACTACCGCAACACGGCCGCGCGCAACGCCCACGGCATGAAGGGCGAGGGCATCGCCGGCACGCCGCGTTACCTCTACGACCGCGCCACCGGCACGCTCACCGACACCGGCATCGACGGCTACCCGAACGGAAGCTCCGCCCGCGGCGCGCCCGGCAACGCGGGCGGCGGCGGCACCGACGGCAACCCCAACGGCGCCTCGCCCAACGGCAACGACCAGAACGCGGGCGGCGGCGGCGGCGCCAACGGCGGCGACGGCGGGCGCGGCGGCAACACTTGGAACACGCAGGAGACGACCGGTGGCCTCGGCGGCGACGCCGTCACCTACACGACGGCCGCGCCGCGCGCGCTCATGGGCGGCGGCGGCGGGGCCGGCTCGCGCAACAACTCCTCGGGCCTCGCGGCGAGCGGCGCGCCGGGCGGCGGCGTCGTGATGATCCGCGCCGGCTCGGCCGCGGGCGGCGG
>Ga0196977_1000379_pt1 | contig 24416 bp, 16 predicted proteins | sample S3v_1013CmetaG_FD_148634 | JGI IMG/M metagenome (GOLD analysis project Ga0196977, IMG submission 148634) | Soil microbial communities from Anza Borrego desert, Southern California, United States - S3+v_10-13C | ecosystem: Environmental > Terrestrial > Soil > Desert | place: USA: California...
CACCAGGTCGAGCCCGCGGATGACGCGGGCCGCCTCGAGCACGTCGTCCGAGCCCGAGAGCAGGCCCCATCTATCCGGCCGCTCGCCCAGGCGCGGGCCGCGCTGCAGCACGTGAAGCGTCACTCCGCGAATCTCGGAGAGGCGTTCGACCTCGGGGAATGGGATCGACCGGCGCTCGTCCCAGCCGCCCGCGCCCCACACGACGCCCACGTGCACCGATCCGTCCTGCGCCGGGGTGCGGGGCGCCACGCGCAGATAGGGAACGTCGGCGGGGATGGTCCTCGCCGTGGTCCGGAAGATGTGTGGGAGCTCCGAAAGCTCCGCCTCGGCCTCGTACTCGCATTGCGGAGCCCCGTCGTGGAGCGGGAGCAGGCGGTCGATGCCGCGGGCGCTTGAGAGGAGCGGGAGCAGCTCGGGCTGCGCCCAGACCGTGACCTCCCGCGCGAGAGCGCTCACGAGCGGCGCGTACCGGATGAATTGGATTGTGTCGCCCAGGCCGTGGTAGCACCGGAGCAGCACGCGGCTGCCGGCGAGGGGCTCACCCCGCCAGACGAACTGCTCGTGACGCGGCCAGTGCGAGCAATCGAGACCCGCGCGCAGGCGCAGGACGCGATCGCTGATGCGCCACGCGTCCTCGAACTCGGCGCGGCGCATGTGGAGCGTCCAGGCGTCTGCATCGTGCGGCATGCGGCCCTCCGCGGGGCGGGGCGCCCGGTTCGCATCGTAGAGATCGATCACGGGCCCGCGCGTGGGGGCATGAATCCCGCCTCATCGGAGCGAACGCCGCGAGCGTGCCCGTCGCCATCGCGGCAAGGGCGGCGGTGCTCGCCACACGGGCCGTGATCATCCAGCAGATTACCATCCGGCATGTACGACGTCGTCATCGTGGGGGGTGGTCCGGCGGGTCTGAGCGCTGCGCTGGTTCTGGGGCGGTGTCGGCGCCGGGTCGCGGTGTGCGACGCGAGGCGCCCGCGCAACCGGCGGGCCGAGGCGGTGCACGGCTTCATCACGCGAGAGGGCCTGCCGCCGCTGGAGCTTCTTCGGCTGGCGCGGGAGGACGTCGGCGCGTACGGCGTCGAGCATCGCGAGGCGGAGGTGACCGGCGGAGCGTGCGAGCCCGACGGCACGTTCACGGTCGTGCTCTCGACGGGAGAGCGCCTGCATTCGAGGAAGCTCCTGCTCGCGACCGGCATGCGCGACGAGGCGCCCGCGATCGAGGGGGTCGATCGCTTCTACGGCCGCTCGGTCCATCACTGCCCGTATTGCGACGGCTGGGAGCACCGCGACGGATCGCTCGCGGCGTATGGAAAGGGCTCGGCGGCGGTGGGCCTCGCGCTCGCGCTGCTCACGTGGAGCCCGCGCATCACCGCGTGCACCGACGGCGAGCCGATCGAGGATGCGGAGCGGCAGCGGGCGCATCGGCACGGGATCGCGATCCGCGAGGAGCGCCCCGTGCGCCTGGAGGGCGGTGATCGGCTGGAGCGGGTCGTGTTCGCCTCGGGCGAGCCGCTGGAGTGCAGCGGTTTGTTCTTCAACACGGCGCAGCGGCAGCAGTCCGACCTCGCGGAGCGGCTGGGGTGCACAGTGCGCCACGGGGCGGTGCAGACGACGGCGCGCCAGGGCACGGGCGTGCCCGGGCTGTTCCTCGCGGGCGACGCCGACAAGGATGTGCAGTTCGTGATCGTCGCCGCGGGCGAGGGGGCCACGGCGGCGGTGGCGATCAACAAGGAGCTGCAGGAGGAGGACCTGGGGAGCTGGCGGTAGCGGTGCGCGCTCGGCGCGAAACCCCGCGCAGCAACTCGCCGGGGGTGTTCGGCCTTACCGTCACGAGATCGCCGAGGGGCGCCGGCTCCGCGGGATTTGGGACGACTCGGGGCTCTAGCTGATGGTGAGCGTGGGCCTGTGCTTGCCCTGGCGGAGGCTCGCGAGCGCGACCTGGCCTTCGAGGGTTGTGACCAGGGCCTCGAGCGATTGCACGAGGGCGCCGCCGCCGGCCGTTGCCGGCTTGAAGTTCTTCAGGGGCTCGCCCGAGTCGGAGTTCGCCCGGAGCGCCATGGTGATGGGCACGCTGCCGAGGAACGGCAGCCCCATGCGCTGGGCCATCATCTCCGCCCCGCCGCGCCCGAAGATGTCGTATTCCTTCCCGTCGTCGCCGATGAAGTAGCTCATGTTCTCGACGACGCCGAGCACGTCGATCTTGAGCTGCTGGAACATCCGGGCGGCGCGCACGGCGTCGTCCTGGGCGACCTTCTGCGGCGTGCACACCACCACCGCGCCCGTGAGCTGCAGCGTTTGTGCCATGGTCAGGCACACGTCGCCCGTGCCGGGGGGCAGGTCCACGATGAGGTAATCGAGCTCTCCCCAATCGGTCTGCTCGACGAGCTGCTTAAACGCGCCGTGCGCCATGGGCCCGCGCCAGATCAGCGCCTTGTCCGGGTCCACAAGCTTCCCGATGGTGATGGCCTTGATCCCGTGCACCGCGTGTGGCTGGAGCTTGCCCGCCAGCACCACCTGCTCCATCGCGTCGAGCCCGAGCATGGTGGGCATCGACGGGCCGTAGATGTCGCCGTCGAGCAGCCCGACCGCGAGGCCCTTGCGGGCCAGGCCCACCGCGAGGTTCACGGCGATCGACGACTTACCCACGCCGCCCTTGCCGGCCCCGACCGCGACCACGTGCCTGATGCCCGACATGGGGCCGGGGCCCTCGGGTTCCAGCCCGGCGATCGGGCGATGGCCCGACTGCGCCGGCGCGGGGCGCGGCTGAGGGCTCGGAGGGGCGATCGGCGCGCGGGCGCGGGCCGGCGCAGCCTCCGCACCCAGGCGCTCGGTGTGCACCACCGCCCCGGCCTGGTCGACGAACTCGACGATCAACGAACGGAAGGGCTCGCCAGCGCCCGCGAGCGCGGGGCCGATCGCCGCCCTCGCCTTGGCGGCGGCGTCGGCGCGGGACTCCCGCGTGGCCAGGTCGGGGGCGTGCAGCCTGAGGCTCACGAACCCGTCGCACGCCGCGATCCACTCGAGCGCATCGGCGAGCGCCCCCTCGATTCCGGGCGCGCCCACGCGCGCGAGGGCCTCGCGGATGATGTCTTTCGTGGTCGCCACGGGGCAGATCTCCGGGTGGGAGTGAGACTCCCGCGGATGCTAGGGAGAGGCACGCACCCCTGCGCCGGCGCAGCGCGGCAGGCGAGGCTCGCGTCGGGGTCGGGTCCCGCCGGCGCTGGAAATGCCGCCGCGCCGAGGTTCAGCGTCGTCCCGGAAGATTGCGACAAAGCCGCGATTTCCTGTTGCGCCTGGCGGCGTGACTGCTCCGTTTCGCCTTGAGGAGCGTTCCCGGCAGGAGCCGTCCGAGGAACGCCGGAGCGAGCGGCGGGCGGCGCACGCTCGGAATCCGCGGCTCAGTCGCTGAATTCGGGCACCAGGCTTCAATAAAGTTGCGGCGCCGCAGCGCGCACATCAGATTCGCGCCGGCCCGGTCTCGCGGTCGGAAGATCCTCCCCGGGCGCGAGCGTTGAGCCTTGCCAGGGCCGGACTTGGGGAGTATGCCGGAGGCCGAGGTGAGGAATTGTCCCTAGCCTGCTCTGAATCGACAGTCAAGCAAAACTGGCGGGCACATCAAAATGTTTGAAGAATTTCGGAACGAACAATCCGATAACGCAGTAGAATCTCCTCGATCTCTCTCTCCTCCAGCGGGGCGCTGTCTCAACAGATGGCGCCCTGCTTTGCTTTTGGCGTCCACGGCGGCAACGCTTAGGCCCGCCCGGAGGCTCCATGGCGCAGAACACCCAGCCCATCGTCGTGACCGGGGCCGCCGGTTTCATCGGCTCCAGCGTCGCGGCGGCGCTGCTGGCCCGCGGGGAGCGGGTCGTGGGCGTAGACAACTTCGACCCCTACTACAGCCGCTCCACCAAGGAGGCCAACCTCGCCCGCCTCGCATGCCCCGCGTTCGAGGCTGTCGAGATGGATATCCGGGACGATCAGGCCATGGCGGGGCTCTTCGGGCGGAGGAGGCCGGCGGGCGTGGTCCATCTCGCCGCGAGGGCGGGGGTGCGCCCGAGCGTGGCCGATCCGGTCGGCTACGCGAGCGCCAACGTGCTGGGGACGGCGGGCGTGCTCCGCGCGGCGGAGCGCGCGGGATGCACGCGGGTCGTTCTCGCGTCGAGCAGCTCGGTCTACGGGAACAACCGCAAGACCCCCTTCAGCGAGGAAGACCCGGTCGAGAGCCCGATCAGCCCGTATGCCTCGACCAAGCGCTGCTGCGAGCTGATCGCGCATACCCACCACCACCTGACGGGCATGCCCACGGCCTGCCTCCGCTTCTTCACCGTGTACGGCCCGGGCCAGCGGCCCGATCTCGGGATCGCCACCTTCATGCGCCTGATGCGCGAGGGGAAGCCCATCGTCATGTTCGGCGACGGCTCGATGAGCCGCGACTACACGTTCATTGAGGACACGGTGCGCGGCGTGCTCGCCGCGTATGACCGCATCTCGGCGCATGGATACCGCGTCTGGAACCTCGGCAGCGATCGACCGGTGCGCCTGGACGCGCTCATCGACGAGATCGCGGCGATCGCGGGGCTCACGCCGCGGATCGAGCGCGCCGACCCGCCGAAGGGCGACGTGGAGCGCACATGGGCTGACCTCACCCGCGCAAAGGCCGAATTGGGCTATGCGCCGAGCACGCCCCTGAGGGCCGGGTTGATGCGGCAATGGGCGGCGTGCTCGGGCGAGCGGGGCGCGGCCGACGGCGGATCAATCTCCAAGGGGTAGCTCCGGATGTGGGTGGTTCTTCTGGATCCCCCCGGCCACGTCGCGCAGAACTAGCCGATTTCCCCCATCAGCGATCCAGCGACCGTCCCTTATAGTCGGTCAGGGGGCGGATGATGAGGAGGTCGGAGCGATGTGGAGGCTCTCCTTCCGATGGGCCATCGCCGTGCTCTCCGTGCTCGCCTGCCGAGCCGGAGCGGGCGAGCAGCCGAACATCGTGCTGATCATGCTCGATGACGCCGGGTACAACGAGATCGGCTACACGGGCGACAACGTGGCGCTGACGCCCTCGATCGACGCCCTGGCCGCGGAGGGCATCCGCTTCAGCGACGCGTACGTCTCGCAGCCGCAGTGCAGCCCGTGCAGGGCCGGCCTGCTCACCGGGGTGTACGAGCAGCGGTTCGGCTACGAGCACAACCCCTCGAACGGGTACCAGCGGACCGACGGCCTGCAGCCGGGCCAGACGCTGATCAGCCACCGGCTCAGGGCGCTGGGCTACACCACCGGCCTCGTGGGCAAGTGGCACATGGGCGCGAAGGACGGCTACAACCGGCCGCTCGACATGGGCTTCGACGAGTTCTTCGGGTTTCTCGGGGGAAACCGCAGCTACTGGGGAGGCGAGCACGGCACCGCCGGGCGTATGTACCGGCAGAACACGGCGATCGAGGATCAGTGGGTGCTCGAGGGCGATCCGAACGACTACGACCCCGTGCACGGCCGGTACCTGACCGACGCGTTCGGCGACGAGGCGGCGCTCTTCATCGACCGCCACGCCTCGGACGCGGCGCCGTTCTTCCTCTACGTGGCGCTGACCGCGCCGCACTCGCCGCAGGACGCCAAGTCGCAGGACCTGCAGCAGTTCCCGGATCTCGAAGGGACCCAGAAGATCATCGCCGCGATGGTGCTCGCCGCCGACCGCGCGGTCGGGAAGGTGCTCCGGGCGCTCGACGACCACGGGATCGCCGACGAGACCATCGTGGTGTTCCTCAACGACAACGGCGGCAGGGACTTCCAGGACAACCGGCCATTCCGCGGCTCCAAGGGCCGGACGTACGAGGGCGGCATCCGCGTGCCGATGGCGATCCGCTGGCCCGGGATGCCGCGCGGCATGACATTCCGCGCGCCGGTCATCGCGCTCGACATACTGCCGACGCTCATGGCGGCGGCGGGGAGCCCGGCGGACTCGGTGGACGGGGTGGATCTCGCGCCGTATCTCACGGGCCAGATCCAGTCACCCCCGCACGGGCTGCTGTGGTTCAGGCACGTGGAGGAGTGGGCGGTGCGCTGGGGCGAGTGGAAGCTGGTGCGCCCGGACTTCCGGTCCCCCGACGTCTTCCTCTTCAACCTCGCCTCCGACCCCTCGGAGAGCACCGACCTCTACGCATCGCGCCCGGCTGTGGTGACGTTTCTCTCACGCGAGCTGACGCTCTGGGAGGCGACGCTGGACAAGCCGCACTGGGGCAACGTGGGCGACATGTCGGAGATCAACCGTTTCGACCATTTCCGGTTCGCGGTCGCGGCGCCGGTCACGCCCTGGAGCGCGCCCGCCGCCTGGTACCGCGAAGATTCCTCGGAGCTCGCCACGATGTACCCGGCGGACGGATACGCGGACGCGGTGCTGGAATTCCCGACGGCGGAGCAGTCGTACACCGCGGCCAACGATCTCTCGCGCATGACCGGCGAGACATTCATGCTCAACAGGTTGCTTGTGGACGGGCCCGCGCTCGCCGACTCGGCGCGGGCGGGCTCGATCGTCGGCGCGCCGCTGCTGCTGGCGCCGAGCCGGGGCGGCGTCCGGCCGAGCATCGAATCGGCCGCCCGGGACCCGCGCTTCGCGTTCGTGATCGGGGTGGAGCTCGGGTTCATCGGCGACCTGCGCCTGACGGGCGGCGGGGATTCGCCGCTGAGCCTTGCCGCGCCGCTGCGCGAGTACGCGCCGGGGCAGAGCATCACCAAGGACGGGCTCTCCACGATCTCGCTGACGAGCACCGCCGCGTGCACGGGACCCATCGCGATCGAGGAGGGGCGGCTTGATCTCTACGGGATGGGGGCGGGGCTCGAGAGCCGGACGGCGGTCAGCGTGAGCGCCGGCGCGACGCTGCGCCCGCTGGGCAGCAAGGGCATCACGGCGCCCGTGCTGCAGAGCAACGGGCGCGTGGACAGCGACGGCCTGGTGGTCGTGGACGGCGACTACGCGTCCGGCCCCGGGGCCTCGCTGCACATCAGCCTGGGCGGGACGACGCCGGGTTCCGGACACGACCAGCTCGTGGTGCAGGGCGGCGCCGGCCTTGGGGGCGTGCTGCACCTCGAGGTCGTCGGCGGGTTCGCGCCGCAGGCCGGCGACACGTTCCGGGTCGTGCGTGCGGGATCGGTGTCGGGCCGCTTCGACTCGCTGGCCGGGCCGCAGCCCGGGCCGGGCCTGACATACGCCGTGGAGTACGACGGCGCGGGCGTGACCGTCGTCGTCCGGTGCGCGGCGGACTTCAACGGGGACGGCGCCGCCGACACACGCGACGTCGTGGCCTTCCTCCGCGCATGGGCGTCCGGGGACTCTTCGGCGGATTTCGACGGGGACGGAAGCGTCGATTCGCGCGACGTGGTGGCGTTCCTCGATGCGTGGGGGATGCGCTGCTGAACGGGCCCGGCGCCGCCCCCTCCGACGCGTGCGCGGGAGCCGGCTCGCGAAGCGCCGCCGGCCCAACGAAACGGCCCGGGGCGGCGCGCTTGCGGCGCCCCGGGCCTGCTCATGCGGGAATCGCGCGATCGAGCGCCTCGCCGTCAGGGGCGGGAGCGCGGGCGGCTCACTCCAGCGGCGGAGCGTCGAGCGTGACCCACTCCTTCTCGGGAATCTGGAGATCCTCCGGCACAGTCGAGAGCCAGGTCTTCGCCGCCCGGACCTCGCGGGTCAGGTCGAACTCGGTGAACATCTCGGGGCGGAAGCCCCACGAGGCGAACCGGAGGACGTCGAAATCGATCAGCGCCTGTGTGACCTCGATCCCGAACACCTCCTCCAGGGCGGTGTACCGCATCGCGAGGACGCATTCGTGGCCGGGGAGCAGGAAATCCGCCAGGAGGTGCGGGCCCGTGAAGTGATAGATGTCCGAAGGGATGTTCAGCTTCGACTCGCGCTCCTCCCACCCGCGCAGCTGCGTGGGCGCGAGGGTGTGCAGCACGTCGGACGCCATGGGCTCGATCACGAACTGGAAGGGATAGCGCCGCTGCATCTCCTTGAGCCACACATACGTCTCCCACACCGGGGCCGTGTGGTGCGAGTAGCAGTCGAGGCCGATCGTCGTCGCTCCGAGTCGGTCCGCGGCGTCGAGCTCGGCGAACGCGCGGTTTCGGTGGTCCTGGCTGAAGAGATCGAACGTCTCGCAGTTGACGGGGTCCCATTCCTCCGCGACCTCGAGCGCGCGGCCCCACAGCAGGCTGAGCTCACGCCCGTGCATGGGGAGGCTCGCCAGCCCGATCACCGGATCGAAGGCGGTCTGGAACTCGGGCGAGCGGTCGAGCTCCGATGCGAAGAGGAAGGGGTAGTTCCAGTTGCGGTTGGTGTAGAACTGGCCCGTCGCCTTGACGAGCATGATCTCCCGCCAGCCCTGCGGCCGGAGCATGTGCTGCACCATCGGGCCGAAGCCGTGGATGTCGGGGCGGACCTGCTCGGAGCGGAACCCGAACTGGTTGTCCTCTCGGAGGTCGGCGGCGTCGCCGGTCGTGTACCCCAGGATGGCGTGCTCGCGGCGCACGTAGTGGACGCCGCCGTACATGCCGCGGAAGTACTCACGGTAGGGAACGAGCGTGCGCACCCACTCGCGGGAGCGGTTGGTGAAGCGGATCGCGACGGTGTAGCTCTGGGTCTGGCGGGGCCCGACGGCCGCGGGGTAGCAGATCCAGCCCTTCTTCCCCTGGGTGTCGCCGTCGAGCGTGGAGACACGCAGGGTGAACATCCAGCCCTGGGGCTGGTCGGGCGGCCCATCCTCGGGCGCGCTCGCGAGCCGGATCTGCACGTCGTGCTGGTACTCCATCATGGGGTAGTGCACGCTGAGGCCCATGGCGAGGTTCTGCTCGCGGAGCACGTACACGGGGGAGTAGATGTTGGAGGGGTAGGTGTACGCGATGGTGGGCCGATTGTCGTGCGAGATCGCCAAGTCGTCGCCGCCGCGCATGTCGGCGTTCTGCATGATCAGCTCGTCCTCGAGCGCGAACACGCCGATGCGCATGTCGGCCAGGGGCCTGGTGTATCCCCGATCGTTCGTGTAGGTGTACACGAGATCCATGCCGGTCGGGTGCGGCACGACGGAGACTGTGGGGACGACGAGCTCGTCGGACTTGCGGCTGTCGTACAGGCGCAGCGTGCGCTGGTCGTACAGCACTCGGCCTGAGTCGCGATCCGTGACGACGATGCGATCGCCGGTCTGGACGTCGACCTCGATCTCGTCCGCGAGCGCGCACACGCTCGTGCACGCGACGCCGATCGCCGCAATCGATCGCACGAATTTGAACATGTCACGTACCATGGATCCTCCCGGGCGCGCCGCTGCGCGACCACAATGGGACACCCCGCCCCGGCGGCCGGCGCCTCACGAGTGCGCCTCCCGCCGCCGGGGTTCTCACGCCGCGATGAGCGGCAACACCGCAGCCCGTCGCCGCGGCGCTGCCGGTTCATCCGGCGGCGCGGCGGCTGCGAACTGCCATCTCCGCGGGCCTTTCAGGCGCCGCGCGCCCCCTCAGGGGGCAGTGATACTGGTTCTCCTGTTTTCCCGATTCCGTGTCTCTCGGATGATGTCTCTGGCAACGCTCGACGCGAGAGTTGCTGATCTCGCGCTTCACCCGCCAAATCCCGCTCACGTCGCGGCGCTTTCAGGGTCAGCGCTTCCTGGGGCTCTTCGCGAGCAACTCGCTGTCGCGCGTGCTCGCTCCGGGGCATCGGAGTCCACCAGCAGGGTGCTCGCGAACTCCGAGAGGTCGCAGATTATCCTGAAATTTGCTTCATCTCAACGCGTAATACTCCCCATCGCTGAAGAAACTTTCACTGATGCACGCGCGCTCGCGCTGCTCCGGTGAAAGCCGCGGCGCTGCGCTGGCCTGGTCTGGCCGATCAGCCGGCTTGGCGCTCCGTTGGCGCGGGGAGCGCGTGCGGAGGCCGCCGGCGCGCCGCGAAATCCCCGGGATTTGAGCGACATTTCCCGTGGCGCGCAGCGACACGTGCCCCGCTCGGGCGGGGCACGTGCGATGCGCGTCTCGGTCGCGGGTGGTCGGCGCGGGGCTCTCGCGCCTCGCTACCGCTTCGGCTCCTGCGCGCCCGGCGAGGACTTGCGCGCCTTGGCCAGCTCCTCACGGGTGAACGTGGGCAGGCTGACGCGCGAGTCCCTGCTGGAGCGGATCACCCGGGGGAGCTTCGCGGCGGCGCGGGGCGCGCTCTGCTTGGCGCCGGCCGTCGGCTTGGCGCCCGCCGCGGGCATGGCACGGCGCTCGGCGCGTCCGCTCGACACGACGCCGCCCGCGCCGACTCCCGAGCCGGACGACCGCTTCGCCACGTCGCGCTGGCCGTTCGCCTGGCGCGAGCCGTCGTCGAAGGGGTCGCGTGCGAGCCGCCACTCGCTCTCGGGGATCTGCAGGTCGGCGGGGATGCTGAAGCGCCAGCTCTCGACCGCGCTCACCGGCTCGGAGAGGTTGAAGGAGGTGAAGATCTCGGGCCGGAAGCCCCACGAGGCGAACCGGGCCGCGTCGTTGTCGATCCGCTCCTGAGACTCGGGGATGCCGAACTCGTCGAGCAGCGCCTGGTAGCGCATCGCGAGCACGCACTCGTGGCCGGGCAGCAGGAAGTCGGCGAGCATGTGCGGGCCCGTGAAGCGGTACACGTCCTCCGGCCGCTCGAGCTCCGACTCGCGCTCCTCCCATCCGCGCAGCCAGGTGGGGGCCAGCGTGTGGAGCACGTCGCTCGCCATCGGCTCCACGATGAACCGGAACTGCGGGAAATCCTTCTCCATGTCGCGGAGCCACCGGTAGCTGTCCCAGACCGGCACGGTGTTGTGCGAGAAGCAGTCGAGGCCGATCGAGGTGGCGCCCAGGCGGGCGGCGGCCTCCAGCTCGGCCCTGCCGCGTGCGCGGTGGTCGGCGTTGTTGATGTCGAGCGGGTCGCACGCGACGGGGTCCCACTGGGCGGCGACCTGCAGCGCACGCCCCCACCACAGGCTGAGCTCGCGCCCCCGACGCGGGATGCTCGCCAAGCCGACGCCGGGGTCGAAGGCGGTCTGGAACTGCGGCGTGCTGTCGAGCTGCGACACGAACAGGAAGGGATAGTTCCAGTCGCGGTTGTTGAGGTATTGCCCCGTGGGCTTGACGACCATCACCTCCGGCCAGCCCTCCGCCGAGAGCAGGTGGTTCACCATCGGGCCGAACCCGTGCAGGTCGGGCCGAAGCTTCTCGGAGCGGAACCCGAACGGGTTGTTGGCGCTGATGTGCATCTCGGCGCCGGTGGAGTAGCCCTGGATCGCGCCGTCGCGCCGGTCGTACTGCACGCCGCCGTAGAGATCGCGGAAGTAGTCGCGGTAGGGGGTGAGCGTCCGCACCCACTCGGCGGGCCGCTTGCTGAAGCGCACGGCGACCGTGTACGACTTGCTCTGCCCGGGCGCGACCTCGGCCGGGAAGCTGACCCAGCCCTTCTTCCCGCTCGTGTCACCGTCGAGGGTGGAGACGCGCAGGTCGAGCATCCACCCTCGCGGCTGGTCCGCGGGGCCGTTGGTGGGCGCGCTGCCCAGGCGGAGCTGCACGTCGTGCTGGTACTCCATGAGCGGGTAGAGGACGCTCACGCCCACCGCGAACTCCGCGTCGCGCAGGACATACACCGGCGAGTAGATGTTCGAGGGATAGGTGTACGCGATCGTCGGCTTGTTGTCGTGGGAGATCTCGGCGTCCTGCCCGCCGAGCATGTTCGCGTCCTGCATGATCAGCTCGTCGGGCATCACGAGCGCGCCGAGCCGCATGTCCGACAGCGGCCGCGTCGCCGCGCCCGAGTTGGTGTAGGTGTACACCAGGTCCATCCCCATCGGCTGCGGCACGACCTCGATCGTCGGCACGATCATCTCGCCGGTGTTGCGGTTGTTGTACATCTTCAGCGTCCGCTGATCGTACAGGATCCGGCCGGTCGCGATGTCGGTCACCACGACCCGACCTCCGTCTGTCGTCACCCGAACGGTGCTGACGGTGGTCGGGTCGTCGGCGATCGCCGGCGAGACGCCCGCCCAGCTGACAAGGGCGACGACCGCCGCCTGCGAGAAGTTGATGAATGTTCCCCGAGCCATGCGCATCCTCCTGCGGGCGTCACACCCCGCTGTCTACGGAGGAGGTACGAAAGCTTTCCCAGATCCACAAGCCGGGCGCGTGCCGGCGCTCGCCCCGGCGGTGCGCATGCACGATCCGGGCAAACGCTGCCGTCTGTGCGGCCCGTGCCGGGGCGCCGGCCCGGGCGCGGGATTGCGTCGCGCGGGGTTATCCGGCCCCGACCGCCGGCCCGTGCTCACCAGCCCGCGCTCGCCTCGGCGCGCGGGCGCTCCGCGCCCTCGCGCCACTCGCGCTCGGGGATCTGTAGGTCCGCGGGCACCGTGGAGAGCCAGCTCCGCGCCGCGCGCACATTGCGGCTGAGATCCAGGGTCGTGAAGATCTCCGGCCGGAATCCCCACGACGCGAAGCGGGCGGCGTCGGCATCGACCCGCTCCTGGGTCTCCGGGATGCCGAACTGGGTCCTGAGCGCCTGGTAGCGCATCGCCAGGATGCATTCATGGCCGGGCAGGAGGAAATCCGCCAGGCGGTGCGGGCCGGAGAACCGGTACACGTCCTCCGGGCTGCGCAGATGATCGCGGTCCTCGTCCCACCCGCGCAGCCACGTGGGGGCGAGCGTGTGGAGCACGTCGCAGGCCATCGGCTCGACGATGAAGTGGAACTGCGGGAACTCCCGCCGCAGGTCGCTGAGCCAGGCGTAGCTCTCCCAGACCGGGAGAATGGTGTGCGAGAAGGCGTCGAGGCCGATGGTGGTGGCGCCGAGGCGCGCGGCGGCCTCCAGCTCCCGGCGCGCCCGCGCGCGATGGTCCGGGTTCCCCGGATCCAGCGTCTCGCAGGTTTCCGGGTCCCACTCCGTCGCAACCTGGAGCGCCCGCCCCCACCACAGGGCCAGCTCCTTGCCGCGGGAAGGAAGGCTGGCCAGGCCCGTGCGCCGGTCGAACGCGGTCCGGAACTGCGTCGTGCTCTCGAGCGGCGACGCGAAGAGGAACGGGTAGTTCCAGCCCTGGTTCTTGAAGTACTGCCCGGTGGGCTTGACGACCATCACCTCCGGCCATCCCTTCGGCGACAGCATGTGCTCCACGATCGGCCCGAACCCGTGCACGTCCGGGCGCAGCTTCTCGGAGCGGAACCCGTAGGGATTGCGCGGGGTGATGTGCTGGGCGGAGCCCGTAGGGTATCCGAGGATAGGGCCGTCGCGCCGGTCGTACTGCACGCCGCCGTACCGCGCCCGGAAATACTCGCGGTAAGGGAGCAGCGTCCTCACCCATTCGGTCGGGCGTTCGGTGAAGCGGACCGCGACGGTGTAGACGCGGCTCTCGCCCGGCGCGATCGCGGCGGGGTACGACACCCAGCCCTTGCCTGTCGTGTCGCCCTCCTGGGTCGACATGCGCAGGTCCAGCACCCAGCCCCGCGCCTCGCCCCTGACGAGCCCCGGCTTGGCGCTCGCCAGGCGGAACTGGACGTCGTGGCGGTACTCCATCAGCGGGTACATCACGCTGACGCCCACGGCAAGCTCGTCGTCCCGCAGCACGTACACCGGCGAGTAGATGTTCGAGGGATAGGTGTACGCGATCGTCGGGCGCTCGTCGTGCGATATCCGGACGTCCTCGCCGCCGCGCATGTTGGCGTCCTGCATGATCAGGCTGTCGGGCATGAGCAGCGCGCCCACGCGCATGTCGGCCAGCGGCCGCTCGTGGGAGCGGTCGTTGGTGTAGGTGTAGACGAGGTCCATGCCGTCGGGCCGCGCCACCACCTCCACGGCGGGCACGACCGCTTCCCGGTTGTTGCGGGCGCTGCTCAGGCCCAGCTCGCGCTGGTCGTAGAGCGCTCGCCCCGCGCCATCCACGATCCTCACGCGATCGCCCTCCCTGCTCACCCGGAGCTCGCGGTCGCCGCGCTCCTGCGGGGCGGGGCGGCGCGGCGGGCGGGCCGGCGCCGCCGTGCACCCCCCCGCGATCACCGCCGCGCAGCACGCCGTCGCGATCAGAAGATTCCGAAGCATGCTCTCTCCTTCGTCGGGCGCCGTCCGGCGCGATGTCTCGGCTCGCCGGCCGACGTGTCCTGCAACGCTACACTGCCGCCATGGATCCCGCCGCGAGCCCGGCCGCGCCCGCCCCGAAGTCCCGGTCCGAGGCGGGCGGCTGCCGGCGCCGGGTCCGGCGCACGGCCGGCTGGCTCACGGCGATCATGGTCCTGGGTGCGTGCTCCGCGTGGGCGTGGGCCGGACACGCCTGGATTGCCGACCTCGGCGCGAACCTCACGGCGCAATGGGCCGGCGTCGCGGCTCTCGCGGGCACGGCGGCGCTCATCGCGCGCCGCCGGCGTCTCGCGTGCGCGTACGCGCTCGGCGCGGCCCTCGCCGGGGCGGGCCTGCTCGCGCCGGCGCGAGCCCCTCGATCCAGAGATCCGGCTTCCGCCAATGCCACGCTCCGCGTCATGGTGCTCAACGCCCGCAGCGCCAGCAGCGGCGCTCGTGCCACGGCCGACGCCATCCTCGCCGCCGAGCCCGACGTCGCCGTTATTCTTGAGACGCCCGCCGAGCTCTTCGGGTTCCTGCGCGAGGGCTCGGAGCTGCGCGCCCTCATGCCCTTCGGGTGGGTCCCGCCTTCGGCCGGACCGGGCTTCACGGTCGTGCTCACCCGCTGGGCGCAGCGCGGCGGGCCGGATTGGAGCGGCGACGCGTCCGCGACGTTCGCCGACGGGGTGCGCGCCATGATCGTCGATCGGCCATCGGGCGCGTTCTGCATGCTCGTGCTCCATCCCGATTCGCCCCGCTCGGCCGGGCGGTGGCGCCGCGGCAACCGGCTCATCGAACACGCCGTGGGCGTCGTCGCCGAGCGGCTCCGGCCCACGGGGCTCCCGATCCTGATCGCCGGGGATCTCAACGCGTCGCCGCCCTCGTGGCGCAGCCGGCGCCTGTGCGCCGCGGCGGGCGTGCGCCGCGCCAAGCCGCTGCTCGTCCCGGCGGGCACCTGGCCCGCCCCGAGCTTCTGGCCGCTGCGGGTGGCTATTGACGACGTGCTTGCGAGCCCGGGGGTCGCGGTCTCCTCCTGGCGCACCGCCGCGATCCCGGGCTCGGATCACTCGGCGGTCGTGGCCGAGCTCGTGATGCCCGCCCCTTCGGCGGCGCGGCGGCCGCCCTTGGCCGCTCGCGCGGAGCGCAGCAGCGCGCGACGTTCTCTCGCGGTCACTCCGAACGCGAGGGCTCCCGCGCCGAACACCGCGCCGTAGATCGCGAGTATCGCGCCCAGGTGGAGGATCGTCCGCGTGCCGATCGTCGCGGCGCCGATCGGCAGCACCGCCGCCGCGACGCACGTGACGATCGCCGGGCGCACCAGCGGCCCGAGGAGGTCCCGCGCCGTCACGTCCACGCACCGGGCGGCGATGAACGGGATCGTGAGCAGGTGGATGATGACGAAGATGAGCGCGTAGGTCACGGCCGGCGCATAGAAATCGAGCGGGGGCGCCAGCACCGCGACGAGGAGGATCGCCAGCAGCGGGTTGGTCAGGCCTCCGGCCAGGATGACGGGCGCGTACCGGCGGATGTGGCCCGCGCCGTACAGCGTTCGCACCCAGCAATCCGAGATGCCCCGCGCCGCGAAGCCGACGACCAGGAGGCGCACGATGACGATCGCGCGCCGAAGGTCGTCGGCCTCCAGGTGCCGGCCGATCCACAGGCGGAGCAGCGGCTCGGCCATGAGCCAGACGGCGACCGAGGCCGGCAGCACCACCAGCGCGTGCAGCCGCGTCGAGACCTTCATCATGCCCGCGAGGGCCGAGCTGTCGGCGCGCTCGGCCATGCGCGCCCCCACGACGTCGAGCCCGTCGGTCATGCCCACCGCCAGCATCCGCACGTACCCGGTCAGCCGGACGCCGACCGAGAACACCGCGTTGGCCCGCTGGCCGAACGCGACGTTCATGATCAGCTGGTCGAAGCGGATGTGCAGGTTCAGGGCGAGCCCCACCACCGCGTTCCATCCCGTGGTGCCGAGGATCGCCCTGATCTCGGTGCGCCGCACCAGGGACGGACGCGGCCGGCACCTCGGCTCGGCGACCATGATCCACGCCACCGCCACACCGAGCGTCGCGACGGCGATCAGCGCGCCGCCGAGCGAGAACGCCACGAGCCCCTCCTGGGGCGTCGGGCGCGACGCCGCGTAGAACACCACGAGCGCCGAGATGAAGTAGCTCGCGCGGTCCAGGATCAGCCACAGGTTGTACAGCGTGTACCGCTCGGACACGAGGAAGGTGTTGAGCTGGGGCGCCGTCACGATGATCGCGAACGAGTACACCGCCTGGTTGAGCACCACCTGCCTCGCGGCGCCGAGCCAGCCGGGCTCGATGTTCAGGAGGGGCATTGCCCAGTAGAGCACGATATAGACGAGCGCCGCGGGCACGCTCACGAGCAGCGCGACGACGATCGCCGCGTTATACGCCGCGGGGAACCGCGCCAGATCGGCCGAGTGGTAGGCGGCGCCCAGCTCGCGGTTCATGCTCGATCGCACGAGCTCGCGGAACAGGTCGCTGAACCCGATCGTCGCGCCGATGAGCCCCCAGAGCCCGAAGCCCTCCAGGCCCACGCCCCCGAGCAGGATCGGCACGAGCGCGATCCCGAGCGCCACCGAGATCAGGAGCCGGATGTAATTCGCCGCGATGCGACGGGCCCCGCGCCCGATCTCCGAGCCCATCCCGCACCCTCTCTCCGCGAGCCCGTCCCCGCGGCTAGGCGTCCGGCGCCAGGGCGTACTCTTCGGCGGCCCCGTACTCGGCGTCGGCATCCTCCTCCGGCCACCCCAGCGAGCCCTCGCCGGCCCCGGCCAGCCCCAGCATCCGCAGGCACGCCGCCACCATCAGCGAGAGCACGTACACCGAGGCGATCGAGAACATCATGATGAAGGCGAATGCGCTGGTCTCGCCCCGCGCCAGGCCCAGCGTCTGCCCGAGCGCGCACCCGATGGGCATCACCGCCAGGGCGCTCGTCGGGTGCAGAGCCACGATCTCGTCGAGGTACCGCAGCAGCAGCCCCATCGCGATCGCATACACGAAGAGCGCATACCAGCCGCCGTCCGCGGCGGCGTGCCCCAGGATCCCCGGCCCGATCGTCAGCTTGTCCCGGTCCACGTTCGAGCGCCCCGACAGCGTGGCGATCTGGCCGCTCAGCGGCGTTGGCTTCTCCGTCCACACACTGCGCGGCACGGGATAGTAGAAAAAATATTGGAGCATGAACATGTGGTTGTACTCGAACGCCTCGGGGAAGCGCTCCATGAGCCACATGCTCGTGTTCGCGGTGGCCTGGCCGTCGAGAATCATCCGCAGCCCCGCGCCGAAGTCGCCGGAAGTCTGGATGGCGCGGAGGTGCTCCATCGCCGTCCGGTCGTGCTCGCTCGAGGCCCGCGCGCTGGTGAACAGGACGACCGCGATCGCGAACACGATCGCCACCACGCTCAGCCGCCACGTCACACCCCAGGGGCGGAGGTAGCGCCAGCGCGAGTAGTACATCCCCCACAGCAGGCCGCCCCCGATCGCCACCAGCGCCCGCCGTCCGAAGGTGCCGGTCGCGACGTTCGCCGCGTTCACGAGCAGGATGGGCACGGCGGGGAAGAGCATGACGGGATTGAGCAGGCGCGGGCCCCACACCCAGCCGAGCAGCCCGCACGCCATCGCCGCTACGCCCACGCCCATGTAATTCGACAGGCTCGACACCAGCGGGATGTTCACCGCGAGGCGCATCGGAATAGCCAGCGCGGTCAGAACGAACGCCACCAGGAGGATCCCCACGCTGCCGACCGCGACCCGTGGGGCGGGCGTCCAGCTCGCCAGCCGGCGCACCCCGAACCCCTTGCGATACGCCCAGAACATCACCACCAGAAAGATCGCGGCCCAGAGCACGAACTGCACCCCGGTGCCGACCGGGTTCGACAGCGGATAGTGGCCGTAGTTGCCGGTCACCAGCGGGAACATCGCGCTGGTGAGCTGGAAGATGACGAACCCGAGCAGGAAGTGGTTCCGGATCGAGAGCAGGTCGTGCCGCCCGGTCAGATACTGGCCGGCCATGAGGGCGAGCACGCCGAAGGCCATCAGTCCCAGGGTGATCGTCAGCAGGGCAATCATCGAGGGCTCCCTGGGGGCCTGTTCGTCTCGCGGCAGGTGTCTGGCCGCTCAATGCGTCGTCGGGGGGTTGGTTCTCGGCTCAATGTATCGGCCGTGCGCCTCCCCAGGTTCGCCGCGGTCCTCAACCTCGCGCGCCCTTGGCTCCCGGTCCCAGCCGTGAAACGCCGGGTCTTCCCCGGGGAGCAGCAGGCCCGAGCCGCTGAGCATGGTCGTGAAGCGGTCAATGTCCGCCGCCAACTGGTCCCAGGCCCACTCGGCGGTTTCCGGCGTGAGCCCGCCCACGGGCGCGGGCGCCTTCGGGAGCAGGGTCTCGCGGAGCCTGCGCCGGGTTTCCCCCGAGAGCAGCGGGCGGAGCAGCCGCCGGTACGCCGAGCCTTTCACCAGCCACCGCCACGGCCCGCGCAACGCCCGCCGCTCGTCCCCCCGGTTGTACACGCGCCCCTCGTCGAGCCCCTCCACCGCCGGGGCCACGCCGAGGAACTCGCTGACGGCGGCGATCGTCCGCGCCCTCGCGCCCACGTACCGCTCGAAGACGATGACGCGGACTCTCTCCGGCCCGAACGCCTCGAGCCAGGGCTCGAGCTGCATCGCGTAGCGGCTGTAGTCCAGGTAGCGCCCGATCTCCCGCACCGCGGCGTTCACGTCGGGGCGGGTCTCGAGCCGCCCGACGCCCACCTCGTGGCGGTGCTGGCTCGCCATCCGCTTCACCGGGTCGCGGACGATATAGAGCACCTTGAGCTCGCCCCCGAGCGCCCGGAGCGCCCGCGCGGGCACGCCCTCGTAGACCGGCCGCTTCGCGTAGGCCGTGCTCGCCTCGGCGCACAGCTGGTCCGCGCGCGCCCGCGCGAAGAGCTTCGCGTACCGCCGCCGGCCGTCCTCCGACAGCACCTCGTCCCGGCAGAGGAACTCGGGCTCCTTGTCCAGCGGGAAGAACACGCGCGGGTTCAGCATGAGGTCATGGAACAGCGTCGTCGTCCCCGCCTTCATCGCCCCGATGATGAGGAAGTCCGGAAGCCTCAAGCGACCACTCCCCTCGCGGCCTTCTCGTACATGCCGATGAAACTCGTCACGATCCGCTCCGGATCGAGATTCTCGAACACCCATCTCCGTCCCGACTCGCCCATCGGCGCGAGCCGATCACGATCGCGCAGGAGCGATCGGACGGATTCGGCGACGGCGGACGCCCCGGCCTCCACGATGACCGCGCCCCCCGAGGCCTCCAGCTCCGGCCAGGTGTCCACCCCGCGCGTGGTTACCAGCGGCGTCCCGCACGCGAGCGATTCGAACAGCACGAAGCCGAAGTTCTCCTGGCTCGTCGGCAGCACGAACAGCTCGCACGCCTGGTAGAGCGAGAGCTTGAGCGCGCCCGAGACGAACCCTACAAGCTCGACGCGGTCTTCCAGGCCTTCCCGGCGGATCAGCTCGCGGAGCCTCGCCTCGTACTCGGGCTCGCCGCTCCCGGCGATCAGCACTGACACCTCCACGCCCTGCCGGCGCAGCACCGCCGCGGCCTCGATGAGCACCGGCACGCCTTTCTTGTAGTGCAGGCGGCTTAGGAAGAGCAGAGCGGGCCGGCCGGCGCGGAGCAGCGGGAAGCGGGACCGCGCCTCCTCGGGCCCGGGCAGGGTGCGGAAGGGCGCGAGGTCCAGCAGGTTCGGGATCACCACGCCGCGCCCGCGCGGGAACCACTTCCTCGCCTGGCGCAGCTCGTCCTCGGCCGTGAGGTGACAGAAGGCGGCCGACTCGAGCGTCTTCCTCGTCCCCAACGCCAGGAACGCGCGCTTCTTGAGCGCCCGCTCGCCCATGCACCAGTCGTCCAGCGTGCCGCGGATGCTCCAGACGTAGGGCGTCCGCAGTTCGCGGCAGACCCTGGCGACCTGCGCGTTCGAGGGCGTCCATACGCCGTGGAGGTGCACGACGTCGCTCCCGTCGAACGCCTCGCGCAGCATGCGCCGCTGCGACGGTGAGAAGAGCCCCCCCGGCAGCGCGGGCGGCGCCAGCCGCGCGACGCGGGGCCACTCCGCCGCGCCCGCCTTCCACGCCGCGGGCACGTCACGATCGTCCGTCGTGGCCAGCCGAACGTCGTGGCCGGCCCGGCGCAGCGCGGCGGTGAGGTCGAGCACGCCGCGAACCGGCCCGCCGCCCTCCAGCCGCATCTTGTAGAAGTAATGGGTGATCCTCATGCCTGCCGCCGCATCGCGTCGCGATACATCTCCTCGTAGCGGGCGATCACGACTCCCGGGCGCAGATTGCTGACGGCCCACTGGCGCCCGGCGCGCCCCATCTCTTCCCGCCGGGCCGGGTTCTCGAGCACCTCCCGAATCGCCGCCGCGAACGCCGCGGGGGTCCGCTCCGCCGCCACCGCCCCGCCGCTGGCCACAAGCTCCCGCCAGGTGTCCACGTCTCTCGATGTCACCACCGGCGTGCCCGCGGCGAGCGCCTCGAAGAGAGCGTAGCCGAAGTTCTCCTGGTAGGAAGCGAGTGCGAACACGTCGGCCGCCTGGAGCAGGCTGATCTTCGCCTCCCCCGAGACGAAGCCGAGGAACTCGACCTTGTCGCCGTGCGGGGCGGCCAGCCGGCGCAGCGCCGCCTCATAGGCCGTCTCGCCCGTGCCGGCGATCAGCAGCCGCGCCGGCGAGCCCTCGCTCCACAGCGCCCCCATCGCCCCGAGCAGCAGCTCCACCCCCTTCTTGGGGTGCAGCCGCGAGAGGAACAGCACCGACGGCCCGCGCGAGAGCGACGGCCACCTGCTCCGTGCGATCTCCGGCCCGGGCAGCCGCTCGTACGGCTCCCACTCCAGAAACAGCGGCGCGACCACGCCCCGGCCGCGCGGGAACCACTTCGCCGACTGCGCGAGCTCGGCCTCGGCCGTGCAGTGCACCGCGCCGGCGCGCTCCAGCCACCGCCTCCCGCCGGCGCCGAGGAACACGCGCTTCTTCAGCAGCCCTTTCGTGATGGTCCAGTCGTCGAGCATGCCGTGGATGCTCACCACATAGGGCGTGCCCAGCCTGCGGCAGACGGCGCCGATCCGGAGCGTCGGGAGCTGCCACATCGAGTGGAGGTGCACGATATCGCTCTGCGCGACCGCCCCGGCCAGCACGCCCCGCCCCAGGAGCCCGGCCGGGAACCGCATGCTCGGCACCCGGAGCACGCGCGGCAGCCCCGGGCCGCCCGCGAACCAGGATTGCGGCACGTCGCGCGGGTCGTACGACGCCAGGGTGACCTCGTGACCCGCCCGCGCGAGCTCCGCGCACAGCGCGAGCACGGCGCCGACAACGCCCCCCTGCTCACGCCAGACCGTCGCCTTGTAATGCAGGATCTTCATGATGCAACCCGAAACCACGATCGGCGCCGCCCGCCCGCGCCCCCTCCATCGGCCCGCTCGTCCGCGCCTTTCAATCGCTCACCCCTCGGTCCTCGCGCGCCCGTCGAACCCGTGCCGCTCCTGCCGCTTGTTGAATTCCGCGGCCATCCTCTCGGGGAGCACCAGCTCGGCGCCGCTGTGCCTGCGCTCCGGGCTCACCGCCGCGACGCTGCCCGCCAGCCACTGCGCGGGCACGCCCGCCCCGATGTGCGCCGCGATCCGCCGCAGGGTCGCGTCGGGGTCGCACGTGAGCTCGCGGTACGTCACCTCCAGCAGGCGCTCGCACAGCACCGGCCTCCAGCGGTCCGCCTCGCCCAGGCTGGTGAGCCACTCGTAGGCGCCCCGCTGCGCCTGCGTGGCGAGACGTGCGACCTCGCCGGCCGAGAAGTGCCCCCGCGCCGGCCCCTCCTCGGCCAGGCGCTTCCATTTCAGCTCGTTCGAGCCCCACCACTGGTTGTAGTCGGCGCGCCCGGCCATCCTGTACGGCTGGTTCATCGCCAGCCGTTCGATGGACCGCGCAACATCAACACCGTCGCGCACGATGTGGATGAACCTCGCTCGACCCATCGTGAGGGCTTCCAGGAAGCCGAGGCGGTACGCGTTGTGCGGCGTCTTCTCGACCAGCAGCGGGCGTCCGGCGCGCTCGCGCTCGCCCAGGATGAGCCGGGCGAACCGCGTCCGAATGGCGTCCGAGACGTCGGAGGCGTCCCACCACAGCCGCGCCGGCCCGCGCGCGTGCAGGTTGGTTACGTCGAGCGCGGGGTCGATCGTCGCCCAGGAGTGATAGGGCTCGCGCAGATACGCGACGTCGGGGTGCGCGCCCAGGAGCCGGCCGAGGAGCGTCGTCCCCGACCGGCCGCAGGCGAAAATGAAGGCGGGGGGCGGGAGGCCCGAATCCCCGCCCCGCTCCGCGGCCACGGGCCGGCGCACGAGCCTCCCGGCCTGCGCTCTGAGCAGACGCAGCTTGGCGGTCCGCGCGATCGGCCTGAGCATCTCGAGCACAGCCACTCCCTCGCCTCTGGCCCACGACACACGGTTCACGCCGGCGGCAGCCCGCGCTCCACCCGCACGAGCTCCCGCACCTTGAGCACGATCTGGTACTCGTAGATCGCCTGCAGCGTGCAGTACGTGAGCCCCGGACGGCCGTCAAGGAACCCGCCCTGCAGGAGGTACATGTACGCGAACTTCAGGAAGGGCCTGCCGGGCATGCGGAACGACACGTTCTTCAGCTCCAGCCGGCGGGTGTTGCGGTCGGGGCTGACGAGGTTCGCCGGGCGCACCGGGCGCTCGCGCAGCGCTTTCATCGTCTCCCGGGCCTCGTAGGTCGAGTAGCGGTTGTGCCGCTCGAGCCACTCGGCGATGCCCTTGCTGAAGTTGTAGTGCAGGAAGTGCTCGCGGAGGTAGCCCACGGCGCCGTCGACGGCGGGCGTGGGGTTCGCCAGGCGCTCGAAGCGGATCAGCGGGGGCTGGAAGAACCGCATGATGTTCCCCGGCGGCATCGCGTGCCTGAGCCACCGGCCCAGAAAGTAGTTCTTCCTTCCGCAGTAGTAGGCGACCGCGTCGCCGCGCTCGCGGCTCATCTCTCCGCGATCCCACGCCGCCGCGATCGCCTCCGCCTCGGCTCGCAGCGCGGGTGTCATCCGCTCGTCGGCGTCGAGGTAGAACACCCAGCGATGCTTGAAGTCGATGTGCTCCATCGCCCAGTTCTGGTGCGGCCCGCGCCCGTCGAAGGCGCGCTCGTACCAGCGGCAGCCCCGCGCCAGCGCGATCTCCTTCGTCCGGTCCTTCGAGAGCGAATCGAGCACCACGACGTCGTCCGCGAACGACACGCTGTCGAGCAGGCCCGGGAGGTTGTCCTCCTCGTTGAGCGTCTGGATGAAGATCGAGATCGGCATGGGCGTGCTCAGACCTCCGCGGCGCCGGGGGCCTGCGGGCGAGGGCGCTCGCGCAGCCGCTTGGCGGGGTTCCCAGCGTAGATCGACCAGGGCTCCGTGTCCCCGAACAGGCTCGCCCGCGCGCCCAGGATCGTCCCGTCCGCCACCGTCACTCCCGGGCCCACGAACGCGTCCGCCGCGATCCAGCAGTCGTCGCCCACCCGGATCTCCGGCCTGAGCAGCGGCCGGTCCACACGGGTGATGTCGTGCGAGCCGGCGCAGAGGTGCGCGTACTGGCTCACCGTGGTCCGCTTGCCGATCCTCACCCGTCCGAGGTTGTAGACGATCGCGTAGTCGCCCAGCGTGGCCCCGTCGTCCATCTCGAGGAGCCAGGGGATCTCGATCCGCGCGGTCGGGCGGATCGTGCAGCGGCGGCCGATCCTGGCCCCGAACGCCCGCAGCACCGCACGCCGCCATGCGTAGCAGTTGTGCCAGCTGCACCGGAACAGCGGGACGCGCAGGATCATCCACAGCGCCCGGCCGATCTTCTCCCTGGTGCTCCACGGGCTGACCTTCGCGCGCGCCGAGCCCTCGGCCAGAGCCTTCTCCAGGAACTCCGCGCCCTGCGTCTGCGGCTCACCCATGCTCGCCCGCCGCGGCTCTCTCCGCGCCCCCTCCGGGCGCGTTCACGAACGCCCGGGCCTTTAAGCCTCGTGCCGGCTCCCCGACCGCCACAGTCCAACCCGGCACGTCGGTCGCCACCAGGGCCCGCGCGCCGATCACGGCGCCCGCCCGGATCGTGACCCCGGGCAGCACCAGAGCGTCCGCGGCTACCCAGCAGTCGTCCTCGATCCTGATCGGCCCCACGCGATCCACCAGCCTGCCCGCCGGCTCGCTGAGCGCGGGGTCCAGCACCTCGGTCGCGAGGACGGCGTACTGGCTGATCACGCAGCGCTCCCCGATCTCGATCGGCTCGCGCAGCCGGAGGGCCGCGTGATCGCCGAAGATGGTGAGGTGCCCGG
>Ga0196977_1000380_pt1 | contig 24331 bp, 15 predicted proteins | sample S3v_1013CmetaG_FD_148634 | JGI IMG/M metagenome (GOLD analysis project Ga0196977, IMG submission 148634) | Soil microbial communities from Anza Borrego desert, Southern California, United States - S3+v_10-13C | ecosystem: Environmental > Terrestrial > Soil > Desert | place: USA: California...
ACCTGCATCCACGCCTCGTTCACGCAGAATTACCTCGACCGCGCCGCCGACCTCATTTCCGACATCGTGCTGCATTCGGTTTTTCCCGCCGCCGAGATCAAAAAAGAAAAAGAGGTCGTCGCCGAAGAGATTCGCATGTATCTCGACACGCCTTCCGAGCAGGTATTCGACGATTTCGAGACGGGCGTGTTCCGCGGGCATGCGCTGGGGCGCAACATCCTCGGCACGGAGAAAAGCCTTTCGGGGCTGACGCGCGACGATCTCTCGGACTTTATTCGCTCCTATTACCACGCGCCGAACATGGTCTTCTGCACCTGCGGCGCGTTCACGCCCGCGCAGGCGGAAGAGCTTGCGCAGAAATGGTTCGGCAAATTATCATCGCGCGGCGTAAAGCACCTGCGCAAGCCGTTCCGCAACTATCATCCCGCGCAGGCCCTGCAGCCCCGCGACACGCACCAGGCGCACAACGTCACCGGCGCGCCGGCCTACGGGCTGAAGCACCCGCGCCGCACCGCGCTCTCCCTGCTCGTCAACCTGCTCGGCGGCCCCGCCATGAACTCGCGCCTCAGCCTTTCCATCCGCGAAAAGCACGGCCTCGCCTACGCCGTGGAAGCGGGCTACACGCCGTACTCCGACAACGGTCTCTTCCATGTCTACTTCGGCACCGATCCGCAGCACCTCGAAAAATGCAGCGCGCTCGTGCAGAAAGAATTGAAACGCCTCCGCGAAAAACCGCTCGGCGCCGCGCAGCTCCACGCCGCGAAAAGACAATTGCGCGGACAGCTCGCCCTGCTGCAGGAACACCGTCTCAACGTGCTGCTCGGCTGCGGCAAAAGCTTATTGATGCAGAACCGCGTGCAGCCCCTGGAAAAAATTTTCGCCGACATCGACGCCCTGGACGCAAAAACCCTGCGCGATACGGCGAACGAGATCATGGATGAAAAAAACCTGAGCAGCCTGACGTTTACGGCATCGTAGAGTGAGACAGGATGTTGAACTACGGTGCCTGGATTACGATCACTTCGTCCGCATCTTCATTTCTCCGTAAAAACCATACGGAAAGCGTGACAACAACTATTAAATTCCCATGCGATAGAAGATAAGTCCAAGGCGCTGCCTGAACCGTTTTTTTACTTTTGCTTCGTCTCCCAACAAGAATTGCCTATGGAATTTCTTCCCGTGCCCCTCGAGCAATACGTCGCTGAACATACGCGGCCGGAAAGCGAGCTGCTTCGCAAGCTGAACCGTGAAACGCATGCGAAAGTGCTCATGCCGCGCATGCTCTCGGGCCACGTGCAGGGACAGGTGCTGCGCATGCTCAGCCTGATGATCCGGCCGAAACGCATCCTGGAGATCGGCACGTACACCGGCTACTCGGCGCTCTGCCTCAGCGAAGGCCTGCAGCCCGGCGGCGAGCTGGTGACGATCGACATCAACGAAGAGCTGGAGCAGATGGTCCGCCGCTACTTCGACGAAGCCGGCGCTTCCGGACGCATCGACTACCGCGTCGGCAACGCGCTCGACATTCTTCCCACGCTGAGCGGCGCGTTCGATCTCGTGTTCATCGACGCCGACAAGATCAATTACGGAACGTACTTCGATCTCGTGCTGCCCCTGGTTCCTTCCGGCGGTTTCCTGATCGCAGACAACGTGCTCTGGAGCGGAAAAGTGCTGCAGCCCGCCGACAAGATGGATCCCGACACCAAAGCCATCGCCGCCTTCAATGAAAAAGTGTGCAAAGATCCGCGCGTGGAAGCCGTGCTGTTCCCGGTGAGGGACGGCTTGATGGTCATGCGGAAAAAATAGCGCTTAGCGCTTAGAACTTAGTTTTTCGAGCGCGTGAAATGCCTCCGCTCTTTTGAATTTTTCCGATCGTATAAACACCACCGCGTTTTTTTAAACTGCCGGCGAGGCCGTGCGGCGAAACTAAGTTCTAAGCGCTAAGTTCCAAGAGCTAATCGCGTGTCCATTTTTTCATAACCGGGAACGCTTCTTCTCCTTTTTCTTCCGCCTGTTTTTTCTCCCGGCTTAATCCGTACAGCTGCAGCAGCGGCACGCCGAAGTACCGTCCCGCGGTGAAATTCTCGATGATGCTTTTCGATCCGCCTTTATAGCCTTCCGGGTGAAAAACGATATCCGGCGAAAGCCTGAGGTGGCGAAGGGCGGCATAAGACCAGGCGATGGCAGCCATCTCATCGCCCCCGGAATCGCCGGCGCTGTCGTTCATTTTCGCGCGCGTTTCGGGAGGAACGACGGCGAGGTGCGCGGCTTCGTGCAGCAGGTCGCCGGGATATAAAAGCTGCGCGCGGCAGATGCTGAGCGAGCCGTTTTCGATGCGGATGCCGGGCACAAAAGTATTTTCCAGCGGGCCGGGCACGAAACGCGTTCCGATGCCGATCTCTTTTAAAAAATCGAGGATGAGCTGCAGGCAGCGTTCGTACTGCTGCGGATCGGCGGGATAGGTCGGCGCGCTCACTTTTTTTTCTTGCGGCTGGTTGATTTTTTTTCCTCCGGGTGATAATTCAGCTTCCAGCCCCAGAAGCCCATCTGCTGCAGGCACCAGGCCTGGCGCTTTTTCAGGTAAGCGGTGGGCCGTGCGGGCGAGCGCTTCAGCGGGTTGGGCAGCACCACGGCGAGCAAGGCCGCTTCGCCCTGCGTGATGTCTTTCGCATGCTTGCCGTAAAATTGCGCCGAGGCCGCCTCCGCACCGTACACCCCGTCGCCGAACTCGATCACGTTGAGGTATACTTCCATGATGCGCTCCTTGCTCCAGAACAGCTCGATGAGGAAAGTAAAATACACTTCGAAGCCTTTGCGGATCCAGCTGCGTCCCGGCCAGAGAAAAACGTTCTTCGCCGTCTGCTGGCTGATCGTGCTCGCCCCTCGGCAGCGCCCGCCTTCCTCGCAATCGTCCATCGCTTTCTCGATCGCGGCGTAATCGAAGCCGTTGTGCTCGATGAAATTCTGGTCTTCCGTGCAGACCACCGCCAGCTGCAGGTTCGGTGAAATCTCTTCCAGCGGCACCCAATCTTTTTTCAGCTTCATCTCCTTCCCGTCGAGCTTCTGCTCCGCGCAGCGGATGAGCATCAGCGGCGTGACGGGAACCGGCACCCAGCGAAAAAGGATGACCGAACCGATGCTCAGTCCGAAGAACCACAGCGAGGCTTTCCAGGTAAAACGCCAGAGCAGGCGCAGCACGTTTTTCGCCTTTTCCTTCATCGCTGCGAAGCTACGAATTACCAATCTTACATAGCCGCAAATCAGCCGGGTCGTGATTTTAGATTTTGTGAGAAACATACGATTCGTAGCTTCGCAGCATTCGCAGCGGCTGATGATCCCGGCTGAACGGCCCCGCAATCCATCCGGCGCAGAGCATTCCTGGCGAGAAGCAGGAGCATCGCTCGACCGGCCGCGCGAACGGAGAACGTGAAAAAGATCTCAGCAACGATGTGGGCCGCGCTCAAAGCATTCTGGAATAAGCTTTCCGCTTTAGGTGTCGAAGCCGGCATGGACTCGCGCGAGATCCGGATGGTCACGCTGACGAACCGTTTCTGCGTGGTCGGCGCCTTCGCGCTGCTGATCGGCTCGCTGCACACGTTCATTATCGAAGATCATTTTCTCGGCACCGCCATACTGGGCTTCATGCTGCTGTTCATGGGCGGGCTGCTGCTGAACTACTTCAAATTCTACCGCGCGGCGATGATGTACCTGCTGTTGATCATCAACAGCGCGCTGTTCTATTTCGACGCGTATTGCGGGCCCGAGGCGGGCGTGTATTTCTATTATTTCCCGTTCATGCTGGCCATCGCCCTGCTGCTGGATTTTTCACAGCCCGTTTGGCTGCTGATCTTCATCAGCGTGACGGTGTTTTTCCTCGTGCTGGCCATCGCCACCAATCATTCGCTCTTCCTCAACGAATCGCTGCGGCACGAGCAGATCCGCCGCATGTGGAGCTTTAACCTGCTCAACAGCGTGCTCGTGGTGTTTTACTGCACCTACCTCATCATCGGCATGAACCACCAGCAGTACCTCGGTTTCATGCAGCGCATCGAGGAGCGCCGCGAAGCCGAAAGCAAGATCCGCGCCGCGCTCTCCGAGAAAGAAACGTTGCTGGCCGAAGTGCATCACCGCGTAAAGAACAATCTCTCCGTCATCAGCAGCCTGCTCAGCCTGCAGAGCAACCTGGTGAACAACGAGTACACGCGCGGCGTGCTCATCGAAAGCAAGAACCGCGTGAGCTCGATGGCGCTCATTCACCAGAAGCTCTACGGCACCTCATCTTTTTCAGAGATCCATTTCAGCAAATACATCAGCGAGCTGGTCGACGAGATCAAGCTCTCCTACATCGACACGCTGAGCAGCGATATCCGCGTGGAGCTGCAGAGCGACAAAGCTTCCCTCAACCTCACCTCCGCCATTCCCTGCGGGCTCATCCTGAACGAGCTGCTGAGCAATTGCTACAAGCACGCCTTCCGCCGGCGCAGCGAAGGACTGATCCGCATCAGCTTCCGTGAAAAGCAGGGCGAATACGAATTGCAGGTGGAAGACAACGGTCACGGCCTCCCGGGCGGCTTTGATCCTGAAAGCAGCGCCTCGCTGGGCATGACGATCATCTCCTCGCTCGCCGGCCAGATCGACGCCTCGTATGAATTTAAAAACCGCGAGAGCGGCGGCACGTCCTTCCGCATGCGATTCCGGGAGAATGCAGTAGCAGGAAGCACGAAATAGCGGCAGGAAGTCCGGTGCTTACAATTGACTGCACAAAATATCATTACTAGCAGGCTCCAACTGCCGCTGCCGGCTGCTGCTTAAAAAATTACCCGCTTCCGCGATCAAAAATTCCAGCACGAAAGCGCGCGGAGCGCGCGCAGTTTTTTTCCCGGTTTTTTTCGTTATACCAGTTGAGCACAAATCGCATTCTTGCTGTGCGCGTCGGGATTTTTATATATTTGGTAGCACGACTACTGTTCCGACTTTCGCGTTGGCAGGAATTCGGCGCAGCAAACACACTCATCGTCTCCTTATGAAAATACGTTTACTTCTAGCTGCTGCATTGCTTTTCATTGCAGCGAACCTGCATGCGCAACTGATCGTCAACCAGGGTGTCAGCCAGGCGACACTGCTCAGCTCGCTGCTGGGCCAGGGCCTGTCGGTCAGCAACGTTACGCTCAACTGCCCGACCAACGCCTACGGCACGTTCAGCAACGGCAACACCACCAACCTGGGCCTGACCAACGGCATCCTGCTCACGAGCGGCTCGGCCAACAACGCCATCGGCCCGAACACGATCGGCTCGACCGGTACCTGCAACGGCACTTCTTCCGCCGACCCGCAGCTGACAGCCATCGAGCCGCTGGCAAACGAAGATCTCTGCGTGCTGGAATTCGACGTGGTCGTGCAGTGCAACCAGCTCACGGTCACTTTCGTTTTCGGCTCGGAAGAATATCCCGAATTCGTCAACGGCGGCTTTAACGATGCGTTCGGATTTTTCATCAGCGGCCCCGGCCCTTCCTGCCAGGCGAACTTCTACAACAATACGAACGTCGCCACGCTGCCCAACGGCACGCCCGTGAGCATCGACAACGTGAACAACGGCACTACGAACACCGGCCCCTGCGTGAACTGCGCCAACTACGTCAATAACACCGGCGGCACGTCCATCCAGTACGACGCCTTCACAACCGTGATCACGCGCAACGTGCAGGTCTGTCCCTGCCAGACCTATCACTTCAAGATCGCCATCGCCGACGCCGGCGACTGCCAATACGACTCGGGCGTGTTCGTGGATTTCATGGCCTGCTCCAGCGCGCTTTCGGGAACCACTTCTTCCGTAGGCACTTGTACTTGTACCGGCTCCGCATCAGTGAACGCGGCGGGCGGACAGCCGCCTTACACGTACAGCTGGGCGCCCAGCGGCGGCACCGGCGCGACGGCGAACAACCTCTGCCCCGGCACGTATACCGTCACCGTCAATGATGCGCTCTCCTGCAACTCCAGCCAAACCTTCGCCGTCACTGTCCCCAACAGCAGCACGCTCGCCTCGTCTTCTTCCACGACCGCTTCCGTCTGCAACGCAAACAACGGCACTGCGACGGCGAACCCCAGCGGCGGCACGCCCGGCTACACGTACAGCTGGGCGCCCGGCGGACAAACATCGCAAACCGCCACCGGCCTCGCACCCGGAACGTACACCTGCACCATCACCGACGCGACCGGCTGCACCACCACAACGACTGCAACCGTGGGCGCTTCTTCCGGCACGCTCTCTTCCACTACCGGCAGCACGACCAACGTCACCTGTTTCGGCGGCAGCAACGGCTCAGCCACCGCATCGCCCTCGGGCGGAACACCGGGTTACAGCTATAGCTGGGCGCCGAGCGGCGGCACGGGCCAGACAGCTTCCGGCCTCACAGCAGGAACATACACCTGCACGATCACCGACGCCAGCGGATGCGTCACTACGACGCAGGCCACGATCACACAACCTTCCGCGCTCAGCACGACATCCAACTCCACGCCTTCGGTCTGCAATGCGAACAACGGCACAGCTACCGCCTCTCCTTCCGGCGGAACAGGACCGTATACGTACAGCTGGTCGCCGGGCGGAGGAACGAGCGCAACGATCACCGGGCTTGCACCTGGAAATTATTCCGTGACGGTAACGGACGCCAACGGATGCACCACCAGCAGCACGGTGAGCGTAACGAGCTCTTCCGGCACGCTTTCGTCCACCACCAGCAGCACCAGCAACGTCAGCTGCTTCGGCGGCAGCAACGGATCGGCCACGGCTTCGCCCTCGGGCGGAACACCCGGCTACACCTACAGCTGGGCGCCCAGCGGCGGCACAAACGCCACGGAAAATAATCTCCCCGCAGGAACATACACCTGCACCATTACCGACGCCACCGGCTGCACCACTACCACGCAGGCCACGATCACGCAACCTGCCGCGCTGAGCACCGCATCCAACTCAACGCCCGCCACCTGCACCGCCAGCGACGGCACGGCGACGACAACGCCCGCAGGCGGAACAGGACCGTACACCTACAGCTGGACGCCAGGCGGACAAACAGCTTCCACCGCTACAGGCCTCGCCGCCGGCAGCTACACGGTGACGATCACCGACGGCAACGGCTGCACGCTCACCGACAGCACCACGGTGAGCACTTCGCCCGGAACATTGACGGCGAGCAGCAGCGGCATCACGGATGTCTCCTGCTTCGGCGGCAGCAACGGCTCAGCTACCGCTTCGCCCTCGGGCGGCACACCCAGCTACGCCTACAGCTGGACGCCCAGCGGCGGAACCAACGCAACGGCATCGACGCTCGCAGCGGGGACATATACCTGCACGATCACCGACGCCAGCGGCTGCGTCACCACGATCACCGCAACGATCACGCAACCGACCGCGATTTCTTCGAGCATCACTTCTACCGATCCGACCTGCGGCGGCGGCAACAACGGAACGGCGGGCGTCACGGTTTCCGGCGGAACGCCCGGCTACACCTACAACTGGAGCCCGAGCGGCGGAACCGGCGCGAACGCATCGAACCTCGGTCCCGGCAGCTACACCTGCACGATCACCGATGCGAACGGCTGCACGCAAACGCAAAGCGTCACGCTCAGCCAGGCGCCCGGCATCAGCGTGACCGCATCGCAAACGAACTTGCAGTGCAACGGCGTGAGCACAGGCTCTGCCACCGTAAGCGCAGGCGGCGGAACGCCTCCGTTCACTTACAGCTGGTCGCCGAGCGGCGGCACGGGTGCGACGGCGAGCGGCCTCGCTGCAGGATCATACACCTGCACGATCACCGACGCGGCAGGCTGCACGCAAACGCAAACGTTCAGCATCACCCAACCCGCAGCGCTCACGATCAGCAGCACGGGCGACAACGCTTGCCAGGGCCAGGGCGGCACGATCAGCGCGGCAGCAGGCGGAGGAACTCCCGGCTACACGTACAGCTGGAGCAACAGCCTGCCGAACGGCGCCAGCCAGAACGTAAATCCCACGCAAACGACCACGTACACCGTTACGGTGACCGACGCGAACGGCTGCTCGAACAACACGACGGTAGTATACACGGTGAACCCGAACCCGGTCGCGGCCTTCAGCATGCCGGGCACGAACGGTGTGCTGAACCTCAGCATCAGCACCGGCGGCCCGCAGCAGGTGTGCCTGACGAACGGCTCAACCGGCGCAACGGTTTACGGCTGGACGATGGACGGCGGCTCGCCGAGCACGCAGCAGAATCCCTGCTTCACCGTTTCCGACACCGGCTACTATTGCTTCGAGCTGATCGCCGCCACCACGCAGGGCTGCATCGATACGACGGAGCAATGTTTGCGCGTGACCGAATCGTTCTACAATATCCCGAACGTGTTCACGCCCGGCAGCGACGGGCACAACGACGCGTTCATCATCACCAACAGCGGCATGAAGAGCCTGCACTGCATGCTGTTCAACCGCTGGGGACAAGTGGTGTACGAATGGAACGACGTGAACGGCAAATGGGACGGCAAAACGAACGGCGGTGATCTCGCAAGCGACGGCGTTTACTATTACGTTGCGACGATGGTGAATTTCGGTGACGAAGAGTTCGTAGAGACCGGCTTCGTGCAGTTGATACGAGGAAAATAACAGCTCATCAATACTTGGTAACGCCTGCCGCATCAGATCAGCGGCAGGCGTTTTTTCTTTGCAGGCTCCGTTGAATTCTCTATCTTTTCCAAGCAAACACATGGGTGCTACCCCATCACCCGGAAAAAGAGAAGAGCCATGCTGAAAAAATACGCTGCATTTTCCTGCAGTTTCCTGCTTTGCATGCTGCCGCTGCTGAGCCGCGCGCAATCCTCCTGCTACCAGAACCCTTCCGTCGAAGGCACTTCCCAGCCGCACGTCGTCCCCGCGCCCTGGCTGGCCTGCTACGGCTCGCCCGACACGCAGCCCGGACAATGGGGTTTCACGCAGCCCGCTTCCGACGGCAGCACGTACGTGAGCTTCCTGCATTCGGGGCAAAGCTCGAACGGCTACAACGAAGGCATGACGCAGTTGCTTTCACCCTGCATGGTCGCCGGTACTACGTATTCGTTCACCGTCGATCTCGCGCACAGCCCCATTTACACCACGGCCGATCCGCTCGACTGCTACAGCTCGCTTATCGTTTACGGCGGCAACTCCGCCTGCGATCCCGCGGAAGTGCTCTGGACCTCCGGCATGATCACCAACACGAACTGGCAAACGTACACGATCACCTTCACGCCTTCGCAGAACTGGTGCTACCTCAGCTTCAGCCCGTATTTCATCACCGCGTGCAGCGGCTACATCAACTGCATGCTCGACAACATTTCCTGCGTATCGCCGGTGAACGGCACAGTGACCGCGCAGAACGTAAGCTGCAACGGCGCCTGCGACGGCTCGGCCTGGGCCACGCCCACCAGCGGCACGCCGCCGTATACTTTCAGCTGGTCGCCGGGCGGGGGAACAAACGATACGATCAGTAATCTGTGTCCAGGCACATACATTGTCACGATCACCGATTCCAATAACCAGCAGGTCATCGATTCGGTGACCATCACGCAGCCCTCGCCGATGACTTTGCAGGCGAGCGGCACCGACGTGCTTTGCAACGGCGGCAGCACGGGCTCCGCGACAGTCACGCCCACAGGCGGCACCACGCCGTACAGCTATAACTGGCTGCCGAGCGGCGGAACAAATCCCGTCGCAACGAACCTGGCGGCGGGAACGTATTCCGTGCTCGTCACCAACGGCAGCTGCGGGACCGATACGGCCATGGTGACGATCACGCAGCCGCCTGCGCTCACGGCCAGCATCAGCTCCACCAATCCGACCTGCACCGGCAACAACGGCAGCGCAACCGTCACACCTTCGGGCGGCACACCAACGTACTTCTACAACTGGGCGCCCAGCGGCGGCACGAATGCAACGGCGAACAACCTCGGCGCAGGAACATACACCGTCACCATCACCGATTTCAACGGCTGCCAGACCACGCAGAGCGTGACGCTCACGCAGCCTACGGGCATCAGCGTCACCGCTTCGCAAACCAACCCGCAGTGCAACGGCGCGAACACCGGAACAGCAACTGTGAACGCTTCAGGCGGCACGGCGCCGTACACGTACAGCTGGTCGCCGAGCGGCGGTACGAACGCGACGGCCACAGGACTTGCTGCAGGCACATACACCGTCACGATCACCGACTCGCAAGGCTGTACGCAAACGCAAACGTTCAGCATCACGCAGCCCACCGCACTGAACGTTTCTGCAACGGGCGACAGCGGCTGCGAAGGCCAAGGCGGCAACATCAGCGCGACGGGCAGCGGCGGCACAGCGGGCTACACCTACACCTGGAGCCACGGCCTGCCCAGCGGCGCGAACCAGAACGTGAACCCGATCCAGACCACGACGTACAGCATCACCGTCACCGACGCGAACGGCTGCACGGATACCACGTCAGTGACGTACACGGTGAACGTGAATCCCGTCGCCGTGTTCAGCACGCCGGGCACAGTGCTCAATATGGATTTCACCAATGGCCCGCAGCAGATCTGCCTGACGAACAGCAGCACGAACGCCACGATCTACGGCTGGACGATGAACGGCGGTTCGCCGAGCACGCAGCAGAACCCCTGCTTCACCGTGCCCGACACGGGACAATATTGCTTCCAGCTCATCGCCGCCACCGCGCAAGGCTGCATCGACACGAACCAGCAATGTTTGATGGTCACGGAATCGAACTACAGCATCCCGAACGTATTCACTCCCGACGGCGACGGAAACAACGATGCCTTCGTGATCACCAACAGCGGCATGAAGAGCCTGCACTGCATCCTGTTCAACCGCTGGGGACAAGTGATCTACGAATGGAGCGACGTGAACGGCAAATGGGACGGCATGACGAACAGCGGCAAAATGGCCAGCGACGGCGTGTACTACTTCGTAGCGACGATGGTGGATTTTGCGGATCAGAATATTACGGAGACGGGATTTGTGCAGTTGATCACGGGCAAGTGATCGGTATTTCTCTACTCCACTCGAATTGACTTTACTCCATGTAAAAAGGGTCTCATTTCAGAGACCCTTTTCTTTTATGAATACTCTTTGTAAAATCAATTCGAGCGGAGCCGAGAAGTAGCAGGTACTACTGCAGCATCTTCTCCAGCGAAGTATCGTACAATTCCTTGTACTCGCTCACGCTGCCGAACTCCTCGCCGTCGATCATCAGCGCGAAACCTTTCACTTCGCCGAGGCGCTCGAAGCTCATCTTCTGATCCATCAGCAGGTCGCGGAATTTCGCTTCGTCTTCTTTGCGGACGCTGACGAGCACGCGGCCCTGGGCTTCGCCGAACAGGAAGGCGTCTTTGCGGACGTCTTTGCTCGAAGAGATTTCTACGCCGAGATTGCGCGGCATGGCGCTTTCCAGCAGCGCGATGAAGAGGCCCCCGTCGGAGCAATCGTGGGCGGACTGCACGAGGCCCGCTTTGATCACGGCTTTCACGGCCTGGTGCATGTTGTATTCTTCGTCGAGGTTGAAGTACGGCGCGGGCGTGTTGCGCTGCTTGTGCCAGGAGTAAACGTATTCCGAGGAAGCAATGTCGTTTCGCGAAGCGCCGATGAGGTAGATCGCGTCGCCCTCCTGCTTGAAGTCGAGCGTCATGCGGTTGCGCTTATCCTCGAGCAGGCCGAGCATGCCGATCGTGGGCGTGGGGAACACGGGCTCCGTCTTGTCGCCGGTGCTGGTTTGATTGTAGAAGCTCACGTTGCCGCCGGTGACGGGTGTTTTGAATTTCGTGCAGGCCGCGCCCATGCCTTTGATCGCACCGACGAATTGCCAGTAGACTTCGGGGCTGTAGGGATTGCCGAAGTTGAGACAGTTCGTGATCGCGCTGGGCTCGCCGCCGGAGCAGGTGATGTTGCGCGCGCATTCGGAAACAGCGATCGCGCAACCGGTCTCCGGATCGGCGTTCACGTAACGCGAATTGCAATCCACTTTCAGCGCGAGCGCTTTGTTCGTGCCTTTGATGTTGACGATGGCCGCGTCGGAAGGCGAGTTCGTGCTCATGTTCACGGTGCCCACCATCGAATCGTACTGGTTGTACACCCAGCGCTTCGAAGCGATGTTCGGATGCGAGGCGAGGTGCTTCGCGACAGCGGCGAGGTCGGCGGGCACAGGAATTTTGTTCATGTCGAACTTCTTCGACTCGGCGTAATACGCGGGCTCTTTGTATTCGCGCTTGTACACCGGCGCGCCGCCGCCCAGCACCAGCGATTCAGCGGGCACGTCGGCCACGAGCTCGCCGTGCATGTAATATTTCAGGCGCTCGCCTTCGGTCACTTCGCCGATCTGCACGCAGTTAAGATCCCACTTGTCGAACACGCGCTGCACTTCCTGCTCGCGGCCTTTTTTCACCACGACGAGCATGCGCTCCTGCGATTCGCTGAGGAGAATTTCCCAGTCTTTCATGTGCGCCTGGCGCGTGGGCACTTTGTCGAGCCACACGTTCATGCCGTGCCTGCCTTTCGCGCTCATCTCCGAAGTGGAGCACGTGATGCCCGCCGCACCCATGTCCTGCATGCCGACGACAGCGCCGGTGCGGATCACTTCGATGGTGGCTTCGAGCAATAATTTTTCCTGGAAGGGATCGCCCACTTGTACTGCAGGAAGATCTTTCGCGGAATCTTCGGTAATATCTTTCGACGCGAAGGCTGCGCCGTGGATGCCGTCTTTGCCCGTGGAAGAGCCGACGATGAAAACCGGGTTGCCCGCGCCCTCGCTGATCGCGCTGACGGTCTCGCCCACTTTCACCAGGCCTACGCTCATCGCGTTGACGAGCGGGTTCACGTTGTAGCATTCATCGAAGAACACTTCGCCGCCCACGGTGGGAATGCCGAATGCGTTGCCGTAGTCGCCGATGCCTTTGACGACGCCTTTGATGAGCCATTTCGTACGCTCGAGCTTCAGGTCGCCGAAGCGCAGGGAATTGAGCTGGGCCACGGGGCGCGCGCCCATGGTGAACACGTCGCGGTTGATGCCGCCCACGCCGGTGGCCGCGCCCTGGTACGGCTCGAGGGCCGAGGGATGATTGTGCGATTCGATCTTGAACGCGCAGCCCAGCCCGCCGCCGATGTCCACGAGTCCCGCGTTCTCTTCGCCGGCTTTGGCGAGCATGTGCGGACCGTCTTTCGGCAAAGTTTTCAGCCAGGTGATGGAGTTCTTATAAGAGCAGTGCTCGCTCCACATCACCGAGTAGATGCTCAGCTCGGTGAAGTTGGGCGTGCGGCCGAGGATCTGCGTGATCTTTTCGAATTCTTCGGGGAGCAGCCCGAGCTTTTTCGCGGTGGAGACGTCGGTGAGCTGATCCTGTGCGGTGGACATGTGCGGTTGGTTTTGGAAGTGCAAAATTACGCATTACGAAGGCAGTGGCAAAGGTGTTCATAGATTGTTTAGAAGTTTCGGGCTGAAAAAAGAACGGCTTTGCGGCGGGTGACGAGTGGCCAATGGCGAGTGATTTTTTGGGAGCCGACCTGCCCGCAATTTCACTCGTCACCCTTCACCGGCGACTCGTCACTACGTTCGGTACTCCTTTTTACAATTATTACTTTTGAATCATGACGCATACCTTCCGCGCCACGCCCGAAGCTCTGAAGCAAGCCACGCAGCGAACGATCATCCGGTTCACAGCATATTACCTCTTCTTCGCGGCGGTTTTTCTTTACCTGGCATATCTCGAAGAATGGGCATTCCCCGCGTTCTTCCTGCAGGTGATGCTCGGCGTGTTCGGCCTGACGACTTTGATTTTTTTCTTTGCCCTCTGGCGCAGCCGCAAGCGCGTGAAAAGCCTGGTGATCGAGATCGACGGCGAGCAATTGAAAGCGCAGTTCGGCGCCACGAAAGTGAACATCCGCCTCGACGAGATCAGGCGCATCGGCCTCAGCCGGAAAGATTACATCAGCATTTACCTGAAGGGCGGGCGCTTCCCGTTCATGATGCTCTCGCCGCACATCGAGAATAAAAATTTATTGCTGCAAATTCTCGAAGAGCGCGCGCCGGTCGAGCGGGAAAAATATTCGGCGGCGGGTTACGTGCGCCTGCTGACGCTGCTGCTTACCGTGGGCGCGGCCGTGTGCCTGGCCCTGGCGCAGGACCTGAAGCTGGCCATTCCCGCGGCGGCCGTGCTGCTGTCGCTCATCAGCTGGGCTTTGTTCAATATTTACCGCAACCGCCGCCGCGTGCGCCCGATGGGCTCCATCATCACGCTGCTGCTGCTGGCGGCGATCGTCATTCTTAAACTGCTGGCGCTTTCCGGACAGGTGCAGGCTAACTTCTGAGCTTTGGAAATTTTCCTTTGCATTTTCTACACCCTGCTCTTCCTCCTGCTTATTCGCAGGATGAAATTTTTCCGGCTGGAAGGATTGGGAACGTGGACGCCTTCCATTTTTTTCCTGCTGAAGATCGCGGCGGGGTTGACGCTGTGGGCGCTGTATACGTTTTATTACACGGACACTTCCACCGCCGACATCTACAAATATTTCCACGACAGCAAGATCATGCACGATGCGCTGTGGTCGCGGCCCGGCGATTATTTCCGCATGCTGTTCGGCATCGCCAACGATACGCCGGAGTTCGACGCGCTGTATTACCAGCAAATGAACCACTGGTACCGCGAGTTCGACAGCAACCTGTACAACGACAGCCACACGATCATCCGCTTCAACGCGTTCGTGCGCCTGTTTTCCTTCGGGTATTTCAACGTGCACACCGTGTTCATGTGCTTCCTGTCGTTCGCGGGATTGTGCGCGCTGTACAAAACGTTCCATCCTTTCCTGGAAGAGTGGAAAAGAGCGCTGGCATTTTCCGTTTTCCTTTTCCCTTCCGTGCTGTTCTGGGGCTCGGGCGTGCTGAAGGAAGGCCTGCTTTTTTTCGGGCTCGGCTTTTTGCTGTACCATTTTTTCGGCTGGCTGCGCGACCGGCGCGCGATCCGCTGGCTGTGGATGCTGGGCTTTTTGCTCCTGCTCTTCGCCACCAAATTCTACATCCTCGTTTCGGTGCTGCCCGCTTTGCTCGCCGCGCTGTGGATCGGGCTCGGCAAGCCTGCGCGATTCGCTCCTTTAAAATATTTGCTCGTGCTCGCGCTGTACATCACGGCGGGCTTGTTCACCGATAAAATTTTCCCCGGCTACGATCCGCTGGAAGTGCTCAGCATCAAGCAGCGCGATTTTTTGAACCTCGCGCGCGGCGGAACGTATTTGTTGGACGATTCCACCGTCGCATACGTCGCGCCCGAGCATCGCGACAGCGTGCGCATGTTCCCTTCGGGAGGATACGGCGTGATGTACATTCAACCCGGTACACCTTATTATTATTGGCGCAGCGCGGATGATTTCAAGGACACGATTTTCGTGGCGCATGCGGACAGCCATTCTACCCGGCGCCATTATTCGATCATGAGCGATTACCCGCGCGCGGGCAGCCTGATGGACGTAGAGCAATTGAAACCGGAGCTGCGCAGCTTTTTGAAAAATACGCCCGTCGCCGTCTGGAATTCGCTTGCGCGGCCGTATCCCTGGGAGGCGCGCTCGCTGCTGCTGCTGATGCCGGCACTGGAAAATATTTTTCTTTTTCTCGCGTTCGTGCTTTGCCTCGTCTTTTTCAAAACGCGCGGCGTGAACTGGGAGCTTGTCTGCTTCTGCCTGGTCTTTGCTTTTTTGCTTTTCGCAATTACAGGACTGACCACGCCGGTGATCGGCGCGCTGGTGCGGTATCGTATCCCGGGAATCCCGTTTTTGCTGATCGCAATGTTGTTGATGTGTGACAGGGAAAAATTGCTGCGGCGTGTACCTTTTTTGAAGCGCCTCATTATATAGGGTGATTATCCGGATAACATGCGACGCGCACTCCTGCTCTTCTTTTTAATTTTTCCGATGCTGCTCTTTGCGCAGGATTATTCCTACGCCCGCAAATCGATCGTTTTCTCCGATACGCTGAAAAAAGCTTCGACCGTCAAAAGCATCGGCAAAGCCCTGGAGCAGCCCGCAGCCGTCGTTTCCCTGAAGATCAGCGATTCGTCAAGCTTTGTGAAATTCACGGAGAACGTTTCGCGGTTCGTGAACCTGAGAAAGATCAGCATTGAAAACTTTTACGATAAAAAACTGCAGCTTCCCGCCGCTTTCTGGAACCTGCAAAAGCTGGAGTACGTTTCGCTGGATAATTTGCAGATCGAAGGGTTTCAGAATTTGGATCGATTGAAAAACCTGAAATATTTATCCCTGATGGGCAGCCGCCTCACTTCGATCCCGGAAGAAATTTACAGCCTCGGTTCGCTCGAGTACCTCGATTTCACGCTGAACTTTCTCGACTCGATCCCGCCCCGCATCAAAGAATTAAAAAAGCTGCGCGAGCTCGACCTGACGAACAATTGCTTCACGCGCATTCCCGTCGCCGTCACGCAGCTTTCACAGCTGGAATATCTTGACTTCGACAACCCCGAGACCGCTGAAACATTTTCCGACGGCACTGCGTTCTGCTTCAACCGCCTGCTGGCCGTGCCGGATCTCAGCAACATGAGCGCGCTGAAAAAGATCAACCTTTACAAGCTGATCATTCCCGACGAAAAAGTGAAAGCGCAGATCAGGGCGGCGAACGACGAACGTTTCAAGAGCCTGCCGCGCTGAGCAGCTTCGATTCGCACGATAAGTTTCCTACTTTTGCTTGAGCCGGCTCGACCGCGCCCCTACTCAAGCTCTATGAAATTCAACGATCTCTTCCGGAAGAAATCCGTCGGCCTCATCATGCAGCAGGCGGCTTCCGGCGACGCTGATGCGGAGAAGCACGGCCTGCACAAAACGCTCGGCGTGCGCGATCTCACCGCGTTCGGCATTGCGGCCATCATCGGCGCCGGCATCTTCAGCACCATCGGGAAAGCCAGCGCGGCGGGCGGACCGGGCGTTATCCTCCTCTTCATCTTCACGGCCATCGCGTGCAGCTTCGCGGCGCTGGCATATGCGGAGTTCGCTTCGCTGGTGCCGGTTTCCGGGAGCGCGTACACGTATTCGTACGTGGCCTTCGGCGAGCTCTTCGCCTGGATCATCGGCTGGGCGCTGATCATGGAGTATGCGATCGGCAACATCACCGTCGCGATCTCCTGGTCGGATTACTGGACGACGCTCGTCAACAATTTAGAGATCGGCAGCTGGCGACCTCGAATACCGGAATGGATGACGATGGATTATTTCACCGCGAAAGCCGGCTTCGAAAATTTCGGCGCGTACGCGGCTTCGGGTGATTTCAAGCCTTCCCTCGCGCTCGGCGACATGGAATTCCTCAAATGGGCCGCCTGGAAAAACGCGCCCACGCTCGGCAACTTCCACGTCATCGTCGACATCCCCGCGCTCGCCATCATCGTGCTCATCACCGGCCTGGTTTACATCGGCATGAAGGAATCGCGCACGGCCAGCAACATCATGGTGGCGATCAAGCTGGCGGTGGCGCTGCTCGTGGTGGTCGTCGGCGTGTTCTACGTGAACAGCGACAACTGGACGCCTTTCCTGCCGAACGGCGTGGGCGGTTTGCTCGCGGGCATCTCGTCGGTGTTCTTCGCCTACATCGGCTTCGACGCGATCTCGACGACGGCGGAGGAATGCCGCAACCCGCAGCGCGACATGCCGCGCGGAATTATTTATTCCATCGTCATCTGCACCATTCTCTACGTGCTGATCGCGCTCGTGATCACCGGCCTCGTCAGCTACACCACGCTGAACGTGGGCGATCCGCTGGCTGAAGCGTTCAAGCACGTCACTTCGATCGCGTGGCTGTCGAAAGTCATCGCCGTCAGCGCGGTGATCGCCATCGCCAGCGTGCTGCTCGTGTTCCAGATGGGCCAGCCGCGCATCTGGCTCGCGATGAGCCGCGACGGGCTTTTGCCGAAATCATTTTCACGCATTCACCCGCGCTTCCGCACGCCTTCGTTCGCAACGGTCGTCACCGGTTTCGTGGTCGCGATCCCGACTTTTTTTCTCGATCTTTCTTTCGTGGTCGACGTGTGCAGCCTGGGCACGCTCTTCGCGTTCGTGCTCGTGTGCGCGGGCGTGCTGCGCCTGGAAGCCGATCCGACGGGGCCGCGCGGGAAATTCAGGGTGCCGCGCATCGCTTCCCGCTTCGTTATACCAGCGATGGCCGTGTTCGCCGTCATAATGATCCTCGTTTTCACGCCGTACTGGCCGGGCGACTTTGTGCGCTCGCAGCAGCTTTACGACCGCGAGACCTTCGTGGCGAACGTGCAATCTTCCGAAGCCGCCGCGCGCGAATACCTCTCCACGCAGATCAAGCTCGACCGCTCGGTATTCGATACGACGGCTACCGAAGTGCTGCTGACCTTCGAGGAGAAGCAATACAAAAAGCTCGTGCAGGACATGCCGGTTCCCGACAGCAAGAAATACGACGCATCGGGCAACGTGCTGCCGAAGGACGAGCTCGTGAAAAAGCTCAGCGGCACTTACGAGCCGGCCGTGCGCGAATTCCTTTCCACGAAGATCAGGCTCGACCCGGATACGTTCGCCGCCACGCCATTGATCAGCCTGCTGGATGTCAGCGACGAAGCCTACTCCGAATACGTGCGCGCGATGCCGATCCCCGATGACCTCAAGTTCGCGAGCGGGATGGCCGTTTTCCAGCACAACATCCCGATGTGGGTCTTCCTGCTGATCACGCTGTACATGATCTACCGCTGCGCCGTGAAAAATCTTTCGCTCATTCCGGTGCTCGGGCTGCTGAGCTGCCTCTACATGATGTCGCAGCTGGGCTGGAGGAACTGGGCCTGGTTCACGGGCTGGCTGCTGGTGGGGCTGGTGATCTATTTCAGCTTCAGCTTCAGGAACAGCAAATTGAATACTGTTCCAAAAGAATGATCGTACACGGCGCCGGTCAGCAGCGGCAGTTGGCAGTTTGCGTTGATAAATAGTGTACTGGCACTGCCGATAAAGCGACTAAAATTTTTATTCGATACTACTATGTTAGCATTCATCACAGGCGCGACAGCAGGTTTCGGGAAAGCGACGGCGGAGCTTTTCGCTTCGAAGGGCTGGAGCCTCATCATCACCGGCAGGAGAAAAGTGCGGCTGGACGTGCTGGAAAAAAATCTGCGCGAGCGCTACGGGATAAATGTCAAATCGCTTCCGTTCGACGTGACGCAGCCCGCGCAGGTGAAAGCGGCGGTGGACAGCCTGCAGGGCGAATGGAAAAACATCGACCTGCTCGTGAACAACGCGGGCCTCGCCGTCGGGCTGAATTCGATCCAGGAAGGAAACCTCGACGACTGGGAGCGCATGATCGACACGAACATCAAAGGCCTGCTGTACATGACGCGCAGCATCGCCCCGCTGATGATCGCGCGCGGGCAAGGGCACATCATCAACATCGGCTCGGTCGCCGGCAAAGAAGTGTACGCGAACGGCAACGTCTACTGCGCCACCAAGCACGCCGTCGACGCGCTCAGTCGCGCGATGCGCATTGACATGGTGAAGCACGGCATCAAGGTGACGCAGGTGGCGCCGGGCCTGGCGGAAACGGAATTTTCCATCGTGCGCTTCAAAGGCGATGAAGAACGTGCGAAGAGCGTTTATAAAGGCCTGCAGCCGCTCACGGCCGAAGACATCGCCGAAACCGTTTTCTGGGCCGCTTCGCGTCCGCCGCACGTGAACATCCTCGACATCGTGCTCACGCCCGCCGCGCAAGCCAACTCCACCACCGTCGTCCGCCAATGAGCTTCTTCGTCGATCCCGACATCCGCAAAGCGCACACGCTGCCCGTGGAATTCTACACGGACAAGCACAACTTCGAGCTGTCGAAGAAAAAAATTTTCGCGCGGAGCTGGCAGGTCGTCGCCGATCTTTCGCAAGTGCGCCTGCAGGGACAATTATTCCCGCACACGCTGCTCGAAGGCTTCATGAACGAGCCGCTGCTGCTCGTGCGCGACAAGGAGGATCGATTGCATTGCCTCTCGAACGTGTGCACGCACCGCGGCAATTTATTGGTGGATGCGCCCTGCACGGAAAATAATATCCGCTGCAAATACCACGGGCGCCGTTTTCACCTCGACGGCCGTTTCCAGTCGATGCCCGAGTTCGAAGGCGTGGAGAATTTTCCTTCGGAGCAGGATCATCTTTCGAAAGTTCCTTTCGGCGTTTGGGATCCGTTCGTGCTCGCTTCCGTCGAACCGAAGATGAAGCTGGAAGAGGCGATCGGCGAAATGCGGCAACGGATGAGCTGGCTGCCGCTGCACGAGTTCAAGGCGGAACCGGTGCGCTCGCGCGATTACCTGGTGAAAGCGCACTGGGCTTTGTACTGCGAGAATTATCTCGAAGGATTTCATATTCCCTTCGTGCATTCCGCTTCGCTGGGGCCTGCGCTGGATTACGGCAGCTATCACACGGAGCTGTTCCGCTGGTCGAGCCTGCAGCTCGGGCTTTCGCGCGGGGGCGAAGATATTTTCAGTCCTCCGCCGGGCTCGCCGGATCACGGTCGCGCGGTGGCGGCGTATTACTGGTGGGTGTTCCCCAACCTGATGTTTAACTTCTATCCCTGGGGCTTGTCGCTGAACATCGTGCGCCCGCTGGGACCGGAGCTGACGAAAGTGTCGTTCCTCACCTATCTCTACGACGAGCGCAAGCTCGACCGCGGCGCCGGCGCGCAGCTGGACAAGGTGGAACGCGAGGACGAAGCGATCGTGGAAACGGTGCAGAAAGGCGTGCGCTCTTCTTTTTACCGCGGCGGCCGCTACTCGCCGAAGCGCGAAACGGGCACGCATCATTTTCACCGGCTGCTGGCGGAGATGATGAACGAGGAGTGAGTGCTCAAAAAAAACAAACGCAGAGGCCTCGCGCACGTGCCGGCCGCAGAGGAAGGGCGCAGAGGACGCAGAGCTTTTTCACCTTCGGCAATGTCACTACAACTTCACATGAAAAAAATTTCTCTTTCAAAAAATTATATGGACTTACCGAAGGTGAAAAAGCTCTGCGGCGCGCGGACAAGTGCGCGGAACCTCTGCGCCTGGCGGGATCGCGCGTCAGCCTCCGTGTCCTCTGCGGTTAAGTTTTTGTGTACGATCATTTTTTCAGCATTCTTTCTTTCCTGCAGCACCGAGCCGCAGAAAACAAAAGCCGATCTCATCGTGCACCATGCCGTCGTGTACACCGTCGACAGCACGTTCACGGTCGCGGAAAGCTTCGCGGTGAAGGACGGGCGCATCCTCGCCGTTGGAAAAAACGATTCCATCCTCGCGAAATACGAAGCTGCGGAAACGATCGACGCGCAGGGCAAAGCCGTTTTCCCGGGCTTTATCGACGCGCATTGCCATTTCCTGAACTACGGTCTCGGCCTGCAGCAGGTCGATCTCGTCGGCACGAAATCATTTGACGAAGTGCTGCAGCGCGTCACGGCGGATTCGAAAACGCATCCCGGCGAGTGGATCATCGGGCGCGGCTGGGATCAGAACGATTGGGAGAAAAAAGAATTTCCCACGCGCGACAAGCTCGATTCATTGTTCCCCAACCGCCCCGTCCTGCTCACGCGCATCGACGGGCACGCGGCGCTGGCGAACGGCGAAGCCCTGGACAGGGCGCATATTCACCCGATGACGCAGGTGAGCGGCGGCAGCGTGGAATTTGTTTCCATCGAGCCGGAAAATGATCCCGACCTGAAGCCGGCCGACGTGAACGAGCTGAAGCACATGGGTTATCCCTCGCACCGCCTGACGGGTATCCTCGTCGACAACGCGGTGGAGCTCGTCAAGCAAGTGATCCCGAAAAACACGAAAGAGGAATACCGCAGCGCGCTGCTCGCCGCGCAGAAAAATTGTTTCGCTTACGGGATCACGACTGTCGACGACGCGGGACTGATGAAGCACGAGATCGACGCGATCGACGAGCTGCAGAAAAGCGGCGAGCTGAAGATGCGCATCTACGCCATGCTCAGCGACAGCGCGCCGAACTACGCGCATTATTTCGCGAAGGGTCCGTACAAAACGGATCGCCTCAACGTGCGCTCGTTCAAATTCTACGCCGACGGCGCGCTGGGCTCGCGCGGGGCCTGCCTGCGCCGGCCGTACGCCGACAAGCCGCAGCAGATCGGTTTCCTGCTGAGCACGCGCGCGCATTTCGAGAAAAAATTCCAGGAGTGCCTTGCAAAAGGCTTCCAGGTGAACACGCATTGCATCGGCGATTCGGCGAATCATCTCGTCACCTTATTGTATGCGCAGTATTTGCGCGACGCGCTGAACAAGCGCTGGCGGATCGAGCATGCGCAGGTGGTGAGCAAAGACGACCAGGAGCTGATGAGAACGATCGCGGCGGGGAATCTTATTCCTTCCGTGCAGCCCACGCACGCCAGCAGCGACATGTACTGGGCGGGCGATCGCCTGGGGCCGGAACGCGTGAAGACCGCGTACGCTTACGCCGATCTGCTGAAGAGCACGCGCTATCTTGCGCTCGGCACGGATTTCCCGGTGGAGCACATCAGCCCGTTCTATACTTTTTACGCCGCCGTGGTGCGCAAGGATCTGAAGGGCTGGCCCGCGGAAGGTTATCAAATGGAAAATGCATTAACGCGCGAGCAGGCTTTGCGCGGCATGACGGCCTGGGCCGCGTACTCGAACTTCGAGGAGAAAGAAAAAGGCTCGCTGGAGCCCGGCAAGCTCGCCGACTTCGTCATTCTCGAAGACGACCTGATGCAGGCGCCCGCGGAAAAATTACCGAAGATCAACGTAAAAGCGACCTATCTTAACGGCGAAAAAGTTTACGGAGAGTAATGAAGCTTCGCCTGCTTTTCATCCTGCTTCTCTTTGCTGGAAATGCATCCGCCGACCCTTTGCTGCGCTTGCGCCGGCCGCTGCCGCAAAAAAAGATCGCGTTCAGCACCAGCGGCATGGGCATCGTTTCTTTTTTCACCACCGATCCGCGGCACAGCGCGCCGGCTATTCCGCGCACGGGCTTCGGACTGAACGGGCGCGTGGAATTTATTTTCTCCGAGCAGTTCCGCATCTTCACCGGCTTCGATCTTCTTTCGCAGTCGTGCAGCTTCAATACGTATTATTTCGCGCAGGGGCATTCGTTCTTCTACGATAACAATTACAATTACCTGCACAGCCTGCGCACCTTCGAGCTGCATTGGCCGGTGCTGTTCCGCGTGGGACTGACGCGCGACGAGAACGATGCGAACAACTCCGTTTACTTCCTCGCGGGCTGGGCGATGAAATACCAGATGGGCGCGCGCTCGACGGTGCTGCAGATCACTTCGGGACAGGAAGTGTGGAGCGGGAAAGCACAGATGGATTTCGAGAACTGGTTCCTCACGCCGCGCATCGGAAACGTGCTCGTGGGCGGGCTCGGTTTCAACAAGCGCTTCAATCACTCGGAAGAATCCGTTTTCTTCGAAGCGGTCTACCGCTATGGCTTGTCGCGCTCCATCTATTACGGCAACGGGACGAGCAATGAGCTGCTGATCAGGAATGCTTCGCTGAGCCTGGCGGTGGGGTTCAGAATTTAGAAAGCAAGCGCTTCGCCAACAAAGTGTCTTCCCGACTTCGCCCGAATTGACTTTACCAGGGAATTTATAAAATGAAAAAGGGTCTCATTTTCAGAAACCCTTCTCTATGCTCGATTAACAAACCTGGATCGGGAAGCGCGGCTGCTAGTGCTGCCCGTACCTGAATCCCAGCGTCGACCTGCCGCTCTTCGCTTCCTTGATCTCGAACTCTTTCACGTCCTCGAGCGTGAGCGTGCGCAGCACTTCGAGCGTGCGTTCGCTGGGCTGCATCGAGGCGAGGCGCAGGTGCTGGTTCTTGATGGCTTCGCCGATGATCTGGCGCACGCTGCGCGCGTTGCCGAAGAATTTGTCGCGGGAGGCGTAGAGGAAATCCAGGTACTCTTTCAGGTGCGCTTCGGCTTCGGGCGTGGGATTGAGATTTTCGTGGCGCAGCATGGCCGTGGCGATGGCGAACAGCTCCTCGGGAGCATAATCCTGGAAAACGTAGTGCCGGTCGAAACGCGATTTCAAGCCGGGATTCGATTCGAGGAATTTGTGCATGTTGTCCGGGTAGCCGGCCACGATCACGGCAAATTGCCCGCGCAGATCCTCCATGCGCTTGAGGATCACTTCCACGGCTTCTTTCCCGAAATCATTTTCTCCGCCTTCGGCCAGCGCGTACGCTTCATCGATGAAGAGCACGCCGCCTTTCGCCTCGTCCACCTTCTCCTGCGTTTTGATCGCGGTGTGCCCGATGTAACCGGCGACGAGCCCCTGCCGATCGACTTCCACCAGGT
>Ga0196977_1000381_pt1 | contig 24321 bp, 21 predicted proteins | sample S3v_1013CmetaG_FD_148634 | JGI IMG/M metagenome (GOLD analysis project Ga0196977, IMG submission 148634) | Soil microbial communities from Anza Borrego desert, Southern California, United States - S3+v_10-13C | ecosystem: Environmental > Terrestrial > Soil > Desert | place: USA: California...
AAACGACGCGAACCAGGTGACCGTCGGCGTCACATCGCGCCTCATCCATCCCGACAGCGGTATCGAGCGGCTGAGGGTCGCGCTCGCCCAACGCTATTACTTCTCCGAGCAACGGGTGACGGTTCCGGGCGTGCCGCCGCGACCGGACCACACGGGAAGCTCGGACCTGCTGGCCGCGTTGTCCGGGAACGTCACCGCCAACTGGACGGCCGAAGCGGGCTGGCAGTTCGACACCGATCGCAGCGAGACGCGCAAGTTCAACATCGCCACGCGCTACCAGCCGGCGCCGCGCAAGGTGCTCAACCTCGCCTACCGCAGCACGGCGGACCTGATCAGCCAGACGGACCTCTCCTTTCAGTGGCCTGTCGCATCGGGCTGGACCGTCGTGGGGCGCTGGAACTGGTCCGCGCGCGACGATCGGACGCTGGAGGCGCTGGCCGGTTTCGAATACGACGGCGGCTGCTGGATTTTTCGCGCGGTCGGGCACCGCTTCGTGACGGCGCTCAATGCCACCAACACGTCGGTCTTTTTCCAGCTTGAGCTGAACGGGGTCTCGCGCATCGGCTCTAATCCGCTGGATGTTCTCCGGCGCAACATCGGCGGGTATACTCGCTACGACCCGCGCGTGCCCCGCGTCGACGACAGTTACGTGCCGGAGCGATAGAGCGCCTGAAGCGGTCGTCCGCAAACCTCCCATGAGAACTTCACTTCTGAGCGCGTGCCGCGCAATCGCGGCCCTGCTGCTCGCCGCCGTCCTGAGCGCTGCTGCCGCCGCCGCGCAGAAGCCGCGTCAGCCGATCGTCATCGACCGCATCGTCGCGGTGGTCAACGAGGAGGCGATCACCGCCCGCGAGCTGGAAGACCGCACGAATTTCGCGATCCAGCAACTGAACAAGCAGGGCACGACGCCCCCGCCGCGCAGCGTGATCCAGCGTCAATTGCTCGACCGGCTCATCTCGGATCGCGTCCAGCTCCAGTACGCGCGCGAGAGCGGGCTGAAGGTGGACGACCAGGACCTCGAACGGGCGATCCAGCGCATCGCCGAGCAGAACAAGATCAGCGTGCAGAATCTGCGCGCCACGCTGGAACGCGACGGCGTGCCGTACGCGAAGTTCCGCGAAGACATCCGCAACGAGATCATCATGACGCGGTTGCGCGAGCGTGAGGTCGAGAACAAGATCGTCGTGACCGAGAGCGAGATCGACGCGCTGCTCTCGGCATCGGCCAACGAAGAAATGCGCTCGGACGAGGTGAACCTCTCGCACATACTCGTCGTCGTGCCGGAGAACGCGAGCCCCGAGCAGGTCCAGGCGCGCCGCGCGCGGGCGGAAGAAGCGCTCGCTCAGGTTCGCAAGGGCGTCGATTTCAAGCAGGTCGCCGCGACCTTTTCCGAAGCGCCCGACGCGCTCCAGGGCGGCCTCATGGGCTGGCGCCCCGGCGAGCGGCTGCCCACGATCTTCTACGATGCGCTGCGCAAGATGAAGCCGGGTGACGTGAGCGATATTCTGCGCAGTGGCAACGGCTTCCATATCGTGCGCCTGAACGACCGCCGCGGCGGCCAGGCGACGCCGGTCGCCGGTCCCAGCAACGTGCAGAGGACGCACGTGCGCCACATTCTGCTGAAGACGAACGAGCTCGTCAGCGAGAACGAAGCGCGCAATCGTCTGCGCGCGCTCAAGGAGCGGCTGGAGAACAAGGCCGATTTCGCGGAGCTCGCGCGCGTCCACTCGGAGGACGCGAGCGCCTCGCGCGGCGGGGATCTGGGCTGGATTCTGCCGGGCGACACGGTGCCCGAGTTCGAGCGCGCGATGAACGCACTCAAGATCGGCGAGATCAGCGAGCCGGTGCGCTCGCAGTTCGGCTGGCATCTGATCCAGGTGATCGAGCGCGGGACGCAAGACGTTTCGAAGAACCGGCAGCGGCTTCAGGCGCGGCAGACGCTGCGCGCGCGAAAATCGGACGAGGCGTACCAGGAGTGGGTGCGACAGCTGCGCGACCGCGCCTACGTCGAGGTGCGGCTCGACGAGCGCTGACCGGGCGTTCGCCAGTGCTGCCGATAGCGGTCACTGCCGGCGAGCCCGCCGGCATCGGCCCGGATCTCTGCATAGCACTCGCCGGGCACACACTGCCATCGCCGGTCGTCATCGTCGCCGACCGCGATCTCCTCGCTCAGCGCGTGCTCGCGCTCGGGGCGCGCGTCGAGCTCCTGGATTTCGATGAGACGGTCAGTCGCGGCGCCGCGCGCGGCGCTCTCGTCGTGCGTCACGTCGCGCTGGACGCGCCGGCCGCCGCCGGACGGCTCGACCCCGCGAACAGCCGTTATGTGCTGAAAACGCTGGAAGTCGCCGCCGACGGCTGCAAGGACGGCATCTTCAGCGCAATGGTCACGGCGCCGGTGCACAAAGGTGTGATCAACGACGCCGGCATCCCGTTCACGGGTCATACGGAGTTTCTCGCGGAGCGCACCGGGACCCGCGCCGTCGTCATGATGCTGGTCGGCGGCGGCATGCGCGTTGCGCTCGCGACGACGCACCTCGCGTTGCGCGAGGTCGCGAACGCGATCACGCGCGAGGGACTCGCGGCGACGCTCGCGATCGTGCACGACGATCTGGTCCGCCGCTTCGGGATCGCAAAGCCGCGTATCCTCGTCGCGGGCCTGAATCCGCACGCCGGCGAATCGGGTCATCTCGGTCGCGAAGAGATCGAGGTGATCTCGCCGGTCCTGGAAGCGCTGCGCGCCGAGGGCATGGAAATCGCGGGGCCGCTGCCGGCCGACACGCTGTTCCATCCGGAACGCCTGGAGCAGGCCGACGCGGTGCTCGCGATGTACCACGATCAGGGGCTGCCGGTGCTCAAGCACGCGAGCTTCGGCAGCGGCGTCAACGTGACGCTCGGGCTGCCGATCGTGCGTACTTCCGTCGATCACGGCACCGCGCTCGACCTCGCCGGCACCGGGCGCGCGGACGTCGGGAGCCTCCTCGCCGCGATCGAGCTCGCTCACGATCTCGCCCGGTGAGCGCGCCGCACCGCGCACGCAAGCGGTTCAGTCAGAATTTCCTGGTCGACGAAGCGGCGATCGGCGCGATCGTGGGTGCGATCGCACCGCGCGCGGGCGACCGCATGGTCGAGATCGGCCCGGGTCTGGGCGCGCTCACGCGCCCGCTCGCGCGGATCGTGAGACCACTGCACGTCGTCGAGATCGATCGCGATATCGTCGCCCGGCTGCGCAGCGCGTTCATGCCGGATACGCTCGTGATTCACGAAGGCGATGCGCTTGAATTCGACTTCGCGGCGCTGGGACCGCAGCTGCGCGTAGTGGGCAATCTGCCGTACCACATCTCCTCGCCGCTGCTCTTCCATCTCGCGCACGGCGCTGCGGCGATCGCGGACATTCACGTGATGCTGCAGGCCGAAGTCGTGGACCGCGTGGTCGCGGCGCCCGGCGATTCGGAGTACGGCCGGCTCTCGGTGATGCTGCAGTACCGGTTCGCGCTGGAACGCGTGCTGGAGGTGCCGCCGTCGGCTTTCAAGCCCGCGCCGAAAGTCGACTCGGCGGTCGTCAGACTGATGCCGTTGCGGGAACGCGCGCCGGCCGCGGCCGACGAGAAGCTCTTCGCCGACACGGTCGCACGAGCGTTCTCACAGCGACGCAAGACCCTCAGGAATACCCTTGGCCGCGTGTTATCGGCAACCGATTTCGCGACGCTGGAAATCGACCCGCAGGCGCGCGCTCAGACGCTTTCGGTCGACGACTTCGTCCGAATCGCCAACTTTCGCGCAGACGCTGGCGGCGGAGCGAGCGGCAGCGAGCCGAAGAAAGGGAGGTAACGAGGGAACACGGGCACCCGGCGGGTTGCCCATGCTAGGTTCCCCTCTGTTCGTTTTCCGCGCGTCGGACGGCGCAGATCGAAATTCGGTTCAGCGCTTGCGCTGAACGAATTCGATCTTGTAGCCGTCCGGATCTTCGACGAATGCGATGACAGTCGTGCCGTGCTTCATCGGACCCGCTTCGCGCGTGACCTTGCCGCCGCGCTTGCGCACTTCGTCGCACGCCTTGTACGCATCCTCGACCTCGATCGCGACGTGACCGTAACCGCTGCCGAGATCGTACGATTTGGTGTCCCAGTTGTGGGTGAGCTCGAGCACCGCGGCCCTGGACTCGTCTTCGTAGCCGACGAATGCGTTCGTGAAACGGCCGCTCTCGTAGTCGGTCCTGCGTAAGAGCCGCATCCCGAGCACCTGCGTGTAGAAGTCGAGCGAGCGCTGGAGATCGCCGACGCGGATCATGGTGTGCAGGATTCTCATATCTGCACCATCTCGAAATCTTCCTTGCGCGCGCCGCACTCCGGGCACGTCCAGTTCATCGGCACGTCCTCCCATTTGGTGCCCGGCGCGATGCCTTCCTCCGGGATGCCGGCGGCTTCGTCGTAGATGAATCCGCAGATGAGGCACATGTAGGTTTTGAATACTTCGGTGTCCGCGCTGCTCATGCGTCGTTCGGGAGATGCTGGAGGGAATCGGGTTAAACTTCGATTCTAAACGATCCCTTGCGCCGCCTCCGCGTGACTCCGCCGGCGCCAAAATCCCCTGATGCCCGATCTTCCTCCCATCGTTCTCGTCTTCGCTGCATCCGACCCAAGCGGAGGCGCAGGACTGCAGGCGGACATCATGACGCTCTCGAGCATGGGGTGTCATCCATTGTCCGTCGTCACGGCGGTGACGATCCAGGATACGACCGGTGTCGACGACGTGAGCGCGATCGATGCGGAGTGGGTGGCGGACCAGGCGCGCTGCGTGCTCGAAGACATGCCGGTATCGGCTTTCAAGATCGGCGTGCTGGGCAGCGTCGAGACGATCGCCGCGATCGCGGAAGTCGTCTCCGACTATCCCGAGATCCCGCTCGTGCTCGATCCGGTTCTCGCCTCCGGCCGCGGCGACGAGCTCGCGTCCGAGGAGATGGTGGTCGCGCTGCGCGAGCTGCTCGTGCCGCAGACCACGATCATCACGCCCAACAGTCTCGAGGCGCGACGGCTCGCGATCGACGAAAACAACGACGAGGACGATCCCGACCTCGCGGAATGCGCGCGCAGGCTGATCGCGAGCGGCTGCGAGTACGTGCTCGTCACCGGCACGCACGAGAACACGCCGCAGGTGGTGAACACGCTCTACGGGCAGGAAGGCGTAGTGCGCTCCGACAGCTGGCAGCGGCTGCCGGGCTCCTACCACGGGTCCGGCTGCACGCTCGCCTCCGCCATTGCCGCGACGATCGCGAACGGGCTCCCGATCGGCGATGCGGTCAAGGACGCGCAGGAATACACGTGGCAGACGCTGAAGGCCGCATTCCGGCCCGGCATGGGACAGCACATTCCCGACCGCCTGTTCTGGGCGCGCGAGGACGATTCGGCCACTGAACGCGCCGCTCAGGACGAAGGCGCCACGGACGACCCGCGCAACGAATGACCGCACGGCCCATCGCCGGCTTGTATGCGGTGACGCCCGACACGGAGGACACCGCACGGCTCATACGCCTCGTCGAGGCCACCCTCGAAGGCGGCGCGCGCATCGTTCAGTACCGCAACAAGATCGCCGCCCCGGCGCTGAAGCTCGCGCAGGCTCGGGCGCTGAAAGCGGTATGTGTCGAGCATGACGCGCTCTTCATCGTCAACGACGACGTCGGAGTCGCACGCGAGGTTGATGCCGACGGCGTGCACGTGGGCCGCGACGATCCGGCGCTCGCCACGGCGCGCGAAACGCTCGGCCGCGAGAAAGTGATCGGCGTCTCGTGCTATCGGAGCCTCGCGCTCGCGCGCGAGGCGCAGGGCGCGGGCGCGGACTACGTCGCGTTCGGGAGCTTCTTCCCCTCTCGCGTGAAGCCCGGCGCAGTGCGTGCACCGGTCGAGCTCCTGACCGACGCGAAACGCGAGCTCTCGGTACCGGTGGTCGCCATCGGCGGCATTACCGCCGCAAACGGCGGCGAGCTCGTACGCGCCGGCGCGGACGCGCTCGCGGTGATATCCGCGCTGTTCGATGCCGACGACGTCACGGCCGCGGCGGCCGCGTTCGGACCTTTATTCGCTAGCAGATGACCCGCAGCAGCGATCTGTTCTCGCGCGCGCAGGCGGTCACGCCGGGCGGGGTCAACTCGCCGGTGCGCGCGTTTCGTGCGGTCGGCCGCACACCGGTGTTCTTCACGCGGGGGAGCGGCCCCCACGTGTGGGATGCGGATGGCGCGCGCTACATCGATTACGTGGGGTCGTGGGGACCGCTGATCGTCGGCCACGCCCATCCCGCGGTGATCGCGGCAGTCGAGCACGCGGCGCGCGCGGGCCTTTCGTTCGGTGCGCCGACCGAAGCTGAAGTCGAGATGGCGGAGCTCTTATGCCGGCTCGTGCCGTCTATGGAGCAGGTGCGGCTCGTCTCCTCCGGCACCGAAGCGACGATGAGCGCGATCCGCGTCGCGCGCGGCTTTACGAACCGGCCGAAGATCGTCAAGTTCGAGGGCTGCTACCACGGCCACGCCGACGCGTTGCTCGTCAAAGCGGGGTCCGGTGCGCTCACGCTCGGACAGCCGAGCTCGGCGGGCGTGCCGGCAGACACCACCGCGCACACACTGGTGCTCGAATACAACAACGTTGCGCAGACCGAGCGCGCGTTCGCGCAGTGGGGACGCGAGATCGCGGCGGTGATCGTCGAGCCGGTCGCCGGCAACATGAACCTCGTCGCCCCGCAGCCGGAATTCCTGCGCGCGCTGCGCGAGCTCACGACGCGGCACGCAGCCGTGCTCGTGTTCGACGAAGTGATGACCGGCTTTCGCGTCGCGCTGGGTGGCGGGCAAAGCCTGTTTGGCATCCGGCCCGACATGACAACGCTCGGCAAAGTGATCGGCGGCGGCATGCCCGTCGGTGCGTTCGGCGGGCGGCGCGACATCATGGCATCTGTTGCGCCGCTGGGGCCGGTCTACCAGGCCGGCACGCTTTCGGGCAACCCGGTTGCCGTCGCGGCAGGACTGGCGACGCTGAGGCTCGTGCAGGCGGACGGCTTCTACGAGCGCTTGTCAGGCGCCGCGCGCGAGCTGTGCGAGCGTCTGACGCACGCCGCGCAGGACGCGGCGCTGCCGTTCACGGCGCAAAGCGTCGGCGGGATGTTCGGCATCTATTTCAGGGAAACGCCGCCGCAGTCATACGCCGAGGTGATGCAGGCGGACGCGAAGACCTTCAACCGCTTTTTTCACGGCATGCTCGCCGAAGGCGTGTACTTCGCGCCCTCCGCGTACGAGGCGGGGTTCGTGTCGTCCGCTCACGGCGCCGCGGAGATCGCCGCGACGGTGCACGCCGCCGCGCGCGTCTTCAAAATTTTGAAATGACGCGGCGAGCTGCCGCGCTAAGCGCGCGCACAGGGCGCGTCGTACCTTTTTATCTTAGCCCTTCGATGTAGGCCGCCACGGCGGCGATCTCGCGATCGGAAAGCTTGTCGGCGATGAGCCGCATCATGCGGTTCGGGTCGTTCTGGCGGGCGCCGGACCGGAATGCTTTGAGCGCGTCGGCCGTGTACTGCGCGTGCTGCCCCGAAAGACGCGGAAACTGGGCGGGGATGCCGGCGCCGCTCGGACCGTGGCACGACGAGCACGCCGCGACGCCTTTGCTCATGATGCCCCCGCGATAGATCGCCTGGCCGATCTTCACGAGCTCGGCGTCTTTCGCGGCGCGCGGCTTCGCCTGCTGGTTCCCGAAATACAACGCGAGGTTCGCCATGTCCTCTTGCGACAAGGGCGCGACGATCGCCGTCATGACAGCACTCGGCCGCTCCGCCGGCTTGCCGCCTTCGGATTTGAAGTTGAGGAGTTGCTTGTAGGCATACGGCGCGTGCTGCCCGGCGATCACCGGATTCGCGGGTATCGTGCTGTTGCCGTCGCCGCCATGACACGCGGAGCACACCTGCTTCACGGTCTGTTCGGCTTTGGCGGGGTCGCCTTTGACCGCCTGCGCGTGAGCGGCGGTGGAAACGATGGCGGTGGTGACGCAAAGCGCCGCCGCGATCCGGCGAACGTTCATCCTTGCTCCTGGAATCGGCTGGGGGAAAAGCGCGTCATTGTATAGTAGGGCACTCTCGCGACGCCACTTTCCGCGTTATAACAAGAACCTATGTCACCTTTCAGCGGCGCGCGATATCTCGCTTCGGCGCACGAGCTACATGAGCTGCCGCCGGATACCGGCCGCGAAGTCGCGTTCGCGGGACGTTCGAATGCGGGCAAGTCGAGCGCGATCAATGCGCTCGCGCAGCGTAATCGCCTCGCGTTCGTGAGCCGCACGCCCGGACGGACACAGACGATCAATTTTTTCGAGTGCGGTGGAAATCGCCGGCTCGTCGATCTGCCGGGCTACGGTTACGCGGCCGTGCCGCAGAAGGAGCGCGCACACTGGGGACGGCTCATCGCCGAGTACCTGCAGACGCGGCGCTCGTTGCGCGGCCTCGTGGTGATCGTGGACGCGCGCCATCCGATCACGCCGCTCGATCGGCAGCTTCTGGGCTGGCATGCACCATCCGGTCAGCCCGTGCTCGTGCTGCTGACCAAGACCGACAAGCTCACGCGCTCGGACAGCGCGAAGGCTTTGAAAGCGGCCCAGGCGCTGCTGCCGATGCTGCATCCGGCCGCGACCGCGGTGCTCTTCTCCGCAATCGACGGTACCGGGCAGCGCTACGCGCAGAAGACGATCGGCGCGTGGCTCGAGGACCGCTGACCAGCGTCAACGGCCGCAGAATAAAAAACCCCCGGTTAAAGGGGAGTAAAACCGGGGGCAAAAGAGCCTTAATAAGATTAAGGCGCCCGCTCAGGGAGGAGAAGCGGGAGACGATGAAACATCGTCTGAAGAATAGGACGACTATAATCGCCAATAGTTCCCGAGCCTCGGGACAGGCAAAAACCCTCGGAAAATTAAGAATGTATCCACTCGGGGCTTTTCCGCGTGTGCGCATGCGCCGGATGCGCCGCGATGCGTTTTCGCGACGTCTGATGCGCGAGCACGCGCTTTCCACGGACGACCTGATCTATCCCGTTTTCGTAGTCGACGGGAAAAGCCGCACCGAGGCCGTGCCGTCCATGCCGGGCGTGCTGCGCTACACGATCGACCGACTCCTGAAGCACGCGGAGGAGTGCGCGCGACTCGGAATTCCGGCGCTGGCGCTCTTTCCGGCCATTGACCGCAAGCTCAAGACACCGGATGGGCGGGAGGCGACGAACAGGCGCGGGCTCGTGCCGCGGGCGGTGAGCGCGCTCAAGCGCGCGTTGCCCGAGCTCGGCGTCATCACCGATGCGGCGCTGGACCCGTACACCACGCACGGTCAGGACGGCGTGCTCGACCGCAGCGGCTACGTGCTGAACGATCGCACCGTCGCGATACTGCAGAAGCAGGCGCTCGTCTGCGCCGAAGCGGGCGTGGACGTGGTCGCCCCGTCCGACATGATGGACGGCCGCGTGGGTGCGATCCGCGATGCGCTTGATGGAGCGGGCTTCATCCATACCCGCATCCTCGCGTACGCCGCCAAGTATGCCTCCGCCTTCTACGGTCCGTTTCGCGACGCTGTAGGCTCGGCGAAGCAACTCGGCCGCAGCAACAAGCACACCTACCAGATGGACCCGGCGAACAGCGACGAGGCGCTGTGGGAGGTCGGGCTCGATCTGGAGGAAGGGGCGGATATGGTGATGGTCAAGCCGGGCATGCCGTATCTCGACGTCGTGCGGCGGGTGAAGGACGCTTACAAAGCGCCGACGTACGTCTATCAGGTGAGCGGCGAGTACGCGATGCTCAAAGCGGCGGCCCAGAACGGCTGGCTGGACGAGGACGCGGTCGTGATGGAAGCGCTGCTGGCATTCAAGCGCGCGGGCGCAGACGGGATCCTCACTTACTTCGCGGTCGACGCGGCAAAGCGTCTCAAGAGCTCACGCTAGCGCGTAGCGTGCGCTGGCAGCGCACCGCGGTGCGGCAGTGGCGCACCCTACGTGGTCTCCAACAAAGCTTCGACCGCCTGCGCGCGTGCGCGCTCGACGGGTTTGCCTTCCGGCGTCGTTCTCACCGGCATGCGCAGATCGTCGAGCGCCAGCACCGCGATCTCGACCTCGACACCGTCGTCGTCTTCTACGGTGAATGTCGGCACGACGCGCACTTCTTCGCCGCACCATAGGCGCCGCTGTCCGGCACGGTAGTCGATACCGTGCTCGAGCAGATAGAGCTCGACGCCTTTGCCGTTGTCGGTGTAGAGCTGCAGATTGATGTCCGCGTACTTCCCGGGATTGCCGGCGAGCACCGATCCGGTGAGGTAGGGATTGAACCGCTCCAGCTCGCGCATCACTTGCAGCGCGCGGCCGCGCAGGTCGCGCAAGCGCTCGACGTGAGCCTCACCGCCGTAGAGCGACTGGTGCGTGCGCAGCGCCGCGTCGATCTCCTCGTTCGTGGGGAGCTGCCGCGTGTCCGGCACACCGGCCTGTCGCGCGGCCTTGCGCTTCGCCGCGGCATAGTCCGCGACACCGTCTTCGGCGATCAGACGCGCGGCGAGATGCGCGATGCGGGTGCGCTCGTCGTTGCGGCCTCGATCCTTGGGCATGGCGCCTTTAGAAAAGCTGGTTGCGCACTTCCTCCGGCGGACGATCCGCGCTCGAGGGGAACGGAATCGCCGGCGCGCCTTCCGGCGGCGGAAACTCCTGGTAGAAGTAGTCGACGATGCCAGGCTCGCCGTCGAGCGCGCGCGCGCCGGTCTCGGGACTGACTTTCGCAACCATGACGCCGCCCGGCGGCGTGAACGGCTGCTCCGGCACGCCTTTCAATGCTGCGCCGACGTAGCCCATCCAGATGGGCAGCGCGGCCGTGCCGCCGGTTTCGCCGCGGCCGAGCGTCTGCGGCTGATCGAACCCGATCCACGCGATCGACACGAGGCTCGCGTTAAAGCCGCAGAACCACGCGTCGACGAAATCGTTGGTCGTTCCGGTCTTGCCGGCGAGATCGCCGCGCCCGAGGCGCATGGCGCGGCCGGCCGTACCCATGCGCACCACGTCGCGCATGATGCTATGCATGATGAATGCGTTACGGGGGTCGATGACCCGTTCGGCGCCTTCGCCCGCACGCTGCGGCTTCGCCTGCGCGAGCACGTTGCCGCGATTGTCTTCGATGCGCTCGATGTAGTACGGCGGCACGCGATAGCCGCCGTTGGCGAACACCGAGTACGCCTGCGCCATTTGCATCGGCGTGACATTTCCGGCACCCAGCGCCATCGTGAGGTACGGCGGATGGAGCTTCGGGTCGAAGCCGAACCGGGAGATGTACTCCTGCGCGTACTGCGGTCCGATCGCCTGCAGGATGCGCACGGACACGAGGTTTTTCGATTTCACGAGCGCCGTGCGCATGCGCATCGGCCCCTCGAACTTGCCGTCGTAGTTCCTGGGCTCCCACGGCTCCGAGCCGGTCTGCGCGGCGGAGAACGTGAGCGGCGCGTCGTTGATGATCGTCGCGGGCGTAAAACCCTTCTCGAGCGCCGCCGAATAGATGAACGGCTTGAAGCTCGAGCCCGGCTGGCGCAGCGCCTGCGTCACGTGGTTGTACTGGTTGCGCGCGAAATCGAAGCCGCCCACCAGCGCCCGAATCGCCCCATCGCGCGGATCGACCGATACGAGCGCCGACTCCACCGTGGGCAGCTGCGTGATGTGCCAGCGTTCCTTGTCGTCCTTCTGCACCCGGATGAGCGCGCCGCGCCGGATGCGCTGGTTCGCGTTCACCTTGTCGCCGAGCATGCGCGCGGCGAACCGCAGGCCTTCTTCGGAGACTGTGATCGTCTCGCCGCCGCGGCGATACGCCTTCACCAGCTTGGGGCTCGCTTCCGTGACCACGGCGACGAAGAGGTCGTCGATATCCGAGACATCCTGCAGCGCCTCTTCCAGAGCCTCGTCGGTGAGCTTCGCCGGCAGCTCCGCGTAACCTTCGGGGCCGCGGTAACCGTGACGACGGTCGTAGTCCTGCACGCCGCGGCGCAAGGCGCGATACGCCGCTTCCTGATGGCGCGCCGACACCGTGGTGTAGACGCGGATGCCGCGGCTATACGTCTCGTCCTTGTAACGCTCGTAGACCGCCTGCCGCACCATCTCGGCGAAGTGCTCGGCGCGCACCGGGAAATCGGTCGAGCCGCGCCGGACCACGATCGGCTGTTTCTCGGCCTCCGCCCATTCCGCCTCGTCGATCATGCCGAGGTCGCGCATTCGCCGCAGCACGTACTGCTGGCGCAACTGGGCGCGCTTCGGATTGGCAATCGGATTGAACGCCGATGGCGCTTTAGGCAGCCCGGCGAGCATGGCGTACTCGGCGAGCGTCAGCTTGTCGAGCGGCTTGGCGAAATAGATCTGGGACGCCGCCGCGAACCCATAGGCGCGCTGCCCCAGGTAGATCTGGTTGATGTAGAGCTGCAGGATCTCGTCCTTGGAGAGGCTCGACTCGATCTTGAACGCGAGCAGCATCTCGTTGAACTTGCGCGTGAGGGTGCGCTCCTTCGTGAGAAAGAAATTGCGCGCGACCTGCATCGTGATCGTGGAGGCGCCCTGCCGCACGCCGCCCGACACGAAGTTGGAGAGCGCCGCGCGCCCGACCCCGATGTAATCGACGCCGCGGTGCTGGTAGAAGCGCTCGTCCTCGGCGGCCAGGATCGCGGAGATCATCGGCTTGGGCACGCTCGCGATCGACACGAACGCGCGGCGCTCCTCGCCGAATTCGCCCAGCAGGGTGCCTTCCGAGCTGTAGACGCGCAGCGGGATCTTCGGCTGATAGTCAGTGAGCACTTCCAACGACGGCAGCGTGGGGTACACGACGACCGCCGCGAACATGATCAGGATGACGCCCATGAGGAACGTCGAAACCACCAGTAATAGTGGAAAAGCCCACCACCTGACCAACATCTTGGGACCTATAGCTCGAACAGGAAAGTGAAGCGCGCCGGGGGCTTACGTGAGATACCGAACATGGTGTAACGTTCCGAGAGGCGCCGCGGGAGAGGCGCGATCGAGCGCAGGGGCTCGATGCATTATAGGTGCGATCAAGGCCGAAAGAAACGCCGCCGGAAAAGTTTACGACCCGCGGCCTTACTGCTAGGATTTAAAGTAAAATCTGGGCCTCTTGCCCAACGCGCTTATGGCTAAAGGGAAAATCAACTTCGACGCCTCGAAGCTGAAGTTCGATCCGGCGGTGCTGGAGCGAATCTTCAAGCCGAAGGCGCCCCCCCTGATCGGTGCAGACCTCTCGTCCTCCGCGATCAAGATGGTCGAGCTGGCCGAAGCGAGCAAGGGTTTGTATCGGGTGGAGCGCTACGCGATCGAGCCGCTGCCGAAGGATTCGGTGGTGGACGGCAACATCAATAATCTCGATACCGTGAGCGACGCGCTCAAGCGCTGTCACAAACGCCTCGGCACGAACATCAAGAACCTCGCGCTGGCCCTGCCGAATGCGGCCGTCATCAGCAAGAAGATCCTGGTGCCCGCGGGACAGACGGAAGAAGAGCTGGAGTACCAGGTCGAGACCGAAGCCAACCAGTACATCCCGTTCTCGCTCGATGAGGTGAATCTCGATTTCCAGGTGCTCGGACCGGCGCCGAACAACCCCGAGGACGTCGAGGTCCTGATCGCGGCCTCGCGCAAGGAGAAGATCGAAGACCGCGTGGCCGCGGCCGAGGCCGCCGGACTTAAGGCGACCGTGATGGACGTCGATCTCTACGCCGCGCAGGCGGCGTTCGAGCTGATGGGCATCGGTGCGGCCGACGATGAAAAAGATCAGAACATCGCGATGGTCGACGTAGGCGCGACCACCATGGCCGTGAACGTGATGCGTAACGGCCAGTCGATCTACCTGCGCGAGCAGCCGTTCGGCGGCAACGAGCTCACGCAGGAAATTCAGAACAAGTTCGGATTGACGCCTGAGGAAGCCGAGGTCGCCAAGCGCGACGGCGGATTGCCGGAGGAATACGAAACCGAGCTGCTGCAGCCGTTCGTCGACAAGATGGGGCTGGAGATCGCGCGCGCGTTGCACTTCTTCTTCAGCTCGACGCCGTACAACTCCGTCGCGCAAATCGTCCTTTCGGGCGGGTGCGCCGCGATCCCCGGTGTCGACTCGGCGATTACCCGCCGCACCCAGGTGCCGACGCTCGTGGCGAACCCGTTCCTCAACATGGACGTTTCGCCGAAGATCAAGCCGAAGAGCCTCGCCCAGGACGCGCCGTCGCTCATGGTGGCGTGCGGCCTGGCGCTGCGCAGGTTCGATCCGTGATCCGCATCAACCTGCTGCCGCATCGCGAGATGCGGCGCCAACGCCAGCAGAAGCAGTTCTTCGTTGCGCTGGGGGCCGTGGTCGCGGCCGGTGTGGTGACCTGGCTGCTCGTGCATACCTCGCTCGCCGCCACGCACGAAGACCGCATGGCCCGGAACAAGTATCTGGAAGACGAGATAGCCAAGCTCGACAAGGAAATCGCGGACATCAAGAAGCTGAAGGAAATGATGGCCTCGCTCCTTGCGCGCAAGAAAGTCGTCGAGACGCTGCAGGCCAACCGCTCCGACGTCGTGCACCTCATGGACGAGCTGGCACGCCAGCTTCCCGAGGGTATCTACCTCAAGCAGGTCAAGCAGGCGGCGAGCCGCGTCACGATCAACGGCTATACCCAGTCTCAGGCGCGCGTATCGACGCTCATGCGCAACCTCGAGGCCTCACCCCATCTCGAGAACGCGAACCTGGTCGAGATCAAGTCCGTCACACAGCCGATCCGGATCAACGAGTTCACGCTGAACGTGAGTCTCGAGCGGCCCAAGGAAGAGCCTGAGAAAGGGAAGCCGGCGCCGAAGAGGGCGGCGGCGAAATAATCATGACGCTAGACGAGCTCAGGCGTTTAGACCCCAAGAAAATCGGCTCCTGGCCGCCGGCACCCAAGATCGGCGTGCTGGTCATCGTCTTCGCCGTGATCGTCGGCGCGGCCTACTGGTTCGACTGGAGCGCGCAGGCGGAGCAGATCGCGGCCGAGGAAGCCAAGGAAGAGCAGCTCAAGAAGACGTTCGTCGAGAAGAAAACGGAAGCACTCGACCTGCCGCTCTACAGGAAGCAGCTTGAGGACATCGAGAAACAGTTCGGCGCGCTCCTCAAGCAACTGCCGGGCAAGTCCGAGATCGACGCGCTGCTGACCGACATCAACCAGGCCGGGCTCGGGCGGGGGCTCCAGTTCGAGCTCTTCAAGCCGGCGGCCGAAGAAACGGTCCGCGACTTTTATGCCGAGCTTCCGATCAGCATCCGCATCACCGGCACCTACCACGACCTCGGCGCATTCGCGAGCGACGTGGGCAAGCTTTCGCGCATCGTCACGCTGAACGACGTCTCTCTCACGCCGGCCAAAGACGGCGCCCTCATCATGGACGCGACGGCCAAGACGTTCCGGTATCTCGACGAGGACGAGATCGCCGCGCAGCGCAAGAAAGACAAAGACAAGAAGGGAGGCAAGTAGTGCGGCCTCTCACGCCCGCCGCGGCAGCCATCGCGCTCATGCTCCTCGCAGCCTGCGGCGGCGAGGAGCATGGCGATCTGCGCAAGTGGGTGAAGGAGCAGGAGAGCCTCCCGCACGGCAAGGTGCCGCCGCTCCCGCAAGTGAAGCCGTACGAGCCGTTCGAGTACACGTCCGCGGATCTCATCGATCCGTTCAAGGCGCGCAAGATCGAGCCGCCGAAAGGCGCGGCCGCCGGCGGGATCGCACCCGATCTGAACCGCCGGCGCGAGCCGCTCGAAGCCTATCCGCTGGAAGGCCTGCGCATGGTCGGCACGCTCGAGCAGGGCAAGCAGATGTTCGCGCTCATTCGTGCGCCGGACAACACGCTCTACAGGGTGAAGGCCGGCAACTACCTCGGACAGAATTTCGGCCGCATCGTCGCGATCTCCGAAGCCAGCGTAAAGCTGAAGGAGATCGTGCAGGACAGCGGCGGTAACTGGGAAGAAAAAGAACAGGTCCTCCTGCTCCAGGAGGAGGGCTCGGAGGCCAGGAAATGACTGCGATGACGAACTTGATGACCCGCGCGCTGCATGCGCTGTGGATGCTCGGGCTGCTGCTCGCGCTCGCTCCGGCGCATGCGCAGACCAACGCCATCGAATCGGTGCAGGTGTCACCGCAGACCGGGGGACGCGTGCTCGTGCGCGTAACGCTCAAGCAAGCGCCCGCCAACCCCCCGGCCGGATTCACCGTGCAGACGCCGCCGCGCATCGCGCTCGACTTCCCGAACACCGCGAACGCCCTCGGGCGCACGGTGCAGGAGGTTTCCGAAGGCGACCTGCGCCGCATCAACGTCGTCCAGTCCGGCGATCGCACGCGGATGGTGCTCGAGCTTTCGCGGCCGATCCGCTACGACACGCAGGTCGACGGCCGGACCGTGCTCATCACGCTGGGCGGGCCCGAAAGCGCGGTTGCGGCGTCTTCCGGCGCGCCGGTCACGCAGACCTTCGCGCAGCCGGTGCCCGGCGAGCGCAGACACGCGCTGCGTGACATCGACTTCCGGCGCGGCGCGGCTGGAGAAGGCCGCGTGGTCGTCGATCTCTCCGACAGTCAGGTCGGCATCGACATGCGCACACAAGGCCGCAGCATCGTCATCGACTTCACCAACACCGCCGTGCCGCGCAATCTCGAGCGCCGTATGGACGTGACCGACTTCGGCACGCCCGTCCAATTCATCGAATCGTTCCCGCAGGGCGGCAACGCGCGCCTGGTGATCACCCCGCGGGGGAACTGGGAGCATGCGGCGTATCAGACGGACAACCGCTTCATCATCGAAGTAAAGCAGGTGGTGGAGGACCCGAACCGGCTGGTTCGCCCGGGCTACGTCGGCGAAAAGCTTTCGCTCAATTTCCAGAACGTCGAAGTACGCGCCGTGCTGCAGGTGATCGCCGATTTCACCGGGCTCAATATCATCACGAGCGACACCGTGACCGGGAACCTCACGCTGCGTCTGAAAGACGTGCCGTGGGACCAGGCCCTGGACATCATCCTCCAGAGCAAGGGTCTCGACATGCGCAAGACCGGCAACGTCGTCTGGATCGCTCCGCGCGACGAGCTCGCGACCCGCGAGAAGCTCGCGCTCGAAGCCCAGCAGCAGATTTCGGAGCTCGAGCCGCTGCGCACCGAAACGTTCCAGTTGAATTACCAACGGGCCGAGAACTTCACGAAGATCCTTACCGACGAGAAGCAGCGCATTCTCTCGAAACGCGGCAGCGCCGTGGTCGACCCGCGCACGAACACGATCTTCATCCAGGACACCCCGTCGCGGCTCGAGGAGATCCGCAGGCTCATCCGCAAGACCGATATCGCGGTGCGTCAGGTATTGATCGAATCGCGGATCGTCGAGGCGCTGGACACCTTCAGCCGTAATCTCGGCATCCGCATGGGGTTCCACGACATGACCGGGCGGGGCAATCGGCTGTCGGGAACGGGACTGCGGTGGAATCTCGGCAGCCAGATCACCGACATGGCGCTGCACAGCGGCCAGATCGCCGAACAGGTGCCGTTCATCCCCGACGCCTTGAGTCTGAACCTTCCGGCCAACACGATACGCGGCGTGCAGCCCGGGTTCTTTTCCTTCCTGCTCTTCAATAATCAGGGCACGAAGTTCCTGAACCTCGAGCTCTCCGCGCTGCAGGCCGACGGCCGCGGCAAGGTGATCTCGAGCCCGCGCGTCATCACTGCGGACCAGGTCGAGGCGACCATCGAGCAGGGCGTGGAGATCCCGTACCAGCAGGCGACCTCCAGCGGCGCGACGAGCGTGCAATTCAAGAAAGCCACGCTGTCGCTCAAGGTGAAACCCCAGATCACGCCCGACGACAACGTGATCATGAGCCTGAATGTCCACAAGGACAGCGTAGGCGAGATCGCGGTCGCCGGGCAGCCCACGATCAACACGAACCAGGTGGTGACTGAGGTGCTCGTCGAAAACGGCGGCACCGTCGTCGTCGGTGGGATCTATATCCAGGACGAGCGCACGACGATCAACAAGATCCCGGTGCTGGGGGATCTGCCATATCTCGGATTCCTCTTCAGGCAGACGCTCAAGCAGGACAACCGCAACGAGCTGCTGATCTTCGTCACCCCTCGGATACTGAAGGAGACGCTGCGCGTCGCGCAGTAGCCGTATAACAGGACTCCGGCCCGAAGCGGCGCCTACCGGCGCCGTTTTGCGTTTTTGCGACTAAAATCCGCATGATGGCGATCGACAGCGCGGAGCTCCGCGTCACGCGCGCGCACGGTGGCAACGTCTTTCTGGTGGGCTTGATGGGCGCCGGCAAGACCTCGGTCGGCAAGCTCCTCGCGCGCCGGCTCGGCAAGACGTTCTACGACTGCGATCACGAGATCGAGCGCGCGACCGGCGTGCGCATTCCAATCATTTTCGAGATCGAGGGTGAGGCCGGGTTCCGCGCGCGCGAAAACAGGATGCTGGCCGAGCTCGTGCGCCGCCCGAACATCGTGCTCGCCACAGGCGGCGGCGCTGTTCTCGCCCCGGAGAACAGGGACATGCTCAAAGCGAACGGAACCGTGGTTTATCTCTGCGCGGCGCCCTCCGACCTCTGGCAGCGCACACGCCACGACAAGAACCGGCCGCTCCTCCAGACGGAGAAGCCGCTGGAGAAGCTGACCGCGCTCTACCGCGAGCGCGACCCGCTCTATCGCGAGGTCGCCGACGTCATCGTCGACACTGGGAGCCAGAGTCTGAGCGCGCTTACGCACCGGCTCGAGCAGCGGCTCGCGTCCGGGACCACACGTACGTGCGCACGCTGACGGTAGCGCTCGGCGAGCGCAGCTATCCGATACACATCGGGCCGGGGCTGCTCACGCACCCCGACCTCGTCGTCTCGCGCCTGCCGCAGAAGCGCGTGGCGATCGTCACCAATGCGACCGTCGCGCCGCTGTATCTCGACGCATTCGTCAACGCGCTCGCACGCGCAGGCACCGCCGCCGTGCCCATCGTGATTCCGGACGGCGAAGCGCACAAGGACTGGCGCACGCTCAATACGATACTCGACGCGCTCCTCGAGCACCGGTTCGAACGCCGGACCGCCGTGGTCGCGCTCGGCGGCGGCGTCGTCGGCGACATCGCCGGTTTCGCGGCGGCGATCTACCAGCGCGGCGTGCCGTTCGTGCAGATTCCGACGACGCTGCTCGCGCAGGTCGATTCAGCCGTAGGCGGCAAAACCGCGATCAACCATGCGCTCGGCAAGAACATGATCGGCGCGTTTTACCAGCCGCGTGTGGTGGTCGCCGACACGGACACGCTCGTCACGTTGCCGCAGCGGGAGCTCGGCGCGGGCTTGGCCGAAGTAATCAAGTACGGCCTCATCCGCGACCGTATCTTTTTCGCCTGGCTGGAGGAGAACATCGAGCACCTTGTCGCCAAGGACGCGAACGCCCTCACCTACGCCATCGAACAGTCGTGCCGCAACAAGGCCGAGGTGGTCAGCGAGGACGAACGCGAGGGCGGCGTGCGCGCGCTGCTCAATTTCGGCCACACCTTCGGACATGCGATCGAGGCCGGCACCGGGTACGGCACGTGGCTGCACGGCGAGGCCGTCGCGGCGGGAATGGTGCTTGCCGCGCGTCTGTCTGAACGCATGGGCCTGATCCACGCGGCTGACGTGAGTCGAGTCAAAGAGATTCTCGTGCGCGCGAAGCTGCCCGTCGAGGCGCCGGATCTCGGCATAGAGCGCTATCTGGGCCTCATGGGCCACGACAAAAAGGTGGAAGGCGGACAGCTCAAGTTCATCGTGCTCGACGCGATCGGCAGCGCGTCCGTCACGGAAGCGCCGGCGGACGCAGTGGCCGACGTCCTCCAGCGCCCGGTTGTGCATGCTTGAGGCGCGGGGCCGTGCCGGTTCGCGCGTGGTCGCGGCTGCGCCGGCACTCGCCTCTTACGCCTGCACGCCCGAGCACACCCGCGGACGGCGTCATGCCGAGCCCCCACCGCGCGGGCGCAGCGAATTCCAGCGCGACCGCGACCGCATCGTCCATTCGACGGCGTTCAGGCGCCTCGAATACAAGACTCAGGTGTTCGTGAACCACGAGGGCGACCTTTTCCGCACGCGGCTCACCCACAGCCTCGAGGTCGCGCAGATCGGCCGCTCGGTCGCGCGCAATCTGGGACTCAACGAGGACCTCACCGAAGCGATCGCGCTCGCGCACGATCTCGGCCACACGCCGTTCGGGCACGCCGGACAGGATGCGCTGAACGCCTGCATGCGACCGTTCGGCGGGTTCGAGCACAACCTCCAGTCGCTGCGCGTGGTCGATCTCCTCGAGCAGCGCTACGCCGCTTTCGACGGGCTGAACCTCACGTTCGAAACGCGCGAGGGCATACTGAAGCACTGCTCGGTGAAAAACGCCCGCGAGCTGGGCGCGGTCGGCGAACGCTTCCTGCAGAAACGCAGGCCGTCGCTTGAAGCGCAGATCGCGAACGTGGCCGACGAGATCGCGTACAACAATCACGACGTGGACGACGGGCTGCGCTCCGGGCTGCTCGACCTGTCCGAGCTGTGCGAGGTGGCGCTCTTCAAACGCCACCGCGCCGCCGTGCTCAAGCTCTATCCGCGGCTCACCGGCCGGCGGCTCGTGCACGAGACCGTCAGGCGCACGATCGACACCCTGGTCACCGACCTGATCGACTCCAGCGAGGCCCGCATCCGCAAACACGCGCCGGAGACGCTCGAGGACGTGCGCGCGGCGCCGGCGTTGATCGGCTTTTCGGATGCGATCCGCAAGGAACAGCTGGAGCTCAAGCGGTTCCTGCACGAGAAGCTCTACCGGCACTACCGCGTGGCGCGCATGAGCAGCAAGGCGCGCCGCATCATCACCGAGCTCTTCGACGCGTTCGTCGCCGAGCCGCGCCTGCTCCCGCCGGAATTCCAGACGCGGGCAAACGAGGACAAGGCGCGCGCGACCGCGGACTACATTGCCGGGATGACCGACCGCTACGCAATGCTCGAACACCGCCGCCTGTTCGCGATCGAAGAGGTCTGACAGGTCGGTCGCGGCGCCCGCCGCCGCGATTACTCGTTGTAGTAACCCCTTGAACTCGATAGAATTAACGGGTTTCACTCCGCGCTTGGCATCAAAGCCCCGCCCCCGGCTGGTCGAAGGGGTGTGCGGCATTGCAGCACGGCGACCAAGCGGTTGAGTCCACGCTATTTTGGAGTATTCCCGGTGAACGGTACAGGCGCCCCCGAGCGGCAGGGTCTCTACGACCCCGCGAACGAACACGATGCGTGCGGTGTCGGCTTCGTCGCGAACATCAAGGGGCGCAAGAGCCACAGCATCGTTCAGCAGGGCCTGCAGATCCTGCGCAATCTCACGCACCGGGGCGCGGTCGGCGCCGATCCGCTCGCGGGCGACGGCGCCGGTATCCTGGTCCAGATTCCGGACCCGTTTTTTCGCGAGGAGCTCGCCAAGCAGGGCGTGCGGCTGCCGCCGCTGGGTCAGTACGGCGTCGGCATGGTATTCCTGCCGCAGGAACCGGCCTCACGGCTCGCGTGCGAGTACGAGATCGAGCGCGCGATCAAGGACGAGGGTCAGGTCCTGCTCGGCTGGCGCGACGTGCCGGTCGACCCGACCGGGCTGGGCGAATCGGTGAGGAGGATCGAGCCCTTCATCCGGCAGGTGTTCATCGGACGCGGCAGGGGCGTCACCGTCACCGATGCGCTCGAGCGCAAGCTCTACATCATCCGCAAGTCCTCCGGCCACGCGATCCAGGCATTGAAGCTCGCGCATGGCAAGGAGTTTTACGTGCCGTCAATGTCGGCGCGCACCATCGTCTACAAGGGCCAGCTCCTCGCGCACCAGGTCGGCACGTACTACAAGGACCTCCAGGATCCCCGCGTCGCCTCGGCCCTCGCGCTGGTGCACCAGCGTTTCTCGACCAACACCTTCCCGACCTGGGACCTCGCGCACCCGTTCCGGCTGATCGCGCACAACGGCGAGATCAACACGCTGCGCGGCAACGTGAACTGGATACGCGCACGCCAGGGCGCGATCTCAAGCCCGATACTGGGCAGGGACCTGGACAAGGTGTGGCCGCTCATCTACGACGGGCAGTCCGATTCCGCCTCGTTCGACAACGCGTTCGAGCTGCTGGTCATGAGCGGCTACTCCGTCGCGCACGCGATGATGATGATGATCCCGGAAGCGTGGGAGAACCATCAGCACATGGACGCCTCGCGCCGCGCGTTCTACGAGTACCACGCCGCGATGATGGAGCCGTGGGACGGCCCCGCCTCGATCGCGTTTACCGACGGCCGCCAGATCGGCGCGACGCTCGACCGCAACGGCCTGCGTCCTTCGCGCTACATCGTGACCGACGAGGATCTCGTGATCATGGGCTCGGAATGCGGCTGCCTGCCCATCCCCGAAGAGCGCATCGTCAAGAAGTGGCGGCTGCAGCCGGGCAAGATGTTCCTGGTCGACCTCGAAAAAGGCCGCATCATCGACGACAAGGAGCTCAAAGACACGCTCGCCTCGGCACGTCCGTACGCGGAATGGATCGATCGCATCCGCGTGAAGCTCGACGATCTTCCGCCGCCCGCGGAGAAGCGCGCCGTACTCAACGAATCGCTGCTCGACCTGCAGCAGGCCTTCGGCTACACGCAGGAAGACGTCAAGTTCCTGATGACGCCGATGGCGGCGAACGGTGAAGAGCCGGTCGGCTCGATGGGCAACGACTCGCCGCTCGCGGTGCTCTCGGGCAAGAACAAAACGCTGTACCACTACTTCAAGCAGCTTTTCGCGCAGGTCACGAACCCGCCGATCGACCCCATCCGCGAAGAGCTCGTGACGAGCCTCGTCTCGTTCATCGGCCCCAAACCGAACCTCCTCGGCATCGACGAGATGAACCCGCCGCTGCGGCTCGAAGTCTCGCAGCCCGTGCTCGACTTCGACCAGATGGAGACGATCCGCAATATCGAGCGCCACACCGACGGCAAGTTCAGGTCGCACGAGCTCGACATCACGTATCCGCTCGCGTGGGGCAAGGAGGCGATCGAAGCGCGGCTCGCGAGTCTCGCGGCGCAAGCCGAGGACGCGGTGCGTGCGGGCTTTTCGATCATCATCATCTCCGATCGACGCGTGCATCGCGACCAGGTCGCGATTCCCGCGCTGCTCGCGCTTTCGGCGATTCACCAGCATCTGGTGAACAAGGGCTTGCGCACCTCCACCGGCCTCGTGGTGGAGACGGGCTCCGCGCGCGAAGTGCATCACTTCGCGCTCCTCGGCGGCTACGGCGCGGAGGCCGTGCATCCGTACCTTGCGCTCGACACGCTGTGTGAGCTCGCGAATGCGAACCTGCTCGGCGGCGAGATCGAGCCGAAGAAGGCGTGCAAGAACTTCGTGAAGGCGATCGGCAAGGGGCTGAAGAAAGTCATGTCCAAGATGGGGATTTCGACTTACATGTCCTACACCGGCGCGCAGATTTTCGAGGCGGTGGGGCTTTCGAAAGCGCTGGTCGAGAAGTATTTCGCCGGCACCACCTCGAACGTCGGCGGCATCGGCGTGTTCGAAGTCGCCGAGGAAGCGATCCGCGTGCATCGCGCCGCGTTCAGCCGCGATCCTACGCTGGAGGGCGCGCTCGACGCGGGGGGCGAATACGCCTGGCGCGTGCGCGGCGAAGAGCACATGTGGACGCCGGACGCGATCGCGAAGCTCCAGCACGCGGCGCGCGCGGCGAGCTACAGCACGTACAAGGAGTACGCGCAGATCATCGACGATCAGTCGCGGCGGCACATGACTTTTCGGGGACTCTTCGAGTTCCGGTTCGGCCAGTGCACGCCGGTGCCCATCGAGGAAGTCGAGCCCGCCGCCGAGATCGTCAAGCGGTTCTCGACCGGCGCGATGTCGCTCGGCTCGATCTCGACCGAAGCGCACACCACGCTCGCGGTCGCGATGAACCGGCTCGGGGGCAAATCCAATACTGGAGAAGGCGGCGAGGACCGTAACCGCTACGCGCCGGTGAAAGCGGGTGAGACGCTCGCGACGCGCCTCGGGCAGGGCACCGTCGAGAGCGATATCGAGCTTCAACCCGGCGATTCGCTCAAATCCAAGATCAAGCAGGTCGCGTCGGGCCGCTTCGGAGTGACCGCGGAGTACCTGGCGAGCGCCGAAATGCTCCAGATCAAGATGGCGCAGGGCGCCAAGCCGGGCGAAGGCGGTCAGCTACCGGGCCGCAAGGTCTCCGAGTACATCGCGCTGCTCAGGTATTCCACCCCGGGCGTGGAGCTGATCTCGCCGCCGCCGCACCACGACATC
>Ga0196977_1000382_pt1 | contig 24290 bp, 25 predicted proteins | sample S3v_1013CmetaG_FD_148634 | JGI IMG/M metagenome (GOLD analysis project Ga0196977, IMG submission 148634) | Soil microbial communities from Anza Borrego desert, Southern California, United States - S3+v_10-13C | ecosystem: Environmental > Terrestrial > Soil > Desert | place: USA: California...
GGGCGGGGTACACGGTGACCTACGGCGGGCAGTTCGAGGCGCAGCGGTCGGCGAGCCGCACGATCCTGGTCGGCGGGGCGGCGGTGCTGCTGGTGATGCTCGTGCTGCTCCAGCTCTCGACGGGATCGCTGAAGACCGCGCTGGTGGTGATGGCGAACCTGCCGCTGTCGGTGATCGGCGGGATCCTGGCGATCTCGCTGACCGGCGGCGGGAATCCCGTGTTCAACATGCTGGCGCTGGCGGGCGTGGGAGACCGGCCGTACGTCGCGCCCGTGGTGTCGATCGCGAGCATGGTCGGATTCATCACGCTGTTCGGCATCGCGGTGCGGAACGGGATCCTGCTGGTGAACCACTACGCGCACCTGGCGGCGAACGAGGGCGCGAGCCCGGAGCGCGCGGTCGTGCAGGGCTCGCTTGAGCGGCTGGCGCCGATCCTGATGACGGCGCTCTGCGCGGCCCTGGGCCTGGCCCCGCTGGCGCTCGCCATGGGGGAGCCGGGGAGCGAGCTGCTCGCGCCGCTGGCGGTGGTGGTGCTGGGGGGCCTGCTGAGCTCGACGCTGCTCAATCTCTTCGTGGTGCCGGCGGGGTACGCCGCGGCGCACGGGATTCGCGTCTCGCGGGACAGGGCGGGGCCGGGTATTGTGTGAGCGTTCGGGTACGCGGGCCGGAATTCGGCCCGAGCGGGTGGAGTCTTCGGAAAGAGGAGTTCTGGCATGCGGTCTACGCGCGAGTTGTTTCTGGCATGTGCCGCGGCGGCGGGGCTGGCGCTCGGCGGCTGCGGCGAGGCGGCCGACGATCACGACCACGGCGGGGCGGGCGAATCTCACGAGCACGGCCCCGACGGGACGGAGGGCGAGGCGCACGAAGAGGCCGGCGGCGATCACGCGCACGAGCATGATGCCGCGGGAAAGCGGGACCTCGGGAGCGCGACCGTCGGCGCGTACACGGTGCGGGCGGCGCACTACGGCGCGATCACGCCCGGCGAGGAGAGCGACGTGGATATCAGCGTGGCCGGGGGAGAGGGCGCTCCGGCCGCGGTGCGGGCGTGGATCGGCCTGGAGGACGGCTCGGGCTCGATGAAGGCCAAGGCCGAGCCGGAGGGGGCGAACTTCCACGCGCACGTGGAGGCGCCGGACCCGCTGCCGCAGGACGCGAGGCTGTGGGTGGAGATCGAGACGGCCGGGGGGGAAACGCTGGCGGGATCGTTCGGGCTGGGCGGCTGAGCGAGAGGTGCGACATGAAGACAGGATGGGTTTGGATGGGGGCGATGGTCGGCGCGATGCTCTGCGGCGCCTCCGCCTCGGCGCAAGAGGCCGAGGCACGACCGCTCTTTAACGGCGAGGACCTCGCGGGCTGGCACGCGGACGTGCCCGCGGCGGACGGGAACCCGGACGCGGGGCCGAGCTTCGTCGTGCGCGAGGGGATGCTGGTGAGCCTGGGCGACCCGCCGGGGCACCTGATCACCGACGAGGAGTTCGAGAACTACAGGCTGGACGTGGAGTACAGGTTCGCCGGCGAGGCGGGGAATTGCGGCGTGCTGGTGCACGCGTCCAAGCCGCGGGCGCTCTATGAGATGTTCCCCGCGTCGATCGAGGTGCAGATGCACAGCGGGAACGCGGGCGACTTCTGGTGCATCGGCGAGGACATCGCGGTCGAGGGGATGGCCGACCGGCGCGCCGGCGAGCCGGAGACGTGGGGCGGGGGCCCGGACGACTCGCGCCGGATCCTGAACATGACCGACGGCAGCGAGAGGCCGGTGGGCGAATGGAACCGCATGGTGATCGAGGCCGTCGGCGATCGCGTGCGGGTGTGGGTGAACGGCGAGCTCATGAACGACGGGTTCGACTGCACCGCCGAGCGGGGGCGGATCGCGATCCAGGCGGAGGGTTCGGAGGTCGAGTTCAGGACCCTGGCGCTCACACCGATCGAAGGGTTGACCGACCCGGAGGGCGGGGCGGGATGGGTGGTGGAGGAGGGCGGGGAGGCGCCGGGCGGGTGACCGGCGGGCGCGGGGGGCGGTGCGATCGGCGCCGCTCCACCGGCGCCGGGCGCTTCAGGCGTTCACGAGCAGGTTGTAGTCGCCGTTGGGATTGCGCCACCCGCCGACGAGGATGAAGTAGGCTTCTCCCGCGGCGGCGGTGAAGGAGAGCGTCTCGTCCCCTCCGGTGGGCTTGGCGTTGCGGCGCGGCTCGACGAGATTGCGCCCGGAATCGTAGATCTCGAACCAGCCGTCGAACCCCGCCACCACGTTGAGCGTGATCGAGACAAGCCCCGCGCCGGGCGCGACGAAGCGGAACAGGTCGGTGTCGCGCGCGAGCTCGAGCACGCCGGCGCGGGCCCCATTGCCGGAGCCGTCGAGCGGGATGCTGGTCGCGGCGGCCCAGGCGCCGGCGTCGGCGTGGTCGTCGATCGCCTCGACGAGCAGGGTGTACCCGCCGCTGGGGTGGCGCCAGCCGGTGACCACGAGGAAGTACGTGACGCCCTGCTCGACGCCGACCTGGATGGTCTCGTCGCCGCCGGGGCCGCGCTCGTTCCTCACCTTCAGGAACTGATGCTGCTCGTCGTACACCCAGAGCTTCCCGTCGAAGTTGCTCGCCACGTCCAGGCGGAGCTCGGCGGTGCCGGTGCGGGTCGCCTCGAAGGTGAAGAGGTCGGAATCGGCGTTGGACTCGAGGGTGCCCGGCGCGCTTCCGGAGTGGACGGAGTCGAGCGGGATGGGCGTCGCGAACTCCCAGTGGCCATAGTCGGCGTGATCGTCCACGGCCTCGACTCGGAGCATGTACGCGCCGCCCGGAGCGCGCGAGCCGTCGACCAGGACGAAGTACTTCGACCCCTGGACGACCGCGACCTCCACTGTCTCGTCGACGCCGGCGGCGCCGGAGTTCCTGACCTTGAGGAACTCGTGCGCGGCGTCGTACACCCAGACGCGTCCGTCGAAGGTGTCGGCGACATCGAGGCGCAGCTGGGCGGTGCCGGAGCGGGTGGCGACGAAGGAGAAGAGGTCCGAGTCGCCGTTCTCCTCGATGACGCCCGGGTGTCCGCCGAAGCCGAGAGAGTCCAGCGGGATCGACTGCGCCGCGGGCCAGACGCCGTAGTCGGCGTGGTCGTCGATGCCGTCGACGACCACGGTATAGTCGCCGTTGGGCACGCGCCAGCCGTCGATCATCACGAAGTACGTCTGCCCGGCGTCCACCTGGAATTCGAGGGTCTCGTCACCGCCAGGGCCGCGCTCGTTGCGCACCTTCAGGAACTCATGATCGCCGCCATACGCCCAGAGCTTCCCGTCGAACCCCGCGCCGGTCTCGAGCCGGAGCTGCGCGGCGCCGGAGCGCGAGGCGGTGAATGAGAAGAGGTCGGAATCGCCGGGGACCTCCAGCTCGCCGGAATCGGAGCCGAAGCCCAGTGAATTCAGGGCGATGACGGTGGCCTCGTCCCACTGGTTCCAGTTCGCGTGGTCGTCCACGTGGTCGCGGGCGCCGTCGCCGTCCATCAGCCGCCGCTCCTCGAGGCGCTCAAAGTGCGTGCGGGGGTCGGTGGCGGTGTGGGGGAGGGATCGGCTCGGTGCGCCCTGCATGACGTGCTCCTTGGATCGCCGTGGGCGGCAGCCCCGCGCGGAGCGAGCGGCGGTGCTCCTCGGCCGCCGGCCCGCTGCGCAAATATACACCCCGGGCCGGCGAGATCACGCCTTCGGAAACTAAAGTTTCGTTCACGCAGCGTTGCCAGGGGAGCGCCCGGGCCGGGATCAGGAGCTGCCTTGGCCCGTCGCGTTGGGCTCCAGCGGGATCGCGACCGCCCGCAGGCGCGCCCGGGCGCGGAAGCGCGCCGCCTGGGCGACCGCGCCGGTCACAGGGAACGCGAACGCGGCGATGGTCGTGATCCGGCCCGCGCTGGGCTCCAGCTCCGGCGGCAGGAAGTACGCCTCCACGCCCGGGAGGGGGACGGTGCTGCGCATCATCTCGGCGACGGCCAGGAGCATCGGCACCGGTGCGCAGGGCATGCCGACATACATGGCGGCGGCGAAGAGCTCGAAGGCGGCGAGCAGGATCATCATCGTGAAGAACGGCACCATCCAGAGCAGGAACAGGGAGACCCCGAAGACGCGCATGCCGAGGGACTCGCGCATGCCCTGCACCAGGAGGGACGACCCGACGACGATCGCGATGAGGACGGCGACCGAGCGGGGGCTGGGGCCGTGCTGGTAGTAGTCGGCGCGGGCGCCCGCCTGCACGAGCACGAGCCCGCCGGCGGCGAGGGCGATCGCGAGCATCGCCAGCGCAAGCGGCAGGCTGGAGGCCGCGTCGCTGTTGATCGGCAGGCGGGCGCGTCCGCGCTTCTGGGCGCGGCGCCAGCCTTCGATGGTGGTGTGGCGCGAGGGGCTGACGGCGGTGACGATCGCGACGTAGGCCGCGCCGACGATGACGACGAGGATCGAGAGGAGCAGCTGGAGCGTCTCCGGCGCCCGGTGCTCGAGCCGGAGCGCCTCGTTGAACGGCTCGAAGACGCGCCGGTAGGCGTCCTCCTGGACGATCACGGCCCAGATGCTGCCCATCAGGAAGACGACGACGCCCGCGAACACGACCAGGGCGCCGGTCTTCGAGAAGAGGTGGGCCGCGGGGTTCCGCCACTTGCGGTGGGCGACGGAGAACATCGTGGCGATGAGGAAGCCCTGGACGACGAGGGTGTAGACGGTCGGGTGGACGAGCCCGGCGAAGAGAGGCACGTCGCGGAAGCTATCGATGCCGCTGGCCTCGGCCGGGGCGCGGAGGTGCTCGGGCAGTTCCTGCTGGAGCAGGCCGAAGAAGGTGGGCCGGATCGTGAGGAACTCGAAGAGGGTGATGCCGACGCGCGAGAGGTTGGGCAGCACGAAGTAGAGCACGGCGACGAGGCCGATGGAGACCATCGACGCGAAGCGCGGCTTGGGGGCCACCATGCCGGCGACGAGCCCCGTCATGTGGTAGACCCACACGGACGTGAAGAAGACCGCGTAGAAGTGCGCGAGCGTGAGCAGGCTGAAACCGCTGATAGCGACCGCGGCCGCGACGATCGGGAGCGTCAGGGCGAAGAGCGCGTACTCGCGCACGGGAAGCCCGAAGAGATACCCCAGGATCTTCGAGGCGGGGCTCATCGGGGTCATGCGCTGGTAGTCGAGCAGGCCCTCGTCGCGCTCCTGCGCCACCCCGGCCGCCACGGCCCCGGTGCCGAAGACCATGAGCAGGACCGCCTGGATCACGACGATCGCGGGCAGCACCGCCTTGGCGGCGTCGGTGCGCGTGGTGAACTCGCGCTCGGACATGGTGGTGTAGATGATGAGGGCGACGAAGAGCGAGACGGTGATCGTGACGACGCCCCAGCTGATCATGTGCTTGGGGCGCATGCGGGCGCGGGCGCTCTTCTGCCAGACGGGGTTGATGCCCCGGGGCAGGCGCGGCGCGAGCGGGGCGGCGGGCGGGCCGGTCATGAGACCTCCGAGGCGCCGACGTGGAGGAGGACGTCCTCGACGCCGCGCCGGCGCTCGAAGAAGCCCTTAACGCGCACGCCGCGCGAGACGAGTGCGGCGAGCAGGTCCGCCATCGCCTCGTCGCCGGCGGTGGTCTCGAAGCTGCAGCGCCCGTTGTCCGTCTGGAGGTCGGCGACGCCGGCGAGGTCGCCGAGCGCCTCCAGCACCGCCGCGGCGGAGTCGGCGGGCCCGATCGTCTCGATCGTGAAGCGGCGCGCGCGATTGAGCCCGGCGACGATCGTGTCGATGTCGCCGTCGAGGACGAGGCGGCCCTTCTCCATGATCCCGATCGAGGTGCAGAACTCGCTGAGCTCGTTCAGGATGTGCGAGGAGACCACGACCGTCTTGCCGCGAGCGCCCAGCTCGCGCAGAAGGTTCCGGAGATCGACGCGGGCCAGCGGGTCGAGGCCGCTGGCCGGCTCGTCGAGCAGGAGCACGCTCGGGTCGTGGAGCAGCGTTTTGGCGAGCACCAGCCGCTGGGTCATGCCGCGGCTGAGAGTGCCGGCCATGGCGTCGCGCTTGGTCTGGAGGCGGACGAGCTCGATGCACTGCTCGATGCGGGCCCGCCGGTCGCGCCGGTCCAGGAAATAGGCCCGGGCGAAGAGGTCAAGGAACTCCCAGCAGCGGAGGTCCTTGTAGACGGGCGCGAGGTCGGGCATGTAGCCGATGGTGCGCCGGACGGCGCCGACGTCCTCGCGGATATCCAGCCCGGCGATCCGCGCCTCGCCATACGTGGGCTCGCGCAGCGTGGCGAGCACGCTGATGAGGCTGGTCTTGCCGGCGCCGTTAGGCCCGATAAGCCCGAAGACTTGCCCGGGAGCGATCGAGACAGTCAGGTCGCGCACGGCGGTCACGTCGCCGTAGTCCACGCGGATGTCCTTGGTCTCGATCACGGCGCGGGCCTCCGGGAGGGACAGCGATTATTGGGAGGGAGAGCCGAGGCGTTCAGCATCGCGATCCCGGCGGGAGGGGTTCTCACTCGGCTCGGTCCATCGGCGTTCGTGCCGACCGGGGCGCCGCAGCGCCGGACGGTCGCGCCGGTAGGCCTTCCGGCACGCCGCCGGGCCGGTCGCGACGACCGGAACAACGACGACGAGAACGCCCGAAAGGTTCGCCCGCGGGCGGTGCGAGTGCGCGGGCCGGCGCCGTGGCGAGGCACTACTCGGGAGCGCACGCTCTCCCCGCCGCGGCCGGCGCGAGGTGGCTGGACGCTCCTCTCCCGGGCAACATCGAGCGGGCGCCGGCGGGTGCGTCCGGCAAGCGGAGGAAGTCGGCGAGGGTCGCCGCGACGTCGGCGAACGTGTCGCGGAGGCCGAGGGGGGCCGCCACGCCCCGGTGCCCCAGCAGGATCGGCACCTCCTCACGGGTGTGATCCGTCCCGTGAAAGGTCGGGTCGTTGCCGTGGTCGGCGGTGACGATGAGGAGGTCGTCGCGCTTCACGTGCGGGAGGAAGCCGGCGAGCCATGCGTCGAAGTCCGCCAGAGCCGCGGCGTATCCGGCGGCGTCGCGCCGGTGGCCGTAGAGGGTGTCGAAATCGACAAGGTTCGCGAACACCACGCCGCGGTCGGTCTCGCGCCAGACGCCTTCGATCACGTCCAGTCCCTCGGCGTTGGAGGCGGTCGGGTGGGATTCGGTAACGCCCCGCACGTCGAAGAGGTCGGCGATCTTTCCTATCGCTTTCACCGGCAAGGCGGCCTGCGCCACCGCGTCGAGCACCGTCCGGGGCGGCCGGATCGAGAAGTCGTGCCGGTGGGCGGTGCGCGTGAATCCCCCGGGCTTGCCGACGAAGGGGCGGGCGATCACCCGCCCGATCTGGTACGCATCGGCGTGGCGGCGCGCGATGCGGCAGATGTCGTAAAGCCGCTCCAGCGGGACCACCTCCTCGTGGGCCGCGACCTGCAGCACCGAGTCTGCGGAGGTATAGAGGATGAGCCGGCCCGAGCGCAGGTGCTCCGGGCCGAGGTCATCGATGATCGCCGTCCCGCTGGCGGCGCGGTTGCCGATGAACTCGACCCCCGCCTCCCGCTCGATGGCGCCGACCAGGGCCGGCGGGAAGCGATCGAAAAGCCCGAGGGGCTCGGCGAGGGCGGCGCCGGCGAGCTCCCAATGGCCCGTGGTGCTGTCCTTGCCGACCGATCGCTCGCGCATGCGCCCCCACGATGCGCGCGGCGCCGGGTGCGGATCGCGCCCCACGACGTGCCCGAGCCCGAGCGACCACAGGCAGGGCAGGCGCAGGTCCGGGAAGCGGTCGAGGATGTGGCCGAGCGTGTCGGCGCCCTCGTCGCCGTAGGCGGCGGCGTCGGGAGCGGCCCCCACGCCGACGCTGTCGAGAACGATGAGCAGTGCGCGCATGAGGGGCACTCACGGGGTGGCGGCGTGTGCGGGGGAGGGCTCGCGGCCGGCGGCGGCGAGGCGCTCGAGCGCGGGGCGGTGTCCGCGCCAGTGCTCGGCCATCCACGCGTCGGCGGGCCGGCCGTCGTACTCCCAGGGGATGTGGCGCGCATTGAGGCCGACGAAGTGCGCACCGCAGCGGCCGAGGTGCGGCAGGTGCGGGTGGAAGGGAGAACAGACGGTGACTTCCTCGATCGTGACCGTCTCGAATTCGGACGCTCGCGACAGGGCCGCCGCCTGGAGGCCCTGCTCATCCAGCTCGGAGGTGAGCCGGACGGGCCCGCCGTGCTCGCGCGCGGCATCGGCGAGCGCGGCGAGAAGCGCGGCCTTGAAGTCGAAATCTTTCGGCAGGCCCCGTATGCCCGAGTTGAGCGGGCGGGCGGGACAGACCGGGGCGAAGCGGCCGAAGCACGGGCGCACGTCCTCCGCCAGCGCGCAGGGCGCCCGCGTCGGGCCCGTCGCGGCGCGGTCGAGCACCGCGGGCAGCTCCCAGAGGATGCAGTCGTTGTCGAGCGCGATCTCGTATCGGTCGGGGAAGGCGCGGAGCGGCGCGAGCTTCCAGCCGACCCCCTGGGCCATTTCGGAGTCCATGTGCGGGCGGAGGAACTCGGGCACGTCGGCGCGCGTGCACACCCGCCAACACACCCCGCGCGGGACCGGACCGATGCGGCGCTGCGCCAGCCCGAGCGGGATGGAGTTCACGCACACGACGTACGCGGCACGGTCGCCGAGCAGGCGCATTGCGCCGAGGATCGACAGCCGGAGCGCCTCGAACCCCCGGCCGCTGACGTCGCCCACTGTCCAGCGTACCCCGATCATCTGCGTTCACCCCCGGCCCTGCGCGCTCCGGCCCGGCGATTGAGAGGCGGAGCGTCTGGCGGCGCGCCTGCGCATGAGCCACACCGGTTCCTCGGGCCCATCGGCGGTGGGACCCAGCCCGTGGTGATCGCGGCCCACGAGCCCGACGCACTCGTACCCGAGCCGCTCGTACAGGTTGCTTGCTTCAACAGCATGGGCTCGGCTCACTGGGGTGCTCGCTGGATCGCCGCGGCGGGCGCGGCGCCGACTGGCGCGGGGGCCGGGCGAGCTTGCAGGGTCGGCGCGTAGCGGCGGACCATCTCCGCGCAGAACTCGGCATACTCCTCGGGCCGCTGGGGCGGGCTCGTGTGGTGGGGGGCGATCCCGCGGTGCTCGGGGGTGAAGCAGAACGTGACGGTGACGTCGAACTCCGCGAGCGCCTCCATCTGCCGATCGAACCACTCGAGCGCGCCCTCGCGGTATCGGTCGGCCCAGCTCAGCCCCGTGCGGAGATACGTGACGCCCAGCCGGCGCATCCACTCCACGGCCGAGTCCAGGCGGTGGTCCTGAAAGTGGAACCATTGGCAGATGCCGATCTCGGGCGTGCAGCGCTCGAACGCGCGCAGCGCGGGCTTCGGCGTGCCGTCCTCACGGATGAGCCCCATGTAGAAGTGCCGGTAGTAGGCGGAGCCCTCGGCTTCCCGGTGCCGAGTGGTGGCGGGCCAGGCCTTGGGCAGGTCGAAGAGGCTGTACCAGTGGATCCGAGGCGCGCGGTCCTTGAGCAGCGCGGCGGTCCGCGTCATGCCCCAGGCCTGCACCTCCTCGGAGCCGAAGCTCGACACGCCGACCTCGGACACCCAGACCGGCAGGCCGGTGACGGCGCGGATCTCTCCGAGCTTGCCCGGCCAGTCGTCGATCTGCCAGTGGTTCCAGTCGAGCGGGAAGCCGTGGACCGCGACGGCATCCACGGCGTCGAGCACGCCGAACTTCTGCATGCGCTCCACGAAGGCGGGATCGATCGGCGACATGCCGCCGAGCACGCGGGTCAGGCCCGGGCTCTCCGCGGCGACGGCGGCCGATGCACGCGTGACCATCTCCGCGAACATGGACCACTCGGAGTCGATGCCGAAATCCCAGTGGGACTTGTTGTTTGGCTCGTTCCAGAACATCACGGCTTCGAGCATGGCTCTATCTCTCCGCCGCGAGGGCCTTGGGACCGGAGCGCACGCGCCCGGCGGCTTCGACGGTGAAGACCGGGTCGGACGCGGGCCGGCTCGTCAGCAGCGCGATCGCCTCGCGGTATCCATTGAGGGTCCCGACATCGACGTAGGCCTCGCCCGCACGGACGCCCCACGCCTGACCGCCGCGAGCGAGGTACTCATTCACGAGGGTGCCGATGTACTCGTCGTGGCGCGCGGGCTCGCACCAGAGCGCATGCAGCTCGTGGAGGACCCAGGCCGGCATCTTGAACGCGCCCCAGATCCAGTTGGAGGCGGCGTGGGCCTGCTTGACCTGGATCTCGGCGACGGCCCCGTCGTCGGAGGTCACGACCGCGTCGAAGAACTCGGGGTGCTCGACGGGGAAAAGGAGGAAGCTGAGGCGGTCGTCGGGGAGGCCTGCCAGGCCGTCGGCGGGGAACCAGATCGTGTCGGGCAGGCCGATGAGCACGGGCTCCGCCGACTCGTCGATGAGCGGCAGCGCGCGGAAGATGGCGTCGCACAGCCCGCCGGGGCGGGGCTGCACGACGTACGCCAGGTCAGCCGGGCCGACGCGGGCGCCGTAGTAGTTCAGGATGTCGGACTTGCCCGGCGCGATCACGCAGCACAGGCGGGTCGCACCCGCGACGATCATGCGCTCGATCAGATACTCGCTGACGGCGCGCGGCCGCTCCGTGCCGTCCTCGATCTGGCTGCCGACCGGCAGCAGCTCCTTCGAGAAGGCGAGCGGCTGGATCCGGCTGCCGAGGCCCGCGGCCGGGATGATGCCCCACATCGCTCAGCCCTCCCGCGTCCGGTTGTCGTCGGCGCACCCGACCGGGGCGTCCGCGCCGTCGGAGGCGGCGCGCTCGAGCGCGTCGAGCAGGTCGCCGGCGCGCCGGTCGGCGGTGTGCTGCTCGAGCGTGCGCTGCCGCGCTGCGCGCGCTATCCGGGCGAGCTCGGCGTCCGAGGTCTCGACCGCCGCGACCGCGTCTGCGGCGGTGCGCGCGATGAGGACCTCCTCGCCGGGCTGGAAGAAGGCGTCCAGACCCTCCCACCAGTCGGTCAGGACCGGCGCGCCGCACGCCGCGGCCTCGAACAGCCGCCCGGAGGGGCAGTACCCCATCTCCGCCATCGCTCGGCGCGTGACGTTGAGCGTGAGGCGCGACGAGGAAAAGAACGCCGGGTGCAGCCCGGGCGGCATGTGCCGCACGAAGAAGATGTTGGAGGTCCAGGGGAACTCCTGCGGGTACTGCGCGCCGCCGATCAGGAACTTGCGGCGCGGCAGGCGCCTGGCGGGCTCGACGAAGAGCGCTTCGAGGGCGGCCTGCCGGTCCGCGGCGTAGGTGCCGAGGTATGACAGGTCGGAGCGGTACGCGGGGTCGGCGTCGACCGGCTTGTGCGCGTCGGGATCGACGCTGCCGTAGAGCGGCGCCACGCGTCTGGCCCCAAGGTCGGTGCGGAGGGCGTCGAGCGCCGCGCCGCCGGTGTAGCTGAGCACCAGGTCGTAGTCGGCGAGCCCGCGCGGGCCGATGTACGAGAGCTCCTCGCCAGAGCGGAGCCGGTCGAGCGTCACGGGCGTGTCGAGGTCGTAGAACACCCGGAGCCTCGCGGCGGACGAGAGCGCCATCTCGGCGGCGGCGATCCCGTCGGGGCAGTACGACGTGACGATCGCCACGTCGGCATCGGCGAGGTGTGAGCGGGCGTAGGGCGCGATCTCGTCAAGGCTCGGGTAGAGGCACAGCTCGCAGCATTCGTCGATGCCGCTGGGGAGGTCGCGGTGGGCCGCGTAGTAGTGGACGTCGCGCTCGAAGAAGACGATATGGCAGTGGCGGCGCGCGAGAGCGCGGCAGAGAGCGCGCCAGAGGGTCGCGTGACCGTTGCCCCAGCTGGAGCTCATGGTCAGGCCGAAGATGACGAGCTTCATCCTACCTCTCCGGGCGGGGCGTTCCGTTGAGGGTCTTGCTCTTGTCGGGCTCGCAGAGCACGGTGGCGCGATCGCCGTTGAGCAGGGGGGCTCGCGAGGGCGTGCGCGGGGGCTGGACGGGTTGCGGAGGCCTCGCGGGAGCGTCGCCCCGGATAAAGGCCTCGGTATGCGTCCGCGCCTCGTCGTCCGTGAACTGTCGCGGGGGTGACTTCATGAAGTAGCTGGAGGGGCCCACGAGCGCGCCGCCGACGCCGCGGTCGAGCGCGAGGCGGGCGCAGCGGATCGCGTCGATAACGACGCCCGCGGAGTTGGGCGAGTCCCACACCTCGAGCTTGACCTCGCAGGAGATGGGCACGTTGCCGAAGGTGGTGCCCTCCATGCGGATGTGGCAGAACTTGCGGTCCTCGAGCCAGGGGACGTAGTCGCTGGGGCCGATGTGGATGTCGTCGGCCTCGAGGGCGTGGCCAACCTGGCTCTTGACCGAGCGAGTCTTGCTGATGCGCTTGAGCTCGAGGCGGTCGCGCTCGAGCATGTTCATGAAGTCGGCGTTGCCGCCGAAGTTGAGTTGGTAGGTGCGGTCGAGGCGCACGCCGCGGGAGCGGAACAGGTTCGCGAGCATGCGGTGGGTGATGGTGGCGCCGACCTGCGACTTGATGTCGTCGCCGATGAGGGGGAGGTTGCTGTCGGCGAACCGGTCCTGCCACGCGCGCGAGGACGCGATGAAGACGGGGATGCAGTTGACGAAGGCGCAGCCCGCGGCAAGGGCCTGCTCCGCGTACCACTCGGTGGCGCGCTCGGCGCCGACTGGGAGATACGAGACGAGCACCTCGGCCCCGCGCTCGCGCAGCACGCGGGCGACGTCGGCGGGCTTCCCTGGGGCCTCGCGCACGACTTGGCGGAGATAGCGGCCGAGCCCGTCCATGGTGGGGCCGCGCTGGACCTTAACGCCGGTGGCCGGGACATCGGCGAAGCGGAACGTGTTGTTGGGCGGGGCGGCGATCGCCTCGGCGATGTCGCGTCCGACTTTCGCGTCGGAGACGTCGAAGCCCGCGACGAACTCGACGTCGCGCACGTGGTAGCCACCCAGGGACACGTGCATGAGGCCGGGGACGAACTCGTCCTCCTTGGCGTCTCGGTAGAAGTGCACCCCCTGGATGAGCGACGACGCGCAGTTGCCGAGCCCGACGATCGCCACCCGGATGCTGTCGCTCTTCATGCCCCGTGCCTTCGCTGGAGAGCCGCCGCGGACGCCCGAACGCCCGCGCCGCTGGGTGGAAATGGCCAGCGGCGGACGACGTACTCTGGTTGACTGGAACGACGGTAATGGAGGGCGGTGATTGCGCGGTGAGCGCATGGTGAAAGCGGCCTGAGGGAGAGGGCGGGGATCACGCAGATGGAGGGACGTCATGCGGAGTCTGCCGCCTTTGGCGGAAAGGCGGTTCTGGGCTGGGAGGGTTTCAGCGCCGGGTCGCACGAGCGCCGCCGAGCGTGGTGATCGGGTTGGTCACCAGCTCCTGGGTGCGGCGGAGGCCGTCGTCGTACAGGAGCTCTGGCGGTGGTCCTTGCCGCTACTCCACGGCTTCTGCACGCTGAAGAGCCGGCCCAGCGCGCGTAGGCCATGTACAGCTTCCAAGCGCCGGGAGTCCCGTCGTCGGTTGCCGGGAGCGTCGAAGTTCAGCGAGCCCCGCTCGTGTACGGCCGCGCGGCGGTTAAGGCGTCGTACTGGTACCAATAGGCGTGATCGGCGACGAGGTTGCCGGCGAGGTCATGGACTGTGGGGCACTGCCGTCGGCGTGCTCCCCGTGTCGGTCGTGACGCTGTCGAGCCGGTTGCGCTGGCCGGTCGCGTGCTCCTTGGCCGCGATCAGCTCGTAGAGGCCGTCGTCGTCGGAGTCCTGCCTCGACCCCGCCGGAGTTGAGGTACTCTCCCAGCCCGTCGGTCGGGCCCGCGCCCTCCGTTCAGTTGCCCCGCGTGTCCAACCCCCACAAGACCCGCCTCGGGATCGCCGACGCCGAGTAGTCGATGCCGTCTTTGGTGGAGTTCAGGATGCCGCGTTCGGCCGAGCGGAGTCTCGAGAGGGGGTCGTAGCCGTACACCCACGAGTGGGTGTTGCTGGCGTTCACTGGTCGACCGGCGCGTAGTGCCGGTTGCCAGCCGCCCTGAGGAGACACACCCGCGGTACGACCGCAGCGAGCGACACGTAATTGCGTGGACCGACTGTGCCGCCGTTCATGACGCACACATTCCGTGCTGTCATGCGAAGATGATCGGCACGAGCTCCAGGTCCCGGATCTTCTTCTTTGCAAGCGCGCGGCCCAGATCACCGCGCAGCCAGAGCCTGCGCTCAGGATAGCTGATGATCCTGCCGTCAGGGAATCGCTCGATGCCACCCTCCCACACTGGGCAAAGCGAGGCCGCTGGCAGCCTGACCTTGTTCAGAGCACTCTCTCGCGCCGTGAAGCAGACGCCGCTGATCGGGCCCGGAAGAGCCTCCCCTCGAACCGCTCCGCACTCGGGACACTCTATCCGCTTCACACGACGCTCCACGATCGCGCTTTCGGGCACAACGAACTCCGGAACGATCTGGAGCCAGCGCTCCTTCAGCTTTATCTTCCCGATCGTCTCGATCTCCAGCAACGGCAACTCGTCGCTGCACTCTTCCGACAGCTCACCGGCCAGTTGCTCAGTTAGCATAAAAAAGGCATTGTCTCCAATCCAGATGCTAGCGCACTTGCCCGCCTTGTTGAGATCACTTGCTGGAAGCCGGAGCGGGCAATTCTGTCTTGTTCCAGCCCCACAGGCTGCACACGCGTCGCTCTGGTCCACGTCCATGATATGCGTGACACTCGCGATGTCGTCGCGCCCCATAGGGAAGTCGATGTCACGGCCTGTGTGAATAATGCCAAACAATGGCGCATGGGCGAAGTCGACCGGCGAGTACACATCCTGAATGAAATTCGCGTGCCAATCCGAAGTGACAAGCTTCGCCTTGACCGTGGCCACAATCTCATCGCGCCAGGATTCGTCGCCAAGTGGGACGAGCATTTTGAACCACGGTGTCTTTATCCCATACTGTTGCTCAAGAACATAGCCCTTCTCTCTCCAGCTCTGCATCCGTGCGGCCAGCGCGCTTGACACCTTACCTACCGGATGAAAGGAGATTTCCAGATACTCTTGCATGCGCTCGTCAATTGAACATCTTAGCGATTGCGGCGATCCAATCGTCCTGGGGGGGCTGGCACCGACCTTGTGCCACCGATCTCTGCTTTGAGAGGTCGGTGCTTCCCTCGTTGACCGGCCTCAGTCCCATTTGAAGCCCTCCCATCCGGCCTATGCCGCGGGGTCTCCCGGCGGCGGGTCGCACGGGAACTCCCCCTCCCGCTCTCCCATCCACCAGCGCACGCTGGACCACTCCCAATCCTCCGGCCTCTCACCAGGCCCCCGCTCGACCGGGTTGCGGTGGATGTACCGCACCTCGCGGCGGAACTCGTGCTCGTCGCGCACATTCCGGTCGAAGCCGCCCCCCTTCTGCCAGTATCGCGGCCGGCCATGCGCGTCCACGATCCGGACGAGGATCGGGGCGTCGATCTCCCGCCAACGCGCGAGGACGCGCACCGAGACGGAGAGCTTGAGCGACTTGAGGGCGGGCGCGAGCTCGCCGTGCTCCGGCGCGCGGAGGAGCGGGTGCACATGCTCGGGCATCAGCACCCATGCGAAGATCCCGAGCGAGAACTCGGCACCGACGCCGGCCAGGGCTTCCAAGAAGAGACGGCAGATCTCAGGGTTGTCGAGGAGGGGGAGACGCCGCTGGCAGGAGAAGGTGATGAAGCGCACACCGCCGGGCTCCTCGCGGCGGCGCATCCGCTTGCGGTGGGGCGATGGGATCCGCACGGGGTCAGCATACCTCGGACGTTCGGCGGAGGAGACGAAGGAGCACCGACCTTTCAGAGCAAACGTCGGTGGCACGGGTTGATGCCAGCCCGCCACGTGGTCGGTGTCCCCCGCCCTCTCGGGACGCCTACCCAATTATCCAGTCGATCAACTTCGCCGTCAGGAAACAAGTCTCGATGTTCCTGCGGAATGCGGTGGTGAACTTGGTAGTCAGCGGGAAACGCTTTACCCGTCGACTCCTCGTACGCCTCCTTGAATATCTTACGATAATCGCGGCTATGCGCCCACAGCCCGCCCTCGCCGACGTAATACGTGGGCGTGAGGGGGATCGACAGATTGTGGACCGGGACGCGTTCGCCGTCGAAGGCCAGCGAGACGACCTCGGCTTCGCCCCGCGATGGCGGGACGCCCGTCACCGGGCCGCAGCAGGTCGGCCCACCCGTCGCGGTTGCCGTGCGACTCCAGAACTGCGACCAGCGGCGTGACTCATGGCGCACCAAAGCTCCGCGGCGTCCAAATCATCTCGGGTAGCGACAGCAATCCAGATGTCGAGACTAGCGCCGACCCGTTCGCGACGGGAATCCCCCAGCACGCATTAGGCAGCGCAGCTTGCCCGATCAATGATCCATCACGCGGGTCTATGAGCACCCCTTCGATCGGTATTCCCCCTTTCTTGGGCCACTGGAGTGCGAAGAGCCATGAGGAGTCGGGCGCTCTGCTCAGGCACTGGAATCCTCGGTCGCGCCCTTCGCCCGAGCCCTGGAACCGAACGACTTCGCCATCCGGCGCTCGACGCCAGAGCTCGTTTCCGTGCAGGTCCATGGCGAGGATCTCTCCCCATTGAAGCTCCGAGAGCGCTAGCCATGAGTCGCCGAATGCCGCTCCCGCAATGCTGCGGCTACCGGTCTCTCGCCGAATGATGGCTGTCTCTCGAGAAAGCGAACCGCGGAGTTCCAAGACATATTTACTAGCACGCCTTCGAGGACCCACCGCTCGCAGAAGCACAAGGATCGGTCTCGTGCTGTCAGCGATGGCATAAACGACACCACCTAGCGTGCCCATGGCCTCACCCGTCTCTGCGTCGATCTCGGCGAGCTCGCCGGAGAGCTGGAGAATCAAGAAGCTATCGTTATCCAGGCACAGAATCTCAGACACCTCACTGTATCCGTCGAGCTCCCAAATAAGAGCCCCGCTTCGCCAGTCGTACGCGGCAATGCGCCCTTCGAAATATGCAACCGCCACAACATCCCTTGAGGGCAACATCGCCGCCGTCGCCCCGATTCTCATCTTTGCGCTCAAGACGGGGCCAAGAGGCGCACCGTCCAAGCTCGAGACGAAGCAAGAGTCATCGCCAAGTACGACGAGCACATCGTTGCGATGCACGTCGCCGAATAGTTGGGCACACTGAGTATCTGCCATGTTGTCATCCATGAGTTCAGAGACCGTTGAAAGTCACGCCAAACTCGATCTTGAGTTGCGCAAGGACGTTCTCAACGTCCTACCGAGTTGCGTTTCCATGCGTCTTGAGCCACTCCTTCCATCGGTTGTTCCGTGCACTTGCGAGTCCCGTGCCCTTCCGGTGAATCCGCTTGTACCAGTCCCTACCGAGCTGCGCACCTATCGACTCTAGCTCCTCCTTCGAGAACCATTTTTGAAATTGTGGCCAGAGTTGCTTTGGATAGAAATGATGGAATTCAAACAGATGGCATGCCTTGCCATTGTGCACCAGAACCCCATCGTCGCCGACGAAGTAGTCGTGCAGGCTTTCGACTTCCATATTGTAGACGGTCGTGCGAGTTCCCGTGGAGGTGACGGACTCGACTAGTGCTTCGCCCAGCACGGTCTCGACGTGCTCACCCGGCTCGAGACTGCCCGCCTCCACCCAGCCCCACTCCAGCGAATAGAACGGATGCTCCTCGGACGTCTGGAAGACTTGCTGGCCGTTCGTCGAAACCACCGCGACGAGCACGAGGGGCGCCGCCCCGCGGGTGAACGTGCTGAGCACGCGTTGGAGCGTGGTGTCCCCCGTTTCTACGTCGCGCGCAAAGACGAGATCACCGTCTTGAATCTGCTCGATCGGTACTCGGCCACGCGCGGTCCACACCGGTGTTCCCGCTTCGAAGCACCCGCATGCCCGCGTGAGGAACTTCAGCGCACGCTCGGCCAGTCCAAATGACATGTAGTTGTAAGCTCGAAAGATTGCGCGCCCGAAGGTGCCCGCATACTGCTTGGCCGCACTCCAGGCGCTAGCGCCGATTCTGCCCAAGAAGCCGCCAAGCTTTCCAACAAGCTTGCCGCTCGGGATTAGCCCCAGCGCGAGGCCAAGAGCGAGCTCGCCACCCGTTGTTTCTCCGAGCGCGTGAAGTGCTAACTCGCCGACGACTGCCCCACGACGCGGGCAACGGGATTGCCCAACCCGTCGTCGCCGCCGAGGTCGCACATGGCAACCAGGTCGCCGCCGGCGTCCTGGATGGCCCAGGCTTCGGCGCCGCTCTGGTTGTACTGGACGAGCAGCTCGTCGAAGCCGTTGTCGCCGGGGCCCCAGACGTACTCGCGCTGGACGGTGCCGAGGACGGCCCCGCCGCCGCCGCCACCGCTCATCTCGAGCTGGCCCTGCTCGTAGCCGGAGGGGGCGCTCTGCTCGTCGGGGTTGGCGTCGAGCGGGACGGTCTGGCTGGCGAGGGCCTCGAGCGTGGGATCACCCTGAGCGCCGCCCAGGGTGATCGTCGGGTTGGTCACCAATTCCTGGATGCGGCGGAGGCCGTCGTAGTGGTACCGCTCGGTGCGGAGGTCGTCGCTCCCGGGCGTCACCGGGGCCTGCGTCCGCACGAGCCGTCCCAGCCCGTCGAACATGAAGTGCTTGAGCAGGTTGCCGAGAACGATCTGGCCCCCAACGAGCGAGGCCTCGTTCACCTGGGCCCGCAAGCTGATGCCGGGGCATCCCGATCCGAGGCTGAACCTGGCGCTGGCGCTGGAGCAGGCGGGACGGATCGACGACGCGCTGGAGGAGTACCGCGCCGCGCTCGAGGTGTATCCGGAGCACATTCAGAGTGTGCAGGCCATCACGCGTTGCAGGATCCGGTACAGGCCGGACGAGCTCGCCGGCGATCCGCTGCTCGGCGATCACCTGCGGCTCATCGCCCACCGCGGCGAGACGCCGGAGTGGCGCGAGTGGGCCCGCCGACAGCTCGTGCTGGTCGAGTAGGCACCCGTGGGCCGCGGCCGGCCTCCCCTCGGGCGGACGCGAGGCCGCGCGGGCAGGAGGCCGCGCGGGCGCGTGCGGCCTGCGCTCAGAAGCTCGCGGCGTGCAGGCCGCCGGGGCGCGCCGCCCCAAAGAGCAACGCCGCAAGCTGCAGCGTGCACACGGTCGCGTCGCAGGTCTGCAGCCAGGCCGGCATGCCGTCGGTGTGGTTGAGGAGGAGCGTGAGGCCGAAGGCGGCGGCGGTCATCGCCTCGAGGATTCTGAGCGCCGCGCGCACCGGTTTCGGCCCCGTCTTGCGGCTCCCGGACGGGTCCGCCGGAAGGGTCGCGATCCCAAACTGCCTTTCCCCGGTCGCCGTGGTCGGTCGCGTCATCATGGTCTCACCGGTCCCCTCCGTGGTCAAAGGTCGGGCGCGGGCGGCTCCGCCCGCGCCCTCGGAGGAAGGGCTGTTCAAGCCCGATGGGGTGCGGTCCACGTTCCTTGCTTCGATCCGCACCCTTGCCGCCCGCGTCCGCTTGACGGATTGCCGGCGACGCAGTGCCTCGGCCCCGTTGTACGATCAAACAACGGATGTGCCGCGATCCGCCCGCTCAGCCGCCGCCGTCCAGATCGTCGTCGACGTCGTCCAGTTCCTCGCCGGCGTCGTCCACTGCGTCCTCCATCTCGTCGGCGGTCTCGTCGGCGGCCTCGCCCATCTCCTCGCCGGCCTCCTCGAGGTCGCCTTCCTGCTCACAGCCGGCCAGGCCCCCGCTCAGGCCGAGCGCCGCGCCGATCAGGATCGACGCCCAGGCGCTTCCAGTGATTCTGCGCTTCATGCTCTATTCCTTTCACCCGCGGCCGGAGGCCGCTGCGACTCACACTCTCGGCGTCGTGCCCCGCCCGACGAGCCCCGCGATCAGCGAGAGCAGGAAGAGGACGACGAAGACGAAGAACAGAACCTTCGCGATCGTCGCGGCGCCCGCCGCGATGCCGCCGAACCCGAAGATCGCCGCGATGATCGCGATGATGAAGAATGCGATTGCCCAGCCCAGCATCAGAAGCTCCTTTCAGCACAGCGCCCGCTCATCGATGCCCTCCAGGGCGTCGCGCTCCCGGGCACCCTACTCGCAATCATGTTGCCTGATGCCGTTGAGCCCACGGTGATCCCCGAGTGAATCCCGACTCATCGGTTCCTGTCAGTCGTTGGCGTCTTCCGCGGCGTCGTCCAGCGCATCGCCGGCGGCCGCGACGTCCTCGCCGACACCCTCTGTCGTGTTGCACGCGCTGAGGGTCACGGTTGCGGTGGCCAAGCTGGCGATGATCAGGGCGGTCAGCAGCTCGGGATGCGAATTCGCGCTCTTGTCCTTCATGGTCTGTTCTCCTGTTGCGCAGACGGCGTGGCCGCCCGGCTGAGTACACGAAGGTTCTCTCCTGCCCGTGGCCCGGCGCTGAAGCAAGGGTGAAACCCCTTTCATGATGCGAAAGTCTGCGACCATTTTCCGTGATACCGCGTAGACTGGAGGCATGCCTAGCACGATTCACGATGGCCTTGGCGTCCAAGAGGGTCCGGCGGGCACGGCGATGCCGCCCGCGGCGGGGGTGGCTGCCCCTCAGGCGCGCAAAGGCGGCAGAGGTGACACCATGAGGATTCTCGTGATCGAGGACAACCCCAAGATGGCCGCCGCGGTCGAAAGGGGCTTGCGCGAGAATGGGTACGCGGTTGACGTGTGTCATACGGGATTTGAGGGTGAGGATGTCGCGTCATCCGGTTCGTACGACCTCATCCTTCTTGACCTCATGCTGCCCGATCGCGACGGCGTGGACGTGTGCCGCACGCTGCGCCGCCGGAAGGTCAACACGCCGGTCCTGATGCTCACGGCGCTGTCCGGCACCGACGACAAGGTCGCGGGGCTCGACGCGGGCGCCGACGACTACCTGGGCAAGCCCTTCGAATTCGAGGAGCTGCTGGCGCGCATCCGCGCGCTGCTGCGCCGCGGCGAGGCGAGCGAGGGGCGGGTGCTCAAGTACGACGACCTCGAGCTCGATCTCTACACGCGGAAGGCGAAGCGGGAGGAGACCGAGTTCGAGCTCTCGAACCGCGAGTACATGCTGCTCGAGTACCTCATGCGGAACCCCAACCGCGTGCTCTCCCGCTCGCAGATCGCCGAGAAGGTCTGGGACATGAACTTCGAGCCGGGGAGCAACGTGATCGACGTCTACGTCTCGGCCCTTCGGAAGAAGATCGACCGGGGGTTCGAGCGTCCCCTGCTCCACACGGTCAAGGGCGCCGGCTACAGGTTCGGCGTGCTGGAATAGGATGGGTTCGACAGAGTCAGTGCCGAACTGGGCGAGGCCGGGAAGCCGCGTATCGTCCATCTCGATGCGTACACGGCTCACGCTCTGGGTCGTGGCGATCTTCTCGTTGATCCACTTCGCGACGACCGGCGTGTACTGGCTCTATCACTCGTCGGCCCTGAGCCGAGAGTTCGACCGGCGCCTGACCGAGCGCACGCTCGACGTGGTCGAGGCGATCCGGGGCAGCGTCCCGGGAATCGACGAGACGGTGCTGGAGCTCCGCGCGAACCGGGCGTTTCACGCCGGGCGCGGCGGCAACCTCCGGGCCGGCGTGTTCGACGCCCGGGGCCGGAGCGTGGTCCCCGAGGGCACCATGCCGAAGCCGCCCGAGGGCCTGCGCTGGGAGGCGTCGCTCGGGTCGGGCGTGCCGCGCCTGGCGCACCTGCCGCTCGCGGCCCTCTCGAATCCCGATCCCGACTCCCGCGTCGCGCGGGCGGTCGTGCGCAGCTTCACGGGTCGCGACTCCCAGCCGTACCTGCTCGTCGTCGTCGTCGGCGATGCGTATGTGTATCGGGAGCGCGCCGCGGCGGCGCAGACGCTGGCCCTGGCCGCCGTCATCGGCCTGCTCGCGGCCACCGTGGCGGGGTGGTTCATCGCGGGCATCGCGGTCGCCCCGTTCGAGCGCCTGCGCACCCTCGCGCAGCACCTGCGCCCCGAGTCGCTGGGCGAGAAGATCGAGGTCGGCCACTCCTCGGCCGAGGTCGAGGAGCTGACGCGAGAGCTCGAGTCGGCGCGCGGCCGGCTTGAGGCGGCGTTCTCCGCGCAGGAGCGGTTCCTCTCCAACGTGACGCACGAGATCAAGACCCCCATCGCGGTGCTCCTCGTCGAGGCGCAGACCCTCTCCCACGTCGATCTCCCGCCGCAGGCTCTGGAATTCGTCAAGAGCGCCGAGCACGAGATGACCCGGCTGGGGCAGCTGGTCGAGGGCTTCCTGACGCTGACGCGGCTGCGCGACTCGAAAGCGGTCGTGTCGTCGATGGCCTGCCGCGCGAATGACCTGGTCATGGACAGCGTGGACGATTGCCAGCTGATGGCGTCGCAGCACGGCGTGCATCTCCGCCCGATGCTCCTGAGCGACGACGACACGCTCGAGACCGAGATGCGCGGGGACGCCTATCTCCTCACCACCATGCTCAACAACCTGATCCGCAACGCGATCCGCTTCAGCCCCCCGGGCGAGACCGTGACGGTCGTGCTCGAGCGCGACCCCGATCGTGTCCGCATCGCGGTGGCGGACCGCGGGCCCGGCATCCCGCCGGACCGCATGTCCACCATCTTCGACCGATTCTCCCAAGCCCCGGAGGAGCAGCGGCGCGGGCGGGGCCACGGCCTCGGGCTCGCGATTGCGCAGGGCATCGCGGAGCTCCACGCCGGCCTCATCGAGGTCGCAAACCGCGACGGCGACGGGTGCGTGTTCACGGTGTCGCTGCCGGCGCGCACCGCCGGCGAGGTGGACACGCGGGTGCCGACCCGGATCGTCAGCGTCGCCCCGCCCGCCAATGCCGGCGCCTCCGTCTAAACAACATTCTGGAGCGCCGTGCGGGTGCGCACGGCCCCGACACCGACCATCGCCCTAAGAGCTCTTTCACGCCCCGGCCACGCCTTCTTCACCCCGTGGGCCGAGCATCTATCGCGGAGGCGGATAGCTATGCAGGAACGCGCCGTGTTCGTGACATGCCTGGCGGTCGCAATCCTCAGCGGCACGGTGCTCTTCTCGGAGGGACTGGACCACGGGGCGATGTGGCTGGACATCGTGTTCCTCGTCGCGAGCGCCATCTGCCTCGCCGTCGCGCTCGTCCTCCTCTCTCGCCGTCTCAAGAAACTGGGGAACGACCTTTACCAGCAGCTGGGCGGGTGAGGCACACCGACGCGCGTGGACTTTCCTATAGCCCGTGGGCTGAGTGCACTTTCATCGCCCGGTCACTACATCGTCATCCCGCGGGACCATGGATTGGTGGTGGTCGGGGCGGGCCCCGCCGGCCGTGTAGCACCGTTGGGCCCTTGGCAAGGAGATAAGGCATGTACAGCCGGAATCGACGGACCGCCGTTGGCGCCGCGAGCATCTTGGCGATCGCCGGGCTCGCAGCGACCACATTCGGACAGGTCGAGCGTGATCGGGACCAGACAGAGCGGCAGAGCTACGGGCAGACCGGCACGGCGCGGCAGGAGTCCACGGCGTGGCACTTCTGCAAGGGGGAGGACCTCCTCGGGATGAACGTGGAGGACAGCACCGGCGAGACGATCGCCACCGTCAGCGACCTGATTTTCGAGCGCGGCAGCGGGCGCATCACGCACGCGGTGCTCGCGGCTGGCGGGGTGCTGGGCATCGGCTCGAAGGAGTTCGCCGTGCCCTACGCGCGCCTGCAGTACCTGTCCGGCGACGGCGAGGGCGCCCTGGGCGGCGACGACAACCGCTTCACGACCGACATACAGCGGGACGACATCGAGCGCGCTCCCGAGTTCCGCGCAGAGGAGTGGGCGAACCTCGACCACACGACATGGTGGGAGGAGACCAAGAGCTGGTTCGGCGCCGACGATGGCGTGGACGCGGACGATTGGGACACCGACCGGGACGGCTTGGACGGCGACGACGACCTGGACGCGGACGACGCGCTCGACCGCGATGACGACCTCGACGCGGATGACGCGCTCGACCGCGACGACAATCGGGTCGATCCGGATCGTCAGCGACAGGACTCGGGTCGCCACGCGACCGATCACATGCAGCACCAGGCGGACCCCTACGCGGACAAGATCCGGGAGGGGCAGCGCGAGGAGCTCCGGGGCACGGTGAAATCGATCGACCGCGCCGCCGGAGAAGACAACCACACCATCGTCACCGTCGAGACCGCCGACGGCGACACCAAGACGGTGCTGTTCGGCCCCTCCTGGTACGTGATGACGCAGGAAGGCACGCCCTATCGCAACGAGGAGATCACGCTCGAGGTCTGCCCGATCGAGGGCGGCGAGGCCGACTATGTGGCCTGCAAGTCGAAGGACCCCTCGAAGGAGTACACGCTGCGCGACGAGCAGGGGCAGCCCTCCTGGTCGAGC
>Ga0196977_1000383_pt1 | contig 24255 bp, 21 predicted proteins | sample S3v_1013CmetaG_FD_148634 | JGI IMG/M metagenome (GOLD analysis project Ga0196977, IMG submission 148634) | Soil microbial communities from Anza Borrego desert, Southern California, United States - S3+v_10-13C | ecosystem: Environmental > Terrestrial > Soil > Desert | place: USA: California...
TGATGCTGCTCACGTACATCCGGCGCTGGCTCGCGATCGCTGCCGGGTCCTTCCTCGGGATCGCCTCTTCCGAAGCGCTCGCCGCGCACGCACCCGTGTTCATCATCTCGGCGGCGGGCTTCGGCATCGGCTGCAGCGTCGCGGTTACCGTGGCCGCGTGCGCCTCGGCCGCGTACGTGCTGCTCGGATTGCGCGGCCGCAGTGGACGCGAGCTCTAGATCCGCGCGTGGACTGGAAGATCTTCACCCGTAAGATCGAGGTCGACGGCGGCGTACAGCTACGGTGGTACTGGCGCAAGCCCGTGAGCGAAGGCCGCGAGGAGAGCCCGGTCGGCTTCACCTCGCGCACGCAGTGCGAGGGCGACGCGCGCAAACACGGCTACACGGCGAACACAGCGCAGGCCGAGCGTTCCGGCGAGGGGTGATGCGAGTCGATTAGACTTGCACGCGGACGTCCATCCACCGGAAAGATCCATGCGAAAACCCGCAGTCACGCTTGCGCTGCTGGCCGGGCTCTCCTCGGCCTGCGGTCCACTCGCGCCCGACGCCGCGAAGCTCGCGCCGCCGTCGGCGCACGCGATCGTGCCGCTGAAAGCGGAGCGGCCGGTCGTCGCGCTCGTGCTCGGCAGCGGCGGCGCGCGCGGCTTTGCCCATGTCGGTGTGATCAAGGCGCTCGAAGCGGCGGGCGTCAAGCCGGATCTCGTCGTGGGCTCGAGCTCGGGTGCGATCGTCGCCGCGCTCTATGCCGGCGGTTACAGCGGCCACGCGCTCGTCGAGCTGGCAGCGGAGCTCGACCAGGGAGCGCTGATCGATTTTTCGCTGTTCGGGCAGGGCTGGGTGCGCGGCGAAGCGCTCCAGGCGTTCGTCAACCGCTCGCTCGCGAACCGGCCGATCGAGCGGCTCGAGCGAGCGTTGGCCGTGATCGCGACGGAATCGGGCACCGGCCGGATGATCGTTTTCAACCGTGGAGACGCCGGGCTCGCGGTGCGCGCCTCCGCGAGCGTGCCCGATCTCTTCATCCCGCCGGTCATCGAAGGCGTGACGTACATCGACGGCGGTCTCACGAGCCCCGTGCCCGTACATGTCGCCAAGGCGATGGGTGCGGACCTCGTGATCGCCGTCGATCTCACGCGCTGGCACCGCGCCCGCGAGCTCGCCGCAGCCGATCTCGCGGCGGCCGACGTCGTCATCCGTCCGGAGACGGTACGCACGCGGCTCCTCGACTTCAGCGCGAAGTTCCAGAACATCGCCGCGGGCGAAGCGGCGGCGCAGGCGGCCGCGCGCGACATCGTCGCGGCGATCGAGCGTGCGGCGCGGCGCAAGTCCGGACCGGGCCGCGAGGTCGTCACCCCCGCGAACGCGCAATAACGATGTGCCAGCTCCTCGGCATGAACTGCAACGTCCCGACGGACATCTGCTTCTCGTTCGCGGGATTCCATCGGCGCGGCGGCGCCACGGACGAGCATGCGGACGGCTGGGGCATCGCGTTTTTCGAAGGACCCGGCTGTCGTCTCTTTCTCGATTCGAAATCGGCCGTCGAATCACCGATCGCGGAGCTCGTGCGCAAGTATCCGATCCATTCGATGAACGTGATCGCGCACATCCGCAGGGCCACCCAAGGCCGCGTCGCGCTCGAGAACACGCATCCATTCGTGCGCGAGCTGTGGGGGCGGTACTGGATATTCGCGCACAATGGGACGCTGGAGAATTTCACGCCCACGCTGCGCGGCGATTACAGGCCGGTCGGCACCACCGACAGCGAGCGCGCGTTCTGTTACGTCCTGGAGACGCTGCGCCGGCGATTCCCCGACGCGCAGCCGCCGCTGGAGGACGTCTTCGGCGTGCTGGAGCCCCTCACGCGCGAGCTGGCCGCGCACGGCCGCTTCAATTACCTGCTCTCGAACGGCGAATATCTCGCCGCGCACTGCTACGACCGGCTCTGCTACATCCTGCGCCATGCGCCGTTCGCGCAGGCACATCTCATCGACGACGACGTGACGGTCGATTTCAGCGCCGTCACCACGCCCAACGACAAGGTCGCCGTGATCGCGACGACGCCGCTCACCGACAACGAGACGTGGACGCCGATGGCACCCCGGCAGTTGATCGTGTTTCGCGACGGCTCGCCGGTGCTGACCGCTTAGCTTCGCCCTAGCCGGACCTTCGCTGGGCGAGCGACAAGCCGAATTCTCTCTCGCCGCGCGTTAGCGGGGAGACGGTGGGGGTGAGGGGAGGTCCCGCATCCGCGGCACGCGGGCAAGGCTCCAGTTCGCGAGCGCCCATTCGAGTATCGCCGGCGCGCGGGCCTGCGCCAGCTCCGCAGTCGGCGCCTGTCCCAGAAAACGCAATGCCGCAACGAGCGCGGGCCCCACGCGCGCGGCATCCACTGCTGGCGCATGCGTCTGCTTCGAAAGCTTCTCCCCGCGCTCGTTTACCGCGACCGGAAGATGCGCGTAGCGCGGCGTGGGCAGCCCGAGCAGTCGCTGGAGATAGATTTGCCGCGGCGTGGAATGCAGGAGGTCGGCGCCGCGCACGACGTCGGTGACGCCGGCCTCGGCATCGTCGAGCGCGGCGGCAAGCTGGTAGGCGTAGACACGATCCGTACGGTAGAGCACGAAATCGCCGATCTCGCGCTCGATATCGTGCTCGATGCGGCCCTGAACGCGATCGTCGAATGCACTGTGCGCGGCCACGGTTTTCACCCGCCACGCCCGCGCCGCGCGAGCGGCGGGCAGACCCGTCCGGCACGTTCCGGGATAAACATAACCTTCTATGCCTGAGACGGCGGAATCGGCAATCTCGCGGCGGCTGCACGCGCAGGCATAAACGAGCCCCTGCTGGCGCAGCGCATGCAGCGCCGCATGGTAGGCGTCGGAGCGCGTGCTTTGATAGACGATGCGCTCGTCCCATTCGAGCCCGCACGCTTCCAGCGTCGACAGAATGTCGTCCGCCGCGCCCGGCACCACGCGTGGCGGATCGAGATCGTCGATGCGCACGAGCCACGCGCCGGCATTCGCGCGTGCATCCAGATAGCTCCCCACGGCTGCGACGAGCGATCCGAAATGCAGGGGACCGCTCGGCGACGGGGCGAAGCGCCCGCGATATTTCGTTTGCATGCGTTATTGTCACGTCGGGTGCGCAGATTGCGCACCGGCCGGTGCGTCATCGACGCACCCTACGGTACCATCGGGGCATTACCCCAAGGAGGCGCAATGAAAGTCAAAGCCGCTGTCGCGCACAAGGCCGGTGCGCCGCTTACGATCGAGACCGTCGATCTGGAGGGTCCGAGGGCGGGCGAGGTGCTGGTCGAGATCAAGGCGACGGGCATCTGCCACACCGACGAGTTCACCTTGTCCGGCGCCGACCCCGAAGGCCTGTTTCCCGCGATCCTCGGCCATGAAGGCGCAGGCGTCGTCGTGGACGTCGGGCCCGGCGTGAAGTCGCTGAAGAAGGGCGATCACGTGATTCCGCTCTACGTGCCCGAGTGCCGCGAGTGCGAGTACTGCGTGTCGGACAAGACGAATCTCTGCCAGGCGATACGCATCACACAGGGGCAGGGGCTGATGCCCGACGGCACGAGCCGCTTCTCGCTCGACGGCCGCAAGATCCTGCATTACATGGGCACCTCGACCTTCTCCAGCTACACGGTCGTGCCCGAGATCGCGCTCGCGAAAATCCGGGAAGACGCGCCGTTCGACAAGGTCTGCTACATCGGCTGCGGTGTCACCACCGGCATCGGTGCGGTCATCAATACCGCGAAAGTCGAGCCGGGTGCGAACGTGGTCGTCTTCGGCCTCGGCGGTATCGGTCTCAACGTCGTGCAGGGCGCGCGGCTCGCGGGTGCGAACATGATCGTCGGCGTGGACTTGAATGCGTCACGGCGCGCGCTCGCAGAGAAATTCGGGATGACGCACTTCGTCAATCCGAAGGAAGTCGAAGGCGATCTCGTGGCGCATCTCGTGAATCTCACGAAAGGCGGCGCCGATTACAGCTTCGAATGCATCGGCAACGTCGAGGTCATGCGCCAGGCGCTGGAGTGCTGCCACAAAGGCTGGGGCGTGTCGGTCATCATCGGCGTCGCGGGCGCGGGGCAGGAGATCCGCACGCGGCCGTTTCAGCTCGTCACCGGCCGCGTCTGGAAAGGCACCGCGTTCGGCGGCGCCAAGGGCCGCCGCGACGTGCCGAAGATCGTCGAGTGGTACATGGACGGCAAGATCAACATCGACGACCTCATCACGCACAAGCTCGCGCTCTCCGACATCAACACGGGCTTCGACCTGATGCACGAAGGCAAGTCGATCCGCAGCGTGGTGGTGTTCTAGGGCTCACCCTCACGAGGGCCGGCGCTCCCTGCCGGGTGAAAGCGCGTCCTGCGGCGCTCTCAACACGCGCAGCGCTGCTGCAGTACGCGAGGTGACGCCGAGCCGCCGGAACACGCTCTCCAACCGCGTCTTGACCGTGGAAAGGCTGATCCCGAGCGTTTCCGCGATACCTTCGTTGCTCTTGCCCTGGCCGAGCTCGAACAGCACCTGCGCTTCGCGACGGGTCAAGCCGAAGCGCGCGATGAGTGCAAACACCGCCCCTTCGCCGCGGGCGAGCTGCGTCTCGGCGTCGCGCTCGGCAGCGGCACGCAGCTGCGCGAGCTCGGAACGTGCCGACGCGTTGCGATAGGCCTGGATGAAGTGCGGCCGCAGGCCAGTCAGGAGGGCACGCTCGTCCTCGCTGAAATCCCGGTGCTGGCGGCTGATCGCGAAGAACACCAGCCGGTCATCGAAGCGCTGGCCGATGGTGAGCTGATAGCGCACGTCGGCGAGCGGCCGGTAGAACTGCGTGTACAGACCCGAGTTGCGCCAGCGCCGTTGGCTGACGAAATCGCTGGTCTTCAGCGCGATCGGCTCGGCGCCGTTCACCTTCAGGATGTGCTGCACCGACGGATGCTGCTCGACGTGCTCGAAGAAAGCGGGACGCAGCGCACCGAACTCCGGGATCGAGTCGCTCAAGGCGCTCAGAGAATCCCCGTTCGCGAGGTTGATCTCGTTGTGGCAGGTCAGCTCGCCGCCGAATTCGCGCCGCACCACCGTCAGCGCGCGGGTGCGAAAGTCCTCTAGGCTCTCTGCGGAGTAGAGCTCGAGCAGAATCTCCGACCAGCGGTTGTCCATACCTCCTCCTCGAAATTCGGCCGTTTGACCGATGGGTCATCGCGCCGTTTGCGTTCATCATATTTTGACAGGTCATTCAGGGTGCCAACGAGGGGAGATTTCATGATTCGCCAAACGTGTGGGGTGGCAGTGGCGTTCGTTGTCGGGACGTCGTGCGTGTGGGCCCAATCGTCCACAGCACAGAAGGCGAGCACGACGCAGAAGGGCGCCACGACACAGGGCGCCGTGATGCAGCAGAAACCGGCTGCGTCGGCGACGCAGCAAAGCTCGACCAATCAGCAGGATTGCGGCAAGCCGAACGCGCAGGGCGTCACGGTGCCGTGCCCGGGAAACAAGGCGTCGAATCCGACGAATCCGCTGGCGAAGCCGGGCGGCACCGGGATCGGCGTCTCGAGCGGCATGCCGAACGCGAATCCGCTCGGCACCGGCTCGAACATCTCGCGCGGCAGCGGCGGCCAGCCCACCGCGGAGGAGCTTGCGAAGAAGCTGAAGGACGAGAATTCCAAGAAAAGCCAGGCGAAGACGAAAGAAGTGGGCCCGGAGTACTTCAGCCGTGAGCAACAGCTCAAGGATCTCGCGAAGGGCAGCCGCGGTGTCGACGTGCCCGCTGCCGGTGCGGCCAATCAGCAGGGCGGCAAGGGCCTCGAGACGAAAGACGTTCACGGCAACACGACGTCGTCCTCGAAGACCAGCGCCGATCTCGCGAAAGACATTGCTGCCGGATCGACGGTTTCACGCGATGCCGGCCGAAATCACGTATCGCGGCAGGAACAACAAAGCGACCAGAAGCAGAAACAGCACCCTCAGGGCGGGCCAAAGGGCAGCGATGCCGCGAAATCGCACGCGTTCGGTGAGAAAGCCTTTATCGAGCACTTCCTGATCGTCGACCGCACGTGGCACCCGAACGGCGTGATGCGCACGCAGACCGTTCGAAATTCCGAAACGAAGGATGCCACGCGCGAATGGTTCAACGAGAAGGGCCAGAAGACCAGAACGGAGTCGGTTCAGGCCGGCATCCGCCAGAACACCAATCACGATCCGAAGAAACGGCCCAATCCGGAGTCGACGGCCGGAGATCACCCGACGAAAACGCCGGAGCAGATGGAGGCCGAGCGGAAGCGCCAGGTCACGCTGCCGTCGGACAATCAGCGCCGTGCGACCGAGCGCGTCACGGTGTCCGCCGAAACCGCGCGGCAGCTCGGCGCAGGCGGCAATACGAGCGGCAATATCACGCCCGTCGACGGCGACGGCACCTCGACGGGGCCCGGTAAGAAACCCACGCGCGGAATCGAAAAGGTCGATGGCCGGCCGGGCTCCGGCCCCGGGCCCGACAACCCGACGACCACGTCGAACTGATCGATCGAGTCAAGGCGAGCGGCGCGGGATCACCGCGCCGCGCCGCGTCACCGTCCGCGCCGCTTACTGCTGCGCTGCTTGAAGCGCCTGCGACGCCTGGTCGATCTTCTGGTTCAGGTCCTGGATCGCCGCGTTCAGCTCCTTCAACGCCCCGGCGATCTTGCCTTCGAAGCTCGCGCGCGCGAGCTCGCCGGCCTTGGCGATGTCGTTCAGCACCGAACTCGCGCTGTTGTGGGCGTTGCGCAGATCAGAATCCGACGCCGGGTTGGGCACGTCGCAGTCAACTTCGTTGTGCGGCGGCAGCGGATTGCGGCACTTTCCGCGCCGCGTGGCGGGGCGGGTGCCCGCCGGCGGTGGAATCAGGCCGCGTAACGCCTGTCTTGCCGCGTCGGCCCGTTTGTGCAGACGCGATACCGTCTCGCTGATCGCGGTCGTGACCGAAATGCCCAGCGTGTTGCTGATGAACGATGTGCCGACCGCTGCGGCGCGCTTGAGCGCCTCCTCCGCGGTGCGCAATGCCTCTTCGGCACGCTTGATTGCCGCGTCACGATCCGCCGCGGCCTTTTCTGCTCCACCGGCGACAGCTTGCCGGCGCTCAGTAGTGGCGAGCTGGCGCGTGCCGCCCGCATCGATGCCGCTTCTGTCCGTCCTGTCGAGCTTTGCGTCCTGCTCCTTGAGCTTTCTGATCTCCGCGTCGAGCGCCGCCATGCGCTGCTGGGCTTTTTCCATCTGCGCGCGCTCGGCAGCCGTCAGCTTTCCGTCACTCGCGGCGTTCTTGTAAGCCTGCACGTACTTGCGATTGGCATCCCGCTCCGCCTGCCTCGTCGCGATCTCCTTGTCCCGCTGCGCCGAACCGATCTGCCGCTTTTCGACATTGATCGCGATGCCGCTGCCGGCGGACTTCTCGCGAACCGTCGCCGCGTCGCGGCGCAGCCGATCCAGCCCTTGCCGAATTTCGTTTAGGCGCCGGTTTGCCGCATCACGCGCCGCGGGCCACACCTTCTCGGCATCCGCGCGCGCCTGGGCGACGGCTTGTTCGGCCGCGCTTTTGCCGTAGTCGCCGATGTTGTTGAGCTTCTCGAGCGCGCTTCGGGCATCGTCGATCGGCGCCGCGCGCAGCGGAGCGGCCACGGCCAATGCGATCCAGAGCCCCGCTGAAAAGGCGGTGTGTTTCATCGCGAACTGTCCTCCTCGGTAAATGAGCGCCCGGTCCTCACCACGGCCGGGCTTCGCTTCGTCACGACCCGAACTGCAGCGTTCTCCAGTCGCTCGCGCCGGCGACCTCACCGCCGGGGCTCACGGCCAGCACGCGCCAGCGCAGCGGTTTGCCGCCCGCACGCTCCTTGAGCCAGGGCGGTGCGCGGTAGGCGCCCACGCCCGGTTGCAACACCGCCGACAGGATCTCGCGGCCTTGTGCGTCCTGCACTTCGAGCCGGTAGAAGGCCGCCTGCTGCGTCTCGATCCAGCTGAAATCCACCGGCCGCTCGCCGAATATCGCGCTCTGGTCGAGCGGCAGGAACAGATCGAGCTTGCCTCTTGCCGCTTCGATCGCGAGCTGGCGGCCCTCGCTGCCGACGTAGTAGCGCAGCGGCGGCAGCGGAAAACCGGCGACCGCACCGCTGTGAACGATGCCTTGTCCCGCGCCGGCGAGCGCGAGATTGGAATCCGCTTCCTTGTCGTTGCTCGCTTCCACGCGCAGCAGCACGTAATAGAGGCCCCCCGGATTGCTCGGCAGCTTCGAAGGATCCGGCCCCGGCAGCACGAAGCGGCCGGTTGGCGGCAGGAACACGTCGAAGCGCTCGAGCTGCCGATAGCGGCGCTGGAGTCCACGCTCGAACGCCGGCAGCGTCGCTTCGGTCAGCAGATCGCGTTGCGTCGGCGGATCCTCGCCCGGCATGACGATCTCCCACCGGCCCTTGAGCCGCCCGGTGCCGTTGTAATGGATCTCCGCGGCGAGCGGCGGCAGTTGCTCGTTCAATGCGACTTCGAGCACCGGCCGCTCCTTGGCGAACGCGATGCGCACGTCGAGCAGCGCGAAGGGCACGCGCGCGCCGCCGCCGGCCATGCGGCATGTCACGAACACGAACTCGCTCGCGCCCGTGGTGTTGTTGATGAAGCGCCGCACATAGAAGAAGTCCGAGTTCTGGCCGGTCTCCGCGGCCTGGTATGCACGGCGCGCGACCGACGGCGGTATCGTCATGATGTCGGTGAACGACGCCGCGTTGGGAGACAGCCGCGACTGGTCGAAGCGTATCGGCAACTGGCCGAAGATCGTGCCCGCGCGACAGCGGAAACCGGTGTCCGGCGCGGGAGCGGGCTCGATCTCGCCGCACCAGAACGCCTCCGCGGGGCGCTGATTCGCGAGCGCTCCGAACGTGATGAACACGGACGTCGGTCCATTCGAGTTCACGTTGACGCCGTTGGGGTCGCGGCTCACCGCACGCGTGTCGGGCGCCGTGAGTGCAAAGGCCGCGAGCGCGCCGAGTATGAGCAGGATTCTCACCACAGGCTCACGCTCACGCCGGTGCTGACGGTCCATAGATGCGTGCCGGCGTTGATTCCGATGGTGTCGTCGCGAACGAATCCGAGCTGATTCACGTAACGCACGTACCACTGCGCGGGCAGTGCGCGCCAGCCCGGAACAGGCACCTTGAAGCCGTAGGTCGCCTGCGCCTGGACGAGATCGCTGCGGCTCTCGACGAGATCGCCGCCTTCGTTGCCGCGCGTGAAGTTGAGCGTCGAACCGAGCGTCCAGCGCTCGGTCACGCGCCAGTTCGCGTTGAAGCCGATGCGTCTCGTGCGCAGCGTCTTCGCCGATTCGTACGTCTGTGCGCGGTCCATGCCGCCCTCGATGCTGAAGTCGAACGTGTCCCAGGGCTGGAGGCCGACGCTCAACACGTGTCCGAGATTCGCGAGGTCCGCCAACGCGCGGCCCGTCTGCCGGTTGTCCTGCTTCGAGTAGCCGACGCGGTAGCCCAGACGCCATTTCGGTCCGGCCCATTCGAAACCGGCATTGTGGTTGCCGCTCCACTGGTCCGGTACGTGGCTCAGCGCGAAGCCGCTGTTGATCGGCAGGCCGAGGCCGAACTGGTGCGTGCGGTCATACGAATAGGTCAGAGTCGGCAACCACGCCAGCGGACTGTCGCGGTATCCGAATACCGGATTGAGCGGCAGCGCGATGTTCGCCCCTTCGCGCGGCGTCTTCGTCTTGAGGATGCTCGGAACGTCGTCCAGGTTGTCGCGCGTGCGCGACTGGAAGTACTGGAACGCGACGTCGCCGAGCGTACCGGTGATGTCGTAATAGTTGACGAGGCGGTCCGCCTGCACGATCGCGGCGATGGTGCGGTATTGCGGGTCGATGCGCTCGTGCCGGAAATTGAGCGTCACGTTCACCTTGTGGCGGTCGGTAAGCGCGTAATCCTTGAACAGCGCGTACGCGGCGTCCAGATAGTGAGCGTCCTTGCGCTTGCGCGTCGTCGGCACCAGCGACTGACCCGCGGCGAGCAGCGGGTCGAACGGATTGTCGAACGAGCTCTTCGCGTAGCCGGCGTCGATTCGCAGGCCGGGGATCGCCGTGCTCAGAATGCGCAGGCCGAAGCCACGGCTGTGCTCGGCGTCCGTGACGCTGCTCTGGTTGAAGTTCGACTGCGGGCTGCGGCGCCCGTCCAACATGCTGACTTCGACACGCAGCGCGCCCTGCCCCGGCATGAGCTCGTGGCCGTAGGTGAGGCCCCACAGCCGGTGGTTCGCTTCGCCGAGACCCGTGAAATTTTGAAAACCGACGATCTGTGTGGCGCTCATCGCGGTCAGCGCGAGATCGCTCCGTGCGCCGATGCGCGTGGCGAAGTTGATGCCGCGGCCCCCGTAGTTGCTGATGAGATGCCGGTGGTTGCCGTAGGAGAGATGGCCGAGGCCGACGCGGTGCAGTCCATACTGCAGATCGACGGCATAGCGCGAGAGGTCGGCCTTGTCGGCGGCCGAGCCCTCGTCGGCGAAACGCGGCGCTTCCTGCCGGTAAGTCGATCCGACACCCTGGAACTCGCTCTTGATGCCGACGCCGCTGATGAGGTGGTCCGTGTTGAATGCGGCCTGGAACGTGCCATCCTGGAACGTCTCGCGGGGCGGGCGGTTCGTAACGGGAGAATGTCCCTCGAAGACCTGGGCCTTGAGACCGATGGAGAGCTTGGGCTCGACGAGCGCGCGCTGCGGACCGCCTGGTGGTATCACGTTGAGCCGCACGCGTTGCAGCTCGCGCCAGCCCTCTTTGGGCGTCACGAGATACACGATCAGATCCGACTCGCCCGGCGGCAGGCGGAAAGGTCCGCGCCGCAGCGCAAGCCCGTTGACGCGGCGCTGGAAGAGATCGGTCACATCCGTCGAGGCGACGAAGACGGCCAGCCGGCCGTCGTTGGGCGTGAGCGGGCGATTGAAACGGATCTGAATCGGCTCTTCGGCCGAAACCGGATCGGGGTCTACGGTCGTCTGGACGCCGAAATCCTGAGCCGCCGCCATCGTGCTCAGCGCGAGCGCCACCGCAGCTGCGGCGCGGCGCGGCCTGAGGCCTGAAGGTGAATCTCCTCGGTACTGCATCGGCGTCGCCGCTCGTTTCGGCGGCTCTCTCCCTTTTTGCACTTATTTGATCCGGCCGACGCGGCCGGCGCTTCTGTTCGCTGCAGCTGACTTGATGTCGTTCGTGGCTTTGCGCGCGACCTCTACCGCCGCACGCGCCCAAAGCACCAGATTCGGCTGCTCGCAGCCCATCATCATGCGCAGATGCGCGAGGCAGTTGGCATCGGTCAAACGGCCGAATTCGCGGTACGCGACATCGCCGCGCGAACATTCCGGGCGCACGGCACGTCGGCATTGCGCGAGATTTCTCACTACGCTGCATGGTTGGCGCGCATCCTTGCAGCGCAGAGCAGATGGCGCCGGTGGGGCGCAGCCCACCGGGGCCATCCGAAGAAAAAACCGATCCGCCACCACCATCATCGCGCTCTGATGGGCCCAGGCATGTGGTCGACTCCTTACGAAGGGGAACGGATGGCGACTCGATCTGCAGCTCTTCAGCTTCCTTTCGCCATTGCGATGACGCTCGTCCTGCCGGCGCCGTCCGCATCGCAGGCCGGCGAGCCGATGCAGAAAGCGCCTGATGGGGCGATGCACGCACTGCCTGGTGGGGCGAAACAAACGATGCCAAGCGGAACGCTGCAGAAGAGTCCAGCGAGCGCGACGCCGGAGGCAAAGGCGTCAGTCAAGCAAACTGCGCCGACCTTCGTGCCCAAAACCGTGACCGCGGGCCAGCTCACGATGACCGGCACGCGGTTCCAGCCGAAGAGCGTAACCAGCGGCAATCTGACGGTGACCGGTACGCGCTTTCAGCCGAAGACGCTGACGAGTGCCGGGCTCACGATGACTGGAACCCGCGAAGCACTGCCACCAAAATAACGAACAAAGGAACGGCGCCTGCGACGAACGTTCGCTGGGAAATTCTGACCACTGGCATGACCCGCTTCGGCTCGGTCAAGTCAGGGACCGTTGCGAGACTCGAGTCGGGCGCTGATTTCACCATCAACGAAAGCTGGACGCCTCCGGCATCCAACTGCAGCAGCAACGCGTGCATCCAACTTTCATTTGCGCGTCAGCTCCGATCAGGCCGAGGCCGTCAACACGGTCGGCAAGAACAACGAGGTCGCGCTCAGAGAGGTGCGGCTGTACAAATGAGCTCGCAGCGGTGCGCAAGCTCAAGACCGGCACATCGCCGGTAGCGGCGAATCCGCAGTCCCAGTTCTCTTCGTCGCGACGTGGGCTGTCGCGCAGGCGCTTATTCGACCTGTGCGAGGAACTTTCGAGCCGCCGCGGCCGCCTCGCACGCGACCTCCGCCGGCGGCCGCGACCATAGCGCGGGATTCGGCGCTTCGTAGCTCAGATAGCCTTCGTAGCGCTTTTCCGCGAGCAGGGCGAAAACGTCGTTCCAGCGCACTCTGCCCTGGCCCGGCACGAGCCGGTCGGTCGGCCGCCGCTCGCTCGATGGCGGTCCGTGCGGCACGTCGCTGAACTGGAAGGTGAAGATCTCCTCCGGCGCGACATCCTCGAAGCCGCGCCCGCCGCCGCCGCTGCGCTCCAGGTGGTAGGCGTCGAGCAGGAGCCCCGCGCTCGGGTGTCCCGCCAGGGAGATCACTTCGCGTGCGACTTCCAGCCGGTTGATGACGTCGTGCGCGGAATTGAACTCGAGCGCGATGCGCAGACCGTGTTTTGCGACCACTTCGCCGGCCGTGCGGAAATTCGCGGCCGCTTCTTTGATCGTACCCGTGTTCTGCCCCGGCGCGATCATGATCATGTCGCAGCCCAGCGCGCGCGCGTTGCGGCATGTTTGTTCCAGTACATCGAAGAGCCGCCGGCTTTCGTCGCCCTTCGCAAAAATGAGCCCGTACTCCGTACCGAGCACCGCGACGTTCAGGCCGCTTTCGCGCACCAGCGCGATGACCTGCTCGTTCGTCTTGCCTTGGTCGAAGCAGCGCGTGAAGTCGATGCGCCGAAGCTCCACCGCGTTCCAGCCGCCTGCGCGCGCCGCTTGAAGCGCCTGCGCCAGCGGCGTGCTATCGAGAGACCACGTGTGAAGCGCGAGACGCTCGCTCATCGGGCTCATGCCGGCTCCGTTGCTGGTGACGCGGTGTGAAGTGACGCCGTGACGCGGTGATGTTACTGTAAACCGTCAGCACGCCGTCACTGCGTCACGGCGTCACCGCGTCAGCGCATCATTTCGCACGCGTCACCGCGCTCATGAATCCGCCATTCCTCACCGAGCTGCCGTACCAGCCCGACAGTGCGCCACTGTTTGAAGCGATCGCCGATCTGCCGTGGGCCGTGTTTCTCGACAGCGGCCTGCATCATCCGGGACAGTCGCGTTACGACATCCTCGCCGCGCAGCCGTACGTCCGCCTGGTGACGCGCGGCAATCTTACGGAGCTTCACGCCGACGGCGTCGAGCTCTCGCGCGAGGATCCGTTCGCGCTGCTGCGGCGTTTCGTCAACGCGGACCCGGCGCTCGCGACGGCGCTGCCGTTCAGCGGCGGCGCCATCGGCTATTTCGGGTACGATCTCGCGCGGCGCATCGAGCGCCTGCCGTCGCGCGCGCGGGACGTCGAGCGCATCCCGGAGATGGCGATCGGCATCTACGACTGGGCCGTCGTCGTCGATCATGCCGAGCGGCGCACCTGGCTCGCCGGCCAGGGCCGCGATCCCGAGACCGATATCCGCTGGAACGGTCTCGTCGAGCGGCTGAGCCGCCCCTGTGCCGAGCGTGCGCGCCAGGCGTTCAGGATCTCTACGCCGGTCACGTCGAACTTCACGCGCGAGGCCTATGCGAACGCGTTCTCGCGCATCGAGCGGTATATCCGGGACGGCGACTGCTATCAGGTCAATCTCGCGCAGCGCTTCAGCGCGCAGGCCGCGGGCGATCCGTGGCTCGCGTACCAGGCCTTGCGCGTCATCAATCCCGCGCCGTTCTCGGCGTACTTGAGCACACCGTACGTGCACGTGCTGTCGGCTTCGCCGGAGCGCTTTCTCAAAGTCGAGGGAGGCTGCGTGGAGACCAAGCCGATCAAGGGTACCCGGCCGCGCGCCGGTCACCCTCGGCTCGACGCCGAGCTCGTGGAGCGCCTGCGCGCGAGCGAAAAGGACCGCGCCGAGAACGTCATGATCGTGGATCTCCTGCGCAACGATCTTTCGAAGAGTTGCAGGCTCGGTTCCGTGAAAGTGCCCCGGCTCTTCGACGTCGAGAGCTTCGCCACGGTCCATCACCTCGTGAGCACCGTCACGGGCGAGCTCGAGCCCGGGCGTGATGCGCTCGACCTCCTGCGCGGCGCGTTTCCGGGCGGCTCGATCACCGGCGCGCCCAAGCGGCGGGCGATGGAGATCATCGAGGAGCTCGAGCCCCATCGCCGCGGCGTCTACTGCGGCGCTATCGGCTACTTCGGCTACGACGGACGCATGGATCTCAACATCGCGATACGCACGATGCTGCTCTCTCGCGGTGAGATCCGCTTCTGGGCGGGCGGCGGCATCGTCGCCGACTCGAAAATGGAGGCGGAGTACCAGGAGACGTTCGACAAGGCCGCCGCGATGCTGAAGCTGCTGCAGCAGGCGTCCACCCGTCACGCGAGCGCCTGATGCGGGCCGCGTTCGCAGCGCTCGCCGCGTCGCTGGCGGTCACGTCGGTGTCTGCCCTCGCACAGGCGGTGAAGGACGTCGACGTGCTCTGGGTCGGCACCTACAAGATTGCCGGGACGCGTCCCGTCGAAGATCCCACCGCGCCGACCGGCTACCGCTACGTATCGCAAGGCATCGAGCCGCTCCACGCGACGCAGCGCGTTCCGGCCGCAATCGGCACACGCTTCGGTGTCGCCTATGTGCTCAGGGGTGAGCCTGCGGGCGCCATCGTGCCGGTGCACGCGTTCTGGCGCTTTCCGCCTGCCGGCATCACCAATCCCGAAACACGAACGACGGTGTTCGAGTGGAAGACGGGCGAGCTCCAGTGCCGGCTCGAGCAACAGCCGTTCTGCCTGATGGGCTATCCGCTGCAGCACCCGTGGGAGCTCGTGCCCGGACGCTGGACGCTCGAAGTCTGGGCCGCGGGCACGAAGGTCGTCGAGACGTTTTTCGACGTCTTCACCCCATAGCGAGGCAAGTAGGTTGGAGCCGCTCCATCGCATCGTGATCGTCGGCGGCGGCGCCGGCGGACTGGAGCTCGCCACGCGGCTCGGCGACCGGCTCGGCCCCAGGCAGCAGGCCCGCGTGACGCTCGTAGACTGTGCCCGCACGCATCTCTGGAAGCCGCTCCTGCACGAAGTCGCCGCGGGGAGCATGGACCTGTACGAGCACGACCTCGATTACCTCGCACAGGCGCGCTGGCACCACTTCGAGTTCCAGCTCGGCCGCATGGACGGGCTCGACCGCGAGCGGCGTGTCGTCCAGCTCGCGCCGACGGTGGACGAAACGAGCGGCGAAGAGCTGATCCCGCGCCGGGAGATCGGCTACGACACCCTCGTGATCGCGATCGGCAGCCGCACCAACGACTTCGGTACGCCCGGCGCGCGCGAGCACGCGATCAGCCTAGACACCCCCGAAGATGCCGAGCACTTTCACCGCAGGCTCGTGAATGCGTGCATCCGCGCGAACGCGCAGACGCAGCCGCTCGCAGAGAAGCAGCTTCACGTCGCGATCATCGGCGGCGGCGCGACCGGCGTGGAGCTCGCGGCCGAGCTTCACAAGACGACGCGCGAGCTCGTTGCCTACGGCTTCGAGAAAATCGATCCGGAACGCGATATCAAGCTCACCATCATCGAAGCGGCGCCGCGCATCCTCACCGCGGTGCCCGAGCGGGTCGCGCTGGCGGCGCAGGAGCTCCTGCGCTCGCTTCACGTTGAGGTGCTTACCGGCGAGCGCGTCATCGAGGTCTGCGCCGACGGCGTCATCATGGCGAGCGGACGCCGGCGCGCGGCCGAGCTCACGGTCTGGGCCGCAGGCATCAAGGCGCCGGATTTCCTGCAGGGGCTCGACGGCCTCGAGACGAACCGGCAGAACCAGCTCCTCGTGCACCAGACGCTGCAGACCACGCATGACGCGAACGTGTTCGCGATGGGCGACTGTGCGTGCTGCCCGTGGCCGGGCCACGCGCCGTGCGTGCCGGCACGCGCGCAGGCCGCACATCAACAGGCGACGCACCTCGTGCGCAGCTTCCGGCAGCGGCTGCGCGGCAAGCCGCTGCAGCCTTATGTCTACCGCGACTTCGGGTCTCTCGTATCGCTCGGCGAGTACAGCACCGTCGGCAATCTCATGGGCAAGCTCGTGGGCGGCTCGATCTTCGTCGAAGGCCTCTTTGCGCGCCTCATGTACATCTCGCTGTACCGGATGCATCTTTATGCGCTACACGGTTTCGCGAAAGTCATGTTCGACGTGCTCGGGCGGCTCTTCGCGCGCCGGACCGAGCCGCGCGTGAAGCTGCACTAGACTCCGGCCTTTCGCGTGCACGAGCTCGCGATGCCGGGCGTGCGGCTTGCAGGCCCCTTTTATCCACTGAATACCGGGACTTACCATGGCTACGGTCGAGCTCACCAAAGACAACTTCGAAGACGTCGTGACGAACAACGATCTCATCATCGTGGACTTCTGGGCGCCGTGGTGCGGACCGTGCAAGGGCTTCGCGCCGGTGTTCGAGGCCGCGTCAGACAAGCATCCGGACGTCGTGTTCGCGAAAGTGAACACGGACGAGGAGCAGGAGCTCGCCGGCCATTTCGCGATCCGCTCGATACCGACCATCATGGTGTTCCGCGAGAAGGTCGTGCTCTTCTCGCAGGCCGGATCGCTGCCGGCCGACGGCCTCGAGAGCATCCTCACGCAGGCGAAGGCGCTCGACATGAAGCAGGTCCACGAGGAGATCGCTGCTCAACAGCGGGAAGCGCAGGGCACGGCGAGCAGTTGATGTCGTCCCGGCGAAGGCCGGGACCCGGGGGCGCTGCGCTATGATGAGCGCGTGGATGCATTGTCGAGTCTCCTTGCGCAGCACGGCCTCACGCTGGTCTTCGCGAACGTGCTGCTCGCGCAGCTCGGCGTGCCGCTGCCCGCGGTGCCGCTTCTCGTCGTCGCCGGCGCGCTGGTCGCCGAAGGCACGCTGCAGCTTCTGCCGCTCGCCGTCGTAGTCGTCGTCGCATCGCTGCTCGGCGACACACCCTGGTATCTCGCCGGCCGCCGCTACGGCTACGGGATTCTGCGCACGCTGTGCCGCATCTCGATCGAGCCGGATTCGTGCGTGAAGCAGACGGAGAACATCTTCACGCGCTGGGGGCCGCCGTCCCTGATCGTCGCGAAATACGTGCCGGGATTTTCGACCGTCGCGCCGCCGCTCGCCGGCACCATGCGCGTCGGCTTCGGCGCTTTTTTCCTGTACAGCGCGATTGCGGCGACGCTGTGGGCCGCACTGCCGGTGGCAGGCGGGTATGTCTTGCGGAACGAAGTCGAGCGCCTGCTCGCGTGGCTGGAGTCCATGGGTACCGGTGCGGCGGTGATCGTGGTGGCGGTCGTGCTCGCGTATGTCGCGATCAAGGCGACCGAACGCTATCTCCTCATCCGGTTCTTGCGCATGGTGCGCGTGAGCGTCGATGACCTGCGCACGATGATCGATGAGGGGCAGGGTCCCGTCATACTCGACGTACGCTCGCCGCTCGCGCGCGAGGCCGAGCCGCGGCGCATCCCGGGCGCGATTTCCGTTCAGCTCGAAGAAGTGGAGCCGCTGCTCACGCAGGTGCCGCCGGACCGCGACGTCGTCGTCTACTGCAGTTGACCGAACGAGGCGAGCGCGGCGCGTGTCGCCCGCGTGCTCATGGACAAGGGCTTCCGCCGCGTGCGCCCGCTGCAAGGCGGCATCGAAGCGTGGATCGCGGCGGGTCATGACGTAGAGCCCTGAAAGAAACACCATGCCTCTGCTCGAGCTCGCCGCGGTTTTCCTGCTGTCCGTCGTCATCCTCGTGCCGCTGTTCCAGCGGCTCAGGCTGGGCGGCGTCCTCGGCTATCTCGCCGCCGGCATGCTGCTCGGGCCCTGGGGGTTCGGCCTCGTCTCGGACAGCGAGAACATGCGCAGCGCCGCCGAGCTCGGCGTGGCGCTGCTCCTGTTTCTGGTCGGGCTCGAGCTCGAGCCCGCGCGGCTGTGGAACATGCGCAGGCTCGTCTTCGGGCTCGGTGGCGCACAGGTCGGGCTCACCGCGACCGCGCTCGGGCTGCTCGCCGCGTGGTTGGGGCTCGAGTGGCAGGCGGCGCTCGTGGCCGGGCTGGCGCTCGCGATGTCCTCGACGGCGCTCGTGCTCTCGTCGCTCGCCGAGCGCGGGCAGCTCGGCGCCGACCATGGCCGAAAGGCATTCGCGGTCCTGCTCTTCCAGGACCTCGCGGTCATTCCGCTGATCGCGCTCCTGCCGCTCCTCGCGTTCGCTTCGGTCAAGGACGCGGTGAGCTGGACGCAAGCCGCGAAAGCGATCGTCGCCATCGCCGCATTCATCGCCGCAGGGCGTTTCATCGTGAAGCCCCTGCTGAAGCTCGTCGCGCGTCACGGCAGCGCGGAAGTGTTCACCGCGGCTGCGCTGCTGCTGGTGATCGGCGCTGCGGTGATCATGGAGCATCTCGGCCTGTCGATCTCGCTCGGTGCGTTTCTCGCCGGCCTGCTCCTCGCCGATTCCGAATTCCGCCACGAGCTGCAGGCCGACATCGAGCCGTTCAAGGGTCTCCTGCTCGGCCTTTTTTTCATGACGGTCGGCATGAGCGCGAATCTCACGCTCTTGCGCGAGGCGCCGCTACTGTTGCTCGGCCTCGCGCTCGCGTTGATCGCGGTGAAGCTCGCCGTGATGCTCGCAATCGGCATCGCTGCACGCGTCCCCGGCGATGAAGCGCAGCGGCTTGCCGTGACGCTCGCGCAGGGTGGTGAGTTCGCATTCGTGCTGTTCGCGGCGGCGGGCGCGGTCGGTGTGCTCGCGCCGGAAGCTTCGGACCGGCTCGTCATCGTCGTGACGATCTCGATGGTGCTCGCGGTGCCGCTCATGTCGCTGCACGAGCGGCTGTGCGCGATGCGTGCTGCGCGCAGGGCGGCGGCCGACTACGACACGATCGACGCGCCGCCCGCGCCGGTGATCATCGCCGGGTTCGGCCGCTTCGGCCAGATCGTATCGCGGGTGCTGCGAATGACGGGCATCGGGTTCACGGCGCTGGAAATGAATTATGCGCAGGTCGATTTCGTGCGCCGGTTCGGTAACCGGATCTACTATGGCGATGCCTCCCGGCTGGAGCTCCTGCAGGCCGCGCATGCCGCCGAGGCGAAGCTCTTCGTGCTTGCGATCGACGATGTCGAGGCTTCGGTGAAGACCGCGCGTGTCGTGCGCAGACATTTTCCGCAGCTCGAAATCCTCGCGCGTGCGCGCAACCGCGTGCACTACTTTCGCCTGCGCGATCTCGGCGTGAAGACGATCTACCGCGACACGTTTCCCGCCAGTCTCGACGCCGCGCACGCGGCGCTGCTGCGTCTGGGCTTCGGCGTGAGCGTTGCGCAGCGCGCGGTGAACCTCTTCCGCGAGCACGACGAAGCGCAGCTCGAGGCGCAGTACGCGGTACATCACGACGAGGGCCAGCTCATTCAAACCGCGCAGCAGGCGGCGGTGCAGCTGCGCGAGCTGTTCGAGGCCGACGCAGTCCAAGGACCGTCTGCTATAGTCCAGCGCGTTCCAGAGGGGGAGGTGAAATCATGAACGATCGTGTTGCACTGACCAGCGTTCCCATTCACGAGCTGCTCGCCACGCGCTGGAGCCCGCGCGCCTACGACGTCGATCGGCCGGTGCCGCGCGAGGCGCTCGCCGCGTTGCTGGAAGCGGCGCGCTGGGCGCCGTCGTGCAACGGCGATCAGCCGTATCGCTACCTCGTGTGGGACAAGTCGCGCGATCCCGAAGGCTGGCAGAAGGCCTTCGAATGCCTCTCCGAGAACAACCGCAAGTGGGTGAAGAACGTGCCGGTGCTGATGCTCTCCTGCGCCGGCAGCAAGTTCGCGCACAACGGCAAGCCCAATCGCTACGGCCCGCACGACACCGGTGCCGCCAGCGTGTGTCTTGCGCTGCAGGGCACCGCGCTCGGGCTCGCGGTTCACCAGATGGGCGGCTACGACGCGGCGAAAGCGCGCGAAGCGTTCGCTGTTCCCGAGGAATACACGCCGATGGCGATGATCGCCGTGGGCTACCAGGCATCACCCGACGTGCTCGACGACGAGACCAAGGCGAAGGAGCTCAGGCCGCGCTCGCGCAAGCCGATCGCGGAGCTTTTCTTCGAGAAAGGCTGGGGGAAACCCGTACAGCTTAACGAGTGACGCGGTGACGCGGTGACGAAGTGACGCGGTGACGCGGTGAACTGCAACCCATCACTTCGTCACTGCGTCACTTCGTCACTTCGTCACTGCGTCACTGCGTCACTGCGTCACTGCGTCACCTCTTGCAGTAGCTCACCGCAGCGCAGGTCGAGCTCCGCGGTGAGCGGCAGGTGATCGGACGCTTTCTTCGCGAGCGGCGTCGCGTGCACCGACATGTTTTTCAGGAGCGAGCGCGGCTTCACCCACAGCCGGTCGAGCGCGAAGATCGGAAAGCGCGCCGGGAAGGTCGGTGGCGAGGGCGTTTCCTGAAAGTGCTTGTGCATCCAGCGCAGCGGCCGGCCCCACAACCACCATTCGTTGATGTCGCCGGTCAGTATCGTGGGCAGCGGCCGGTCGCCTTCGAGCACGCGCAGCAGGCGCTGGATCTGCTCGCGGCGCTCGTAAGGCTTGAGCCCGAGATGCGTCGCGAGCACGCGAATGGGCGTTCCGCCGCAGTCGAGCTCGACGTCGATCGCGCCGCGCGGCTCGCAGCGCTCGACGCACAGGTTGATACGCTGCACCGACAGCACCTTGAAGCGGGTGAGCAGGCCGTTGCCGTAATCGGCGCCCCGGCGCAGCAGCGTTGGCCCGGCGATCGCTTCGAATCCGGTTTCGCCTCTCAGGTACGCGAGCATGTCGAATCCCGTCGCGCGGTTCTCAACTTCCTGAAGCGCGATCACGTCGGCATCGAGCTCCTTCAGCACGTCCGCGATGCGCTTCGGTACGAAATGTCCGTCGCGGCCAATGCCGCCATGCGTGTTGTACGACGCGATCCGGATAGCGTCCCGCGGCACCCTAGTCTCCGATCATGCGCCGCGCAGGCGCGGCCGTTCGCACGAGACGCCGGTGGATGTACGTGGCCGCCGCGACGATCAGTATCGCGAATCCGAGAAGCATGAGCAGCGTGTCGAGACCGGGGTCGGTCACCACGCGCGTCACGCGGTCCACGAAGACCATCGTGACGACGATGCCCGGCAGCATCCCGAGCGCCGTGCCGAGCATGAAATCGCGCAGCCGGATATGCGACGCGCCCGCCACGGCGTTGACGATCGAGAACGGCGCGACCGGCAGCAGCCTGATCACCGCGATCGCAATCGCGCCTTTGCGCGCGAGCCTGCGGGTGATGCGGTTCAGGCGCGGTCCGGCGAGCCGACGAACCGTGTCGCGCCCCACCCAGCGGCCGATCTCGTAGGTCGCCGCGGCACTGAGCAGGGCACCCGCGAAGGCGTACAACGTACCGAGCAGCGGACCGAACACGATGCCGGTCGCCACGATCATCACGGTGACGGGCACCACCGCGACGCCGGCCAGCACGTACGCCGCCAGCACCACGAGCGGCGCCGCGGCCGATTCGTCGAGCGTTCGGACCATCCTGACCAGCGCTTCGAGCGAGACGAAATCGCGCAGCGGCGTCCAGCGCCAGATCGCCGCGAGCGCCGCCAGCGCGACCAGCGTGAGACACACGCGCCATACGCGGCTCACCACCGGTCTGCGGACCGCCGGCGGTATGAACTCCTGGACGAATTCCTCGGGATCCATCGGCTTCTCCGGATCGACGACTGCGTCCGCCGGTACGAGCGCGTCGATTTCGGGTGCCACGTGCGGCTCGATCGGTTCCAGCGTGCGCCCCGGGCGCCGCAGCGATTCGATCGCCGGAATGAGCCGGGCGCCGTTGCGCTCGATCGCGCCGCTCACGGTCTGCGCGTCGGTGCCCAGGTGCTCCGCGAGCAGACGGTCGCGCAGGCTCGCGATCAGGCGGCGCACGCGCGGCTCGCCGCGCGCCTCGATCGCCAGATTGCATTCGGTGTCGAATCCCATCGAGCGATTGCTGAAGTTCGCCGAGCCGACGCTGCAGAGCTCGTCGTCGACGACGAGCACCTTGCTGTGCACGTTGAGCAGATTCGGCGGGTCGAGTCCGGGGACGTGCGGATAGTACAGACGGTAATGGCCGGCCGCGTCGGCCGCCTGCAGCCGCGCGTGCAGCCGCGCGCGCAACACACCCATCGTGCGCTCTTCGAGCCAACCTTCCTCCGTGCGCCTCGACACGACGACGATGTCCGGGCCGTGCGACTCGTGAAGGCGCGCTTCGAGCGCCGTGCCGACCATGCTCGAGCTGAAGTACTGGTTCTCGAGATACATCGAGTGCTGCGCTGCGGCGATGGCGTCGACGTACAGGTACCGGATCTCGTTGATTGCCTGTCCCGTCGCGTAGCCGGGATCCGTGCGTGAAACTGCGACGTCGATGTCCGCGATCTCGGGATCGAGCCCCGCCGGCCACGGGTCGTTTCGCGGCGTGGGATCGACCGGCGGCGGAGTCTTGTTCGACACGCGATTCCAGCGGTCGCGGCAGAGCTCGCCGAGCGCGCGCGCCGCGGCGCCGTCCACCGCGACCTGCACGTCATGGTACGGCCGATAGCGCCTGCCCTCCGGATCACAGCGCCCCGGTTCGTCGCAGCCATGCTCGGGCGTGTCCCAGCGGCAGTGGGTGAGATCGAGACCGCCGACGAACGCCACCGCGTCGTCGACGACCACGACTTTCTGGTGGTGTGATGCGCCGACCGGATGCTTTGCATCCAGCTCGAAATGCAGCCGCCGGTGCGTGCGCCAGTCGAGCTTGTAGATCGGCAGCCATTCGCGATCCATCGCGAAGACCATCGCGAAATCCCAGGACAGCACGTACATCTGCAGTCCACGCTGTCGCTTCACGACTTCGTTGAGGAAATCCCCGAGCTCTTCGGGAAAACCGTCGTTCGCGCCGTGCGGCACGAGGCGGATGCGGCTGTCGATGTCCCAGCCGAGAATGAACACGCTCTTGCGCGCGCGTGCGATCGCCGCGCGCACGGCCGAGAAATACGCAGCGCCGTCTATCAGGAACGCGAGCCGGTTCGCGCGTTCGATGCGCCAGCAATTGCGGCCGGGGAGGAGCAGTGCGCGCCGGGTGTCTATTGGAGGGGTCGCGAGGTCCATGGGCTCTCGCGAGCCGTATGGGCAATCGCTATGCCCGATAGCGGGCGCTCGCCTCCGGCTCGGGCTCCGCCCGCCAGGAACAGAGGGAAGCCCATGGTTTCCCTCCGTAACCTCCTTTCCTTACGACCGATCGGGCGCTCTGAATTCCCGATCGTGGTCGAGGCAGGGCAGCATGCCGCGTACACGGGCGACGCGCGCCGGATCCACGTCCGCGTACACGATGCCGGGCGCCTCGCCGCCGTCGGCGAGCACTTCACCCCACGGATCGACGACCAGCGAATGGCCGTAAGTGGTGCGGTTTCCCGGATGCTCGCCGCACATCGCGGGCGCGAAGACGAAACACGCGTTTTCGATCGCGCGCGCCTTGAGCAGCGTGTGCCAGTGCACTTTGCCCGTCGCGCGCTGGAACGACGACGGGATCGTCAGGTAAATCGCGCCGGCGCGGGCGAGCGCGCGATAGAGCTGCGGAAAGCGCAGGTCGTAACAGACCGTCATGCCGAGCCTGCCCCACGGTGTATCCGAGACCACCGCGCGGTCGCCGGCGCAGTACGCGGAAGATTCGCGGATCACCTTACCGTCCGGCAGCGTCACGTCGAACATGTGGATCTTGTCGTAGTGCGCGATCAAGCGGCCGTCGTCGGCGAGCAGGTACGACCGATTGACCATGCGCTCGCCGTCGATCTTCAGCGTGAGCGAGCCGACGAGCAGCCAGATCGAAAGCTCGCGCGCGAGCGCCTGGAGCTCGGGAAGCGCGGGCCCGCCTTCGGCATCGAGCGCGCGCTCGCGCATGACGCGGCCGCTGCCGTCCATCATCAGCGCGTACTCCGGGCTCATGACGAAGCGC